>OMGU01002418.1_pt1 | contig 10880 bp, 8 predicted proteins | sample 1646121 | NCBI WGS metagenome assembly OMGU01 (sample SAMN05578581, study PRJEB25193) | human gut metagenome | biome: Human Microbiome; feature: human-associated habitat; material: feces | host: Homo sapiens | place: USA:Birmingham
CAAGAACATAATTCTCTTCATCAATTGTTTCGCATAAATGCGTGTGGAGGCGTACGCCCAAATCTCTCGCAAGGATTGCTGACTGACGATACAGTTCTTCGCTTGCACTGAACGGAGAGCACGGAGCCAGAGCAACCATTTCCATGGAATTTGGAGCAGGATTGTGGTATTTCTCTACGGATTTCTGAGAATCTTTCAAGATCTTATCCACGTTCTGTACCACACTGTCAGGCGGAAGCCCACCGTCTTTCTTGCTCAGATCCATGCTTCCGCGGGAAGCGTACATACGAACCCCGAGCTCTCTTGCAGCAGAAAACTGTGCGTCCAGAAGCGCATCGGAATTACCGCCCGGAAATACATAGTGATGGTCAAAACAAGTTGTACATCCGGATTTTAATAGTTCACCCATTCCTGTTAAGGAGCTGTGGTAAATCGTATCCTGATTCAGATTTTTCCAAATCTCGTACAATGTTGTAAGCCAGTCGAACAATTCCATGTTCTGAACTTGCGGAAGATTTCGGCTGAACGTCTGGTAAAGATGGTGGTGAGTATTGATTAGTCCTGGATAAACGAGACATCCCGTTCCGTCAATGACTTCGTCTGCGGTCTGCGGTTCTATTCCGATGTATGTAATGATGCCGTCTTGCATCAAAAGATTGGCATGTTCTAAAACAGCGTCCTGGCTGTCACAGGTAACAATTGCATCCGCATTTTTAATTAATAAGCTGCTCATATTACAACCTCCTGTATTTGTTTTATTCTTTGTTAATAACAAAGATATAACTGTTGAAATAATGACAGAAATCTCGCGAAATGTATAAGAAGTTCAATTCTAACCGCCGGCGAAAATATGGGAATTGATAAATGGATGACAGGATATTTATGACAAATAAAAAACTGCCGTGACAACTGACTGCAAATTTTTGGTTTCCCAAAAACTTGTAGTCAACTGTTACGGCAGTTGGTAGACACGCTCATCCAATCATGAACTTATACAAGTCAATTTCTATGATGTAATATATAATGGATTTAGTGGTGTGTCAAGGAAAAATTAATAAAAACGTCAAAAAAGATAAATATGAGATGGGAAATTGGTTAAAGTGCACAATGAAGATTGTGATTAGTTGATAAAACATCAATATCAACCCAAGTATGGTCTCTTTTGATTATAGAATAAATAGTCCGCGGAGGATATTTAATTTTTATGCAAATTCATTAGGGTTACTGTTGTGTGTTTGTTGTCTAGAATCATGAGTTGGAGAATACTTCTTGTGCAGTAAGGAAAAGATTAGCTCTCTATAAAGGCTTGAAAAGTATACTTTTTATTGGACAGAATCTCTATTAGAATTGAAATATCAAAAGGAAAGTGTTAGAAATTATTAATAGTACAAAGTTCATTTAAGAAGTTGAAAGGAGAATTTCTATGGAAAAGAAAGGTTACAGTAGCAGAAGCTGGTTTGGATCTGTAAATCATTATGATTCACATGGGAAAAAGGTAGGGCATAGCAGCCCGGGAATGTTTGGAAGAAAGTTTTGGGAGTATGTTAAAGAAGCTGGATATGAGCATCTGAATAAAAGCACTGGAAATGCACAGTTTTACCGTTTTACGACCCCGAAAAGTAATGAATATCCATATATGATAGAAATATTTTCTAGAAATCCAGATTTTATTTTATTGGAAGAGGATGCCACAGTTCACCGTCATATCTTTCTTTTCTATGTAAACTACAAAAGGGGCGGAAGATTGTATCTCTTCCGGCCCCTTTGCCTTTCGTTGAAAGAATCTCCCTGTATCATCCACTGAAAGAGACTTTCCACTGAAAATCTCCTTACTCAAGAAAATAATAGATCATCAGTGCATTGTATAGCTCCTGACTCTGGAATCTGTTCGCAAAACTCTTTCCTGTAAGCTGTTCTACTCTCTGTAATCTGTACTTCACAGTGTTCTTATGCGAAAACAGTTTATCAGCCGTTCGCTGCAGATTGCAGTCACACTCGAAATAGGCCCACATCGTCTCCATCAACTGTGTATGAGCTTTCTTTTCGTACTGTATGATAGGATCAAGCACTTCATCCGCAAATCGCTGCATTGGCGCAGTGGTTTCATACGACATCAGCATACGGTAAAATCCCATCTCATCATAGAAGATGATTTCATTTTTCCTGTTAATATGCTCCAATACGGAGTTTGTTTTAGATGTCTCATGAAAGCTCTTCTGTAATTTGGATATGCTTTCACATTTTTCACCTATGTTGAGAGTGTATTCAATTCCGTTCAGGTCATTTTGCAAAAACTCACTAAACTGTTCAAAAATTTTTATTATCTTCCTACGATCATCTGTACAGTCTTTCATAAACCCTATGATTCTGTCACCATAGCAGGAAATGATTGCAGGATAATCACATTCAGCAAAATATTCTTTTAGAGTCTGTGCATAGTTTCTTATCTTGTCATTTGTAATTCCCTGATTTAATTCATTGCATGCCTCTTTCGAACTTTTTTTGCTCAGATGAAGCACGAAAACCTGTTCTAACATTCCCGGATCATTTCCCATTTGCCTGCATTTCTGCTCGATACTGGATGTATTGATACAGTTTCCAAAAATAATCTCTGCAAGCAGACTGTCCTCTATATCTTTTCTGTCATCCAAATATGATATAGCGTGTCCCAGTTCCTCAAAAAAGTCTAAAAGCGGCACATTCCAAGGCATGGTGAAAAGCGGAAAATCATTATTTTCTGCTAAATCTATTACCTTTTCGTCAATCTGTGTTACATAATTCTCGCCCATCAATAAAAGAGCACACGACATATTAAGTTCAATTGCCTTTTTTATTGTTTGATACAGATCAAAATTTTTTCGCTGTGTTACCGGAGCACTTACTATTAAAAGTTCGTTCCCACGTACCCATTTCTCAAAATTAATATTCTCTGCCTTATAAGACCAGCGTATGCCCTTTTCCATGCCACCCGATCCGGCTATTACACTTGCCTGTGACATTGTCGTAAGTGATAGAAGATCCTTGCACTGAAACATTGTTTTCCCACCTTTTATTTCAGCAGGTCAATAGCTCCTGTTACCTTTGCAGGAATTTTTTTGAACAAAAACTCACCGTGTCTGACAGAAGCAGTGATTCCTGCTCTCTCACATATTGCTTCAAATTCTGATTTTGCATCAAGCACGATAAAGTTTGCAGGCTTGTTTTCCTCGATTCCGTAGTGATCTGTAATATTCATGGTCACAGCTCCGTTCGTTGTCACAAGATCGAGAACATTCGTAATCTCTTCGGGTGACATCATCTGTGCCAGATGGATTCCGTGATCGAGTATCATCATATTCCCGTTTCCAAGCGGATACCAAGGATCCGACATGGAATCCTGTGCAAAACAGACATTGATTCCGTTGTCATAAAGTTCCTTTACTCTTGTGATTCCTCGTCTCTTCGGATAGGTATCCTGACGTCCTTCAAGATATACATTCTCAGTAGGACATGAGATGAAATTGATGCCTGATTTTTTGAAAAGCTTCATCATTCTGAATGCATAACTATTATCCGCTGAACCAAAGGAACATGTGTGGCTGGCTGTAGTTCTTGTGCCTATACCTTCCATAAGTGCCAATGCATTCAACAGCTCCAAAAAGCGGCTCTGCGTATCGTCTGTCTCATCACAATGTACATCAATAAGCTTATTATATTTGACGGCCAGTTCGATTGTCTTGTGGATCGATTTTTCACCGAACTCTCGAGCTAGCTCAAAATGAGGTATCGCACCAACACAGTCAGCCCCCATCTTAAGTCCTTCCTCCACAAGTTTGTCACCGTCCTTGTATGCGTACATTCCTTCCTGAGGAAATGCAACAATCTGCAGATCAAGGAGATCTTTTACTTCATCTCTTACTTCAAGTGCCGCCTTAAGACCTGTAAATGTCGGATCTGTCACATCAATATGTGTTCGGATAGCCTGAACACCATACAGCATCTCTTTTTTAATTCCACTGTAAATGCGCTCCTTCATCTGTTCAACAGTCATATTTCCTTTTGATTCACTCCAGCGCTGGATTCCTTCAAAAAGAGTTCCTGATCCGTTTTCCTCACCAAGGCTTGCTGTAAATACATAATCAAGATGCAAATGTGGATCTACATATGGTGGAACCACCAGTTGTCCATTTAAATCTACTTCTTCACATCCCACAGTTTTTTCCTGTGGTATATCTGCTGCGATTTTTTTGAAAATTCCATCTTCAACTAATATAGAAACAAGTTCTTTTTGACCTTTTAGCCTTACATTCTTAAATAATTTTGAACCCTTCATACCGTATTCCTCTTTTCTTATTAACAGTAATGATTTGAAATAACATCATTATTGTTATGTTGCTATTTGTTCTTTACGCACAAATCATAGCATCCGGTCAGAATACAGTCAATAAAATGCAAAATCAACGCTTTTATTTTATTCTTGCGTACAAAAAAAGTCAATTCACTTTGTGCGTTACACACAAAATAAACCGGACAGATGTAAAAGCATTATCTCCTGAAAAAACGATATCATAAATATTTTTGCGAGTTTCCTGTAAGGAGTACACTGACTCAAAATCTCTTGCAAGTATATCGCTGTAGCGATATACTTAATACATAAGGAGGAGCTGGTATGAAAAAAATATTATATCATGGATCAGAATTCTTAATTGAAAAACCAGAGTTCGGGAAGGGTGCCAGACACAATGATTACGGAAGAGGTTTTTATTGTACAGAAAATATAGAATTAGCAAGAGAGTGGGCATGTGCAAAGCAAAAAAATGGATATGTGAATATTTATGAATTGGACATGGAAGGATTAAAAGTATTGAATCTGAATGATTCAAAATACCACATATTGAATTGGCTTGCTATTCTTTCAGATAATAGAACGTACTGGCAGAATGGAAGTATTGCAGAAGAGGCAAAAAAATACATAAAAGAGCATTTCCTGATAGATATTACTCCATATGATATTGTTGTAGGATATCGTGCAGATGATTCATACTTTTCGTTTGCCCAGGATTTTGTTTCGGGAGTAATTTCGTTGGAAAAATTATCTGAGGCGATGCGGTTAGGTAAATTGGGCGAGCAGATTGTATTAAAAAGTCCGAAAGCTTTTGAGTCGATTTATTTTCAGAATTATGAAAATGTAGATGCGGAAATATATTATATCAAGAAAGCGGAGCGCGAGCGTGAAGCAAGACGAGAATATAGAAGACGTAAAAAAGAAAGTGCAGATATTCATGAGTTATTCATGCTGGACATCATGAGGGAGGGTATGGAAAATGGTGATACACGCTTATTCAGATGATTATCTTACGTCAGCCCAACGAATATTGGGAGATATGTTGGATTTCGCGGTGAACACATATGATATGGATATTGATAAATTTTTTGAAATGTTTCTGGTTTCAAATGTGTCACGGCAATTTGAAATTGGAAATCCTACTTATGTAGCCGGAAAAACAGGGTGTGAGTTAGTCAAAGAAGTGATTCTGGATTCTGGGTTAGTAATGGAAGAGTACCCAGATGAGATGTATTTGGATAAATCACCAGAATATTGGAGTGGCTGGGCATTGGCCTATTATCAGTGGTATCGAGGAAGAACATTTTCACGCATCTACAGGGCGGTATCAATGACGGAAATTCGAAATATGTATGAAGTATACCACGAGATGGATTTGGCACATTTCGTGGAGCGGTTGGATGAATTATGGAACCAACATTATCCGGAGACAAATCTGAAACGAATTCGTGATTTGGCGGGACTATCACAGCGAGAACTGGCAGAACTGTCAGGAGTATCTGTGCGGCAGATACAACTCTTTGAGCAAAGACAGAGAGATATCAATCAGACCAGAGCAATTGATGTGTTGCGATTGAGCAGGGCGCTTGGATGCAAGAATGAAGATTTGCTGGAACTATGAGGATCAGGCTAAAGCAAAGAAGCGTCTAAAGACAGCGAGATATGGGAAAGACCTGTATCTCGCTGTTAAAATAAATGCTCCTGAGTTGGTGTTTTAGGAAATTGTCTTAAGGACTCTTTTTAGAATTGAAGTCAGAACAGGGGCAGTTATTGCAGTAAAGATCATTCCAGGAGCTGCGCTTACTACTAAAGGCTGCCAGGCAACACCCAAGATTGTTGCCAATACCAGTCTGGCTGCAAACGTTCCGGCAGGACCAGCAATAATGAGGACCAGTGGGTCTTTTTTTAATACTGTTAAGATAAGACCGGCTACAATACGGTACACCATTGCGATAATGACATTGTATATAGTCTGAAGACCTAATATCATCCCAATAATGCTGGCAATGATGCCGATGGTAAGATAATGTAGAAATCCTCTGATTCTTCCGATGCTTATGGCTAATGGGGCTGATAATTGAAATTCAGTTCCTGGAATGGGTGATGGGATTTTAAATAAGCCCGAGATGAACAGCAGAACAACCCACATGCCGTCCATAGTCAGATTTTTGACGCTAAAAAAATGATTGGATAAAATTCTTTCTTTTGATTCTTCTATAGTATTCATAGTTTTCCCATCCTTTTGTTTAAAATATTTCTGCCATTTCCCATTGAGAGAGATTAAAAGCAAAGCTATTGTATACAATAAGCAACTAATTGTCAACCATTAAATAAAAAAGGTTGACAATTAGTTGCGAGTAAGTATATACTTTGCCTAAAGTATGCAAGAAAAAAGGAGAATGCAATGGGAAAAGGGATATTTGTAACCGGTACAGGTACGGATGTTGGTAAAACATACGTTACAGGATTGATTATAAAAAAGATAAAAGAGAACGGGATGACTCCAGGCTATTTTAAAGCTGCTATGAGTGGAAATGAAAGAGAGGAAGATGGAACGCTGATTCCTGGTGACGCTTTGTGGGTTAAGAATGTATCAGGAATCTCCCAGTCAGTAGAGGAAATGTGCCCGTATGTCTATGAGCATGCTTATTCTCCGCATCTGGCTTCACGTCTGGAAGGAAATCATGTTGAGATGGCAGTTGTTTTGGATAATTATAGAAAAGTAAAAGAGAAATACGACTATATAACAGTTGAGGGAAGTGGCGGTATTTTATGTCCGATCTGTTTTGATGAGGCACGTATTGGGTTGACAGATATAATAGATGAGATGGAACTTGACTGCATTCTGGTTGCAGATGCAGGACTTGGAACAATCAATAGTGTTGTACTAACTTATGAATATATGAAAAACAAAAATATGAATATAAAAGGAATGATTTTTAATCATTATATAGCGGATAATATCATGCATGAAGATAATATACGCATGTGCGAATATATGACGGGGCTTCCAACTCTGGCGAAAGTTTCCATGGGAGACGTGGACTTGAATATTGATATAGCAGAATTAATTTCATTATACAGATAACAATATAACGGAATGAGGAAAGCAAAAATAAGAATAATTTTAGGAGATAAACTTATGATCTGGTATCCATATGTACAGATGAAGAAAATGAAGACACCATATAAAATTGTAGATGCAGAAGGAGTTTATTTGTATACGCAGGATAATAAAATGATAGATTCCGTATCTTCCTGGTGGTGTATGATACATGGCTATAAAAATAAAGAAATTAACGAAGCAATGAAGAATCAGATTGATCAATTCAGTCATGTCATGCTGGGTGGGCTTACTCATGAACCAGTCTTGAAATTATCAGAAAAACTAAAAGATTTTCTCCCGGGAGATCTTGATTACTGTTTTTTTTCAGATTCGGGTTCGGTTGCTGTAGAGGTTGCCTTGAAAATGGCATTGCAATTTAATATTAATCGTGGCAGCGGAAGAAAAAAACTCCTTTCGCTTACCGGCTCGTATCATGGAGATACATTTATGTGTATGAAGGCCGGAGATGATGAGGATTATCATTTTATATTATCAGAAGATGATAAGAAGGATGTAATTCACATTCCAACGGAAATGGATGCATTGGAAAAAGTATTTCGGACACACGGAAATGAATTTTATGCATTTATTGTAGAGCCACTTCTTCAGGGAGCCGGCGGGATGAAAATGTATAGTATTGATTTCCTGAGAAGGGCAAGAGAACTTTGCAATGAATATGATGTTGTTTTTATATTTGATGAAGTTGCAACTGGTTTCGGACGTACTGGAAATCGTTTTGTGTCTGATCTTGTACTTCCGGATATTATCGTGCTTGGAAAAGCATTGACTGCCGGGTATATAGGACATGCAGTGACAGTAGCAAATCATAAAATATATAATGGATTCTATTCTGATAAGGATACAGATGCACTTATGCATGGTCCTACATTTATGGGAAATCCGGTCGCATGCAGTGCAGCATTAAAATCTATAGAAATATTTGAGCGTGAAAATTATATGGAAAAAATCAAGCATATAGAGGATATGGTTAGAAATCTGGTCTCCGGATTCACTCATCCGCTTATCAAAGAAATCAGATATATGGGTGGTTGTCTTTGTTTCCAGGTACATGACCCATCATGTCTTATCGGATTTCAGGAGTATGCATATCAACGAGGAGTATTTTCAAGACCATTTCTCGATATTATGTATGCCATGTTTCCGTATATCATACAGGATAATGAGATCAGGCAGATTGTTGATGTCATGAAAGACTGGTTCACTGAACAGAAAGGAATTTAATCTATGAGTGCGGAGGAATTGTACAGTATTAAGATGCGTGCAAGCAAAAAGGAAAACGGTACGGATGTACACATATCCGGAGCAGAGAAAATCGTTGAGGCACCGGATGTTGATATATTTGCCAATGCGCTGATAGAGAGAGGAATGCATCATTCCAAGGGTGAAGCAGATGCGTTGAACTTGAAGATAAATAAAGTCTGCAAGGAGAACATTATTTATCTTGATGCACTTTCAGTAGAGACAATTGAGGTCGAAACATGGGAAAAAGGGCAGGAAGAGATAAAAAAATATTTAAAAGAAACTGGAATAGACAATCCGCAAGATGTCATGCAATTCTTAGATGAAACTTATGCCATGAGAGGAGCTATGCTTCTTGATGTTGACAGGCTCATTCGTTTAGAACCGGATAAAAAACGTGGGATTCGTGCTACCAATATGGATCAGGAGAGAATGAAAGGGGACAGAATCGGAAACGAGAAGAATCATTATGAAGAAGCAATTGTACTTGCGACAAAAGTGGCAAATTGTCCTGGTATTATTGGTGAGATATGTATTTCAGATGATCCCGAGTACGTGACCGGTTATGTGAGCTCAAAAGAAATCGGTTATAGAAGAATCACGAAGATGAAGAGAATGGGGAGCGAAAAAGGAGGAAGAATATTTCTGTTTCGAGGAACAGATGCAGAAGAACAAAAAGCAATTGATTTTCTTCAGAATCAGCATGTGATCGTCAGAAATGTACCCAAAAAGATTTGCAAAAAATCAGATATGAAAAGACCACAGAAGTGGGATAAAATTGATAAAGCACTGGTATCTTTAAAAGAAAACCATCTTTTTCGCACAATGAAGACAATAGAATCGGCACAGAGTTCACATGTAACTATAGATGGAAAAGATTATGTATTAATGGCATCCAATAACTACCTGGATATTGCCAGTCATCCTTCCATAAAATCAGCAGTCGTAGAATCGACAGCTATGTATGGATTTGGCTCCGGTGGCTCCAGACTTACAACCGGAAATACAGTGATACATAATGCACTGGAGAATAAGATTGCTTCCTACAAGGAAACAGAAGCAGCGATCGTGTTTAACACAGGATATGTTGCAAATGTAGCAACAATATCCGCAATGGTGAAAAAAGGAGATACTGTTTTTAGTGATGAATTAAATCATGCAAGTATTATTGATGGATGCCGTCTTTCAAAAGCCAAAATTGTAACATATGCTCATAATGATATGGATGATCTGCGAAAAAAAATACAAGAGAATCCATGTGAGACAGGCATTGTTGTCAGTGATGCAGTTTTTTCTATGGATGGAGATATATTAAAGCTTCCGGAATTTCTTGATATCTGTGAAGAGAATCAATTGTTTTCCATGGTAGATGAAGCACATTCCACAGGAGTGATCGGCAAAACCGGTCATGGAATCCGGGAATACTGGCAGGAAAAAAGACAGGTAGATATTTTAATGGGAACATTTAGTAAGTCGATAGGTGGCGAAGGTGGTTATGTGGCCGGAGAGACAAGACTGATAAACTATCTGAGAAATGTGGCAAGAGGATTCATATTTTCTACTTCACTTTCGCCAGTAACCATGGCTGCGAATCTGGCTGGAATCGAAGTTCTTGAAAAGGAAATCTCAAGAGTAACAAAATTGCAGTACAATGTAAAATATTTTTGTAGACAACTCGGGAAATATGGTATCAATGTAAAATCTGAAACTGCCATAATTCCTGTTATTATTGGTGATGAGGAAAATGCACTGACAGTTTCCAACTATCTTCATGAGAATGGATATTTTATATCAGCGATACGTTATCCAACTGTTGCTAAAGGAGCAGCAAGGCTTAGAGTCGCGCTTATGTCCAGCCATACAGAAGCAGAACTGAAAAAGTGTGCAGAATTAATAGGAAAAGCCTTATTGATGAAGTAAAAATATGTTAACACTTTAGGAGTGAATAATCATCCAAAGACAGCGAGATATGGAAAAGACCTGTATCTCGCTGTCTTTTTATTAAGAAATTCTTAGTTTTCATCTGCAACAGTTTTTTTATTTGTAGACTCTAGTGTATATAACCTATAATAAAGATAATGTGAAACTATTCATAGACTTCATGAACCAATACAGGTGATTCACAAAAATGGTTCATGAAAGATCGGAAGAGCACACGTCTGAACTCCAGTCACTAGCTTATCTCGTATG
>OMGU01002469.1_pt1 | contig 10632 bp, 9 predicted proteins | sample 1646121 | NCBI WGS metagenome assembly OMGU01 (sample SAMN05578581, study PRJEB25193) | human gut metagenome | biome: Human Microbiome; feature: human-associated habitat; material: feces | host: Homo sapiens | place: USA:Birmingham
AGAGAACTGCCGGTTGATGTAAGACATAACGCAATTTTCCATGCAGGTCCGATTATCCGCCCGCTGGAAAACGGAAAATTTGAGATGGTATCGGTCGGCCCGACTACCAGCATGCGGATGGAAAAATTTGAGTATGAATTTGTAAAAGAAACCGGTGTCCGCGTGATCGTCGGAAAGGGCGGAATGAAGGAGAATACGGAGAGAGCCTGTAAGGAATTCGGTGCAATCCACTGTGTCTTTCCGGCTGGAAATGCTGTTGTTGCTGCAACGGAGGTCGAAGAGATTGTCCGCGCAGAGTGGCAGGATCTTGGAATGCCGGAAACGTTATGGAATTGCCGTGTGAAAGAATTCGGCCCGCTGATCGTCTCGATTGATCCGGAGGGTAACAACCTGTTTGAGGAGCTGAAGGTCGGCTACAACAAGAAGAAAGAAGAACAGTATGAGATTATCAGCAAACAGGTTGGATTTATCAAATAGTAATTTTCAAAATACTTCTCTGAAATAAAAAAGCAATCTTGCTATAAATTGATAAGTAATCACTGCCATGAATTTACTTATACACACACATGCGTTTTGCTCCGCCACTTGCTGGTGGACATGAAACAGAACTGGTTGGTTTCGGTTAAATGGATTGAACAAATTTCTCAACATAATGCAGGGCAGCTCCGATCGCCGGTATATACTGTCCATGCGTACTGACCAGTATCTGCGTGTTATCTGGTATGGATGGTGCAGCAGTATGAAGATACTCTGCCAGATATGTCAAATCTTCCTCTGTAAAATAAGGTGCAAGGTAGCCACTAAGGATGATCGGAGCATCGATTATCAGGTTAAGATTTCAATAGAAATTTTAAAATCGGATACAATCTGAATGGCGTTTGCTTTTCTTCCGCCGGTAGATTCAAAAAAACCGTTTTTTTCAATAAGACCTTCCTGCTCCAGAAGGTTGAGGTTCTGGCTGACCGTGGATAAACCCATCTGCAGATCCTGAACGATCTGCAGCTTGGAGGTCTTTTTCTTTCTGTAAATATATTGGTAAACCTTTGATTTATTTATTTTTTTGAGACTAATGTTGGTCAATCCCTTTTCGCTCATGTTGTTCTCCTGATTACGTTGCAAGATAATGTTAAGTTTATTGTAGCATAGAACGAAAAAAAGCAATAAAAAGGATATGTATTACAGAAAGCTGACGGAAAAGCAACAACGATACACAAATATGCTGGAATGATTCCTGAAAAGGGTTTACAGATCTTCCAAATTCCATTAATATAAGGCAGGGATCTTCCCATCCATAAAAAATAAGATACGGAGAATTAAAATGAAAAAACAACTGAAGGATACTCAGATCCTGTTGGAAATCCTGATCCTGACAGCAGCTGTTGCTATTATTGCAGCGGCAGTCTATTTTTTTCTGGTACCAAGCCATACTTCTGTCAGCAGTATTTCGGGTCTTGGTATCGTACTTTCCAACTTTGTACCGCTGCCCCTTTCCGCCATCACCATGATTCTGAACGTAGTACTTCTGATCATTGGCTTTTTTACCTGCGGAAGAGAATTTGGCGTAAAAACTGTTTACACCAGTATTATGCTTCCTGTTTTTCTTGGACTGTTTGAAAAAATCTTTCCGGATTTTGGCTCAATGACAAACAGTCAGGAGCTGGATGTTTTGTGCTATACACTGGTAGTCAGTGTGGGACTCAGCATTCTTTTTAACAGAAATGCTTCTTCCGGCGGACTTGATATTGTAGCAAAGATCATGAATAAATATCTTCATATGGAGCTTGGAAAAGCCATGTCTCTGTCCGGTATGTGTGTTGCTCTGTCTGCAGCACTCGTTTACGACAAGAAAACGGTAGTTTTGAGTATCCTTGGAACGTATTTTAACGGAATTGTTCTGGATCATTTTATTTTTGATCACAATATCAAACGCCGGGTATGTATCATCACTCCAAAGGAAGAAGAACTTCGGGAATTTATCCTTCATGAGCTGCACAGCGGTGCTACGATCTACGAAGCCTATGGTGCCTACAACATGCAGAAGCGCAAAGAAATCATCACGATCGTAGACAAGACCGAATATCAGAGATTGATGAATTTTATCAACAAACTTGATCCAAAAGCATTTATCACAGTTTACAATGTATCTGACATGAGATATCAGCCAAAAATGTAAAAAAGTTCCGCAGCACCTCAATCACAGAAGTGCTGCGGAATTTTTATACCGTAATTTCCTGTGAAAACGTTTCTTGAATTATCCCATGGAGCAAAAACTCCGGCGCGGCGGAAAGAGAAGAAGAGTGGACGGATGCAGATGGATACGATCAATGACATTGCTATAGTGCAAATAAGGACACTTTTTTAGACAAAGCGTGTTCTTTTTTTACTCCGGAAAGTTCTCTATAATTAGAGACAGAAAATGGAGGAAGGGTATGGAAAGATATTATTTAGCAATTGATATAGGAGCATCCAGCGGAAGACATATTCTCGGCCATATGGAAGATGGGAAAATGGTTCTCGAGGAAATTTACCGTTTCCCAAATGGAATGCAGAAACGGGACGGTGAGAAGGTGTGGGATATCGAGGCACTCTTTGAAGCTGTGTTGGCCGGAATGAAAAAATGCAGAGAACTTGGAAAGATCCCGGTGAGTGTCGGAATTGATACATGGGCGGTTGATTTTGTCCTTCTGGACAAGGACGATCAGCGGATTGGAAATGCCGTTGCCTATCGCGATGACCGCACGAAAGGGATGGATGAGGAGGTTTACCGTACGGTGCCGGAGGAAGAACTTTATGCATTGACCGGTATTCAGAAACAGATTTTCAACAGCATTTACCAGCTCATGGCGTGGAAAGAGAAAAAGCCGGAAGAACTGGAAAAAGCAGAAACCCTGCTGATGATTCCGGATTACCTGAATTTTCTGCTGTCCGGCGTGAAAGCACAGGAGTACACGAACGCGACAACAACCCAGCTTGTCAATCCGGCAACGGGAGACTGGAACAAAGAGATGATTCGAAACCTGGGTTATCCGGAGAAAATTTTCCTGCCGATCAGCGAGCCGGGCACCGTCATCGGTCATCTGAAAAAAGAAATCCAGGAGCAGGTCGGCTTCGACTGCGAGGTCGTGCTTCCTGCAACACACGACACTGGTTCTGCCGTAGCTGCGGTACCGAGTAATGAGGAGCATGTGCTCTACATCAGCTCCGGAACGTGGTCCTTAATGGGAACGGAATTAAAAGAAGCCGACTGTGGACCGGAAGCCATGCAGCGCAATTTCACCAACGAGGGCGGATACAACCGAAGATACCGCTTCCTGAAAAACATCATGGGACTGTGGATGATTCAGTCCGTGCGGAAAGAAATTGCAGAAGATCTGGGCTTTGGAACGATCTGTGAAATGGCATCAAAATGCACCATTCCATCTATCGTGGATGCAAACGACGACCGTTTCCTTGCACCGGAAAATATGACCGCCGAAGTGCAGAAAGCATGCGAAGAGAGCGGACAGCAGGTACCGCAGGGAATCGCCGAAGTGGCGGCTGTGATCTACAACAGCCTGGCAGTATGCTACGCGTCAACCTTACACGAGTTGGAAGAACAGACTGGATGCAAATACGAGACCATCCATGTAGTCGGCGGCGGTGCGAATGCCGATTATCTGAACCGATTGACAGCAGAAAAGACTGGAAGAACCGTGCTGGCTGGCCCGACCGAGGCAACAGCGATCGGAAATCTGGCGGTACAGATGATTACCGGAAAAGAATTCAAAGACCTGAAGGATGCGAGAAAATGCATTTTCCATTCTTTTGAAATTAAAAAATATGAAGCATAAAAATAAGAAAGGTTAAAAAGGCGAAGAACATGTTAGTTGAAACAAAAGCAAAAGTAGGCGTATTTGCCATTGCACTTGGCGCATACCTGCCGCAGTTTCCGACTCTGGTTCCGGAGTTCGAGGCGCAGTATGATGCATTCAAAAAGACCATTCCGGACACCGTGGAAATGATCGACGGCGGAATTGTCACAACAAAAGAATTATCCATGAAAGCAGGAGACAAGTTCCGTGCAGCGGATGTCGATCTTGTTATTTTACAGCTTCTGACGTATGCAACCAGCTACAACATGCTCCCGGCGATCCGTGACCTGAATGTGCCGGTTGTGCTGGTCAACGTACAGAAACTGAAAGCACCGGACTACGCCAACACCGATACCCCGAAATGGCTCGGCGAGCTGTATGCGTGCGGCGCTGTCGGCGAGATGGTGGCCGATCTGGAGCGCGCGGGCAAACGTCATGCCGTTATCACCGGTGTCGTAGAAGGCGGCGATGATTATGTGGCAAAAGAAATCGACGAGTGGTGCCGTGCAGCCCAGGTGCGCAGAAGATTCCGCTACACCAACATTGCCCAGATCGGAAGACCGTATCCGGGTATGATGGATCTTTATATTGATGAAACCAACCTTTACAACCGGATGGGACTTTACACGAAACAGTTCGACTGGGAGAAAATGTGGGCCATCGCCGATCACATCACAGACGAAGACGCGATCCGTGCAAAAGCCGAGGATATCCTCGACACCTTCGACATCGAGGGCGGCGCTGCCGTAGAAACTGTATGGGATATGGCAAAATATGTTGTTGCATTTGAAGAGTGGGTCAAAGAAGAGGACCTTGGCATGGTGGCATCCCACTATGACGGCTTTGCCCAGGGCGTTGCCGGAAAACTGGACAGCATGCTGATCCCGGCATTCTCCATGCTGATCAAACAGGGAACTGCCTGCGCCGTAGAGGGCGACATCAAAGTTGCGATGGCAATGAGCATTCTGAAAACAATCGCCGGAACCGGCCAGCTTTCCGAGATGTATTCGATCGACTTCAACGAGGACATCTGCATCATCGGTCATTCCGGATCGGGCGATGCTGATATTTCGCAGGCAAGAAAACCTACCATGAAAATCGTCGATGTCTTCCACGGAAAGACAGGCGGCGGCTATCTGACCCAGTTCTATCCGCCGGTCGGAGACGTTACGTACCTTGGAATTACGCAGGATAAAGACGGCCATTTCAAATTTGTTGTCGCAGAAGGTGTCAACGAGGACGGACCGATCTTTATGTTCGGCGATACCAATATGAGAACACGATTCTCCATCGGAGCAAGAGAATTCTGCAACAGATGGAGCGAGGCAGGCCCGACGCATCACATGGCAGCAGCAGTCGGACGCCATATTGATACGATTTTGAAAGTAGCAAAAATCCTGGATGTGCCGGTAGACATTGTGTGCCGCTAAAGACAGAATTATCATAGAGAAAGATGAGGAGAAAAACATGAAATTTTTAGATGCAGAATTTGTAAAAGGCTTTATCCGGATGGCAAATGACGGCTGGGAGCAGAGATGGCATGAGAGAAACGGCGGAAACCTTTCCTACCGTGTAAAACCGGAAGAAGTTGAGAGCGTAAAAGAAAATTTTAAAGCCAGAGAATGGAACCCGATCGGAACTTCCGTTCCGAATCTTGCCGGAGAATATTTTCTTGTAACCGGCAGTGGAAAATATTTCCGAAATGTCATCATCAAACCGGAAGACAGCATCTGTATGATCGAGCTGGACGAGAAGGGAGAGAATTATCGCATCGTCTGGGGCCTTGTCAACGGAGGCCGTCCGACCTCCGAGCTTCCAAGCCATCTGATGAACCTGGAAGTGAAAAAACTGCAGGACGAAAGATACCGCGTCGTTTACCATGCACACACAACCAACGTCATTGCACTGACTTTCGTCCTGCCGTTAGAAGATAAAGTATTCACCCGCGAACTCTGGGAAATGGCAACTGAATGCCCGGTCGTATTCCCATCCGGCATCGGCGTCGTTCCGTGGATGGTTCCAGGCGGAAGAGAGATCGCCGTTGCAACGAGTGAGCTGATGAAAAAATACGACCTCGCCGTATGGGCACACCACGGCATGTTCGCAGCCGGCTTCGACTTCGACCTGACCTTCGGCCTGATGCACACTGCAGAGAAATCCGCAGAGATTCTCGTCAAAGTCCTCTCCATGCAGCCAACCAAACGCCAGACGATTACACCGGATGAGTTCCGCCACCTGGCAAAAGACTTCGGCGTAACACTGCCGGAAGAGTTTTTGTATGAGAAATAAAGAGGGTTTATAAAAAAATAGAGAAGACGCAGCTTTGGTATCCAGGCGGGGTATGAAAGCTGCGTCTTTTTTTGTGGTTATCAACATATTTTCCGTAGGAAATGGGGAGAAAGTCTGTTATAATAAAGAACAGATGAGACGGCAAGCTGGATTTCATGAAACAGGGAGTAGAAAAAATGGGACGATATCTAAATGCAGGAAATGAAAATTTCCAGAAGAGCGTAAATTCTGAAATTTATATCGACAAAACCGGTTTGATTGCATATACCAATCGTGTGATCAATACCTTACAGGGATATCTCTGCATCAGCCGTCCGAGAAGATTTGGAAAATCAATGGCGGCAAATATGCTGACAGCTTATTACAGCCGGGGCTGTGACTCGGAACAACTGTTTTTCGGGCTGGAAATATCAAAAGACAAAGATTTCGAAACATACCGGAATAAATACAACACGATTTCTCTGAATATGCAGGAATTCTTAAGCAGAAGCGGCGGGATAGAAGAGGTCATTGAGAGAGTAAAAAGATTTGTTCTGCGTGACATTAAAAAAGCATATCCGGATGTGGATTATTTGGATGATACGGACTTGATCGAATCCATGCAGGACGTTTATGAAGAGAAAAAATGTCCTTTTATCGTCATCATCGATGAGTGGGACTGCATTTTCCGGGAATTCCGGCAGGACAAAGAAGCACAGGAAAAGTATCTGGATTTTCTGCGGGATCTGCTGAAGGATAAGGCCTGTATTCATCTGGCGTATCTGACAGGAATTCTGCCGATCAAAAAGTATGGAACACATTCTGCATTGAACATGTTCGACGAGTTTTCCATGATCAGCCCGGGACCGCTGGCGTCTTATGTGGGATTTACGCAGAAAGAAGTAGAAATGCTCTGCAGCAGATATCACATGGATCTGGAAGAGGTAAAAGCGTGGTATGACGGATATTCGTTTTCCGATGAATTGTCCATTTACAGCCCGCGCTCCGTTGTGAACAGTATGTTGTTTGGAAAAATAGAAAATTACTGGAATCAGACAGAAACATTTGAAGCCCTTCAGGCGTACATTGACATGAATTTTGAGGGACTGAAGGATGATGTGCTCAGCATGATGGCAGGAGAAAACGTTCCGGTCAACACAGGAAGTTTTACCAATGATATGACAACCTTTCGTACCGAGGATGACGTGTTGACGCTGCTGATTCATCTGGGCTATCTGGTCTACGACGCGGATAACAAAACAGTAAGAATTCCGAATAATGAAATACGGAACGAATACTGCAAAATCCTGGAAGAATATCAGGGAAACCTTCTGCTGGTAGGTGTCAATTATAATAAAAAGACAAAAGAGCATGCGTGTGTGATTGAAGAATATCAGAAATAGAAAAGATCATAGCATGTCTGCGCTCAGAAAGGAAAGATGAAATATGACTCCGGCGATTAGTATAGGAAAGCAGGATTTTGCTTCCCTTCGAGAAAATCATTATTTTTATGTTGATAAAACCGATTTTATCAGACAATGGTGGGAAAGTGGAGATGACATTACGCTGATCACACGTCCGAGAAGATTTGGCAAAACATTGAATATGAGCATGCTGAATTGTTTCTTTTCCAGACAGTATGCAGAAAAAGGTACCATCTTTGAAGGGCTTTCCATCTGGAAACAGGAAAAATACCGCAGACTGCAGGGAACTTATCCGGTGATTTTTCTGAGCTTTGCGGACGTAAAACAGAATAACTATCAAGATGCAGTGCAGAAGATAAAAAATATTATTGTAGATGCTTATCGCCAACATCGGTATTTGGAGCAGGAAGAATGTTTTACGCAAAATGAAAAACAGCAGATGCTGGAAATTACAGAAAAAATGAGCGATGTGACAGCACAGGATGCCTTAAAAAATCTTTCCAGTTATTTGAATCTTTTATATGGAAAAAAAGTTTTGATCTTTCTGGATGAATATGACACGCCCATGCAGGAAGCTTATATTCATGGATACTGGGATGAATTTGTAGGATTTATGAGAAGCCTTTTCAATGCGACATTCAAAACAAATCCATATCTGGAACGCGCTGTGATGACTGGAATTACCCGTATTTCCAAAGAATCTGTTTTTTCGGACCTCAATAATCTGACGGTTATTACAACAACATCGGATGCCTATGCAGACTGTTTTGGTTTTACAGAAGAAGAGGTATTTCAATCATTAGATCAATTTGGAATGCCGGAAAAGAAAGATCTGGTAAAGCAATGGTATGACGGATTTTGCTTTGGCACGCATCGTGATATTTACAATCCGTGGTCTATTACAAATTATCTGAAAGAGAAAAAACTGCGGCCTTACTGGGCTGCTACAAGTTCCAATGGATTGATCAGCAAACTCCTGCAGTCGGCATCGGTAAATATGAAGGAAGAACTGGAAAAGCTGATCAACAGACAACAAATTGTAGTCAATTTTGATGAGCAGATTATATTTGGACAATTAGAACAGGATGAAAGTGCGGTATGGAGTCTGTTGGTGGCAAGCGGTTATCTGAAAGTGGAGGGGATTGAATACAGAGGACTGACGCTGGAGCCGTGGTATTCTCTTTCCATCACAAATCTGGAGACTGTGAGCATGTTTTCGAATATGTTCAAAAGCTGGTTTGCAGTGGCATCTGCCAATTATAATGAATTTATCAAAGCATTGCTGAATGGGGATGTAAAAGCGATGAATCTCTATATGAATGATATTGCACTTGCTACATTTAGTAATTTTGATGCTGGAAAACATGCGTCCAAGCGGAGCCAGCCAGAGCGGTTTTATCATGGATTTGTACTTGGGCTGCTGGTGGAAGTGCGAGATCTTTATGAGGTGCGTTCCAATCGGGAAAGTGGGTATGGAAGATACGATGTGATTCTAATTCCCAGAAATTTGGATCGAGATGCTATGATTCTGGAATTTAAAGTAAAAGAAAAGGAAGAAAAAACGCTGCAGGAAACGGTACAAAAAGCACTGGCGCAGATTGAAATAAAGAAATACGACGCGGAACTGAAAGAACGGGGAACCCCAAAAGAAAGAATCCGGCATTATGGATTTGCGTTTGAAGGGAAAAAGGTACTAATTGGGTAATAGAAAACGCTGTCAATGCTTCTCTGGAAGGGGAAGCGGGACAGCGTTTTTCTGTTAATTGTGATTAGAGTACCATTTGAAGCAGCATCACCAAAAGCGGCATCGTCACAATAGAAGCCAGCGTGGTAACAACATTGATGGCACTGGCATAGCGTGAATCGTTTCCGTATACCTGACACATCTGTGTAACTGTAGAGGCAGATGGCGTGATGACGGCGAGAAAAACAATCAGAATCAGCGTCGGTCCGTCTGCAGAAAGATCGGCAAGATGGCTGATTTTCAGAAGAACAAGCGCCATCAGCGGAACGGCGATCAGGCGGAGAAAGGTCACGAAGTAAATCCGTTTATTCGCAAAAATCTGCCGGAAGTCCATGCCGGCAAAAAGCATACCCGTAACAATCATACTGGCAGGGCCAACCATGCTTCCGACAGAATGAAGCGTATTGTTGACCAGCGCAGGAAGCCGGATGTCCGTGAAAAAAAGAAGAATTCCGACGAAAATAGAAATAATATTGAGATTCAGAACAATCTTCTTCCAGTCATAGGAAGCCTCACGGCTGATCACCTTTTTGCAGTGCGTCCAGAAAAAGACAAGCTGTACGCTCATATAAACGCAGCTGTACAGCACCCATTCCGCTCCTAAAACAGCCGTCACAAGCGGCACAATCAGATTGCCGGAATTGGAGTAGTAAACAGAAGTTATCTCAACCGCATCCAAATGAAACATCCGTTCAAGAGCTGAAACCGCAAAAAGAAGCACAACCTGCATCAGAAGCGAAGCCGCAAACGCAACCAGCAGCCCCCGCACCGTTTCCGGCGTGTAATCGACCTGAAACGCATTCAGAATCACGCAGGGAATGATCAGGTACAGCACAATTTTCGACAGAACTTTGCTGTCCTCATCCTTTAAAAGTCCGGCTTTTACGATTAAAAAGCCCATAAAAATCATAAGAAAAAGCTGCGCGATCTGTTGCGCAAGAAGAATACTGATCGTCATAAAAATCTCCCCATATGTGTGTCTTATAGAAAATATTATAAGGTGGAGGAGAGGGGATTTCAATTTCTTTTTGAGAGATTTGGGTCGAAATAATGGTGAAAATATAAGAAAAATGGCTGTTGACCAAAAGAAAGTGCTGTCATATAATATATTCGACAAGAGAGCCGTTGGTCAGTGTACACCTGACCGCCGGATAAAGCTTCTAACTAAAAATAGCGCCTAACTTTACCAGAGCAGGGGCGCTATTTTGATTTGACAAAATTACACGATTGCAATATAATATACTTAACAAGACAGCCGGAAGGTGAGCGCAATCACCCGATCTGGCGAAAATATTAAATAGCTATAAGAAGTGGCCATCCATGCTTACCAGAGAGCAGTATTTTT
>OMGU01002482.1_pt1 | contig 10569 bp, 8 predicted proteins | sample 1646121 | NCBI WGS metagenome assembly OMGU01 (sample SAMN05578581, study PRJEB25193) | human gut metagenome | biome: Human Microbiome; feature: human-associated habitat; material: feces | host: Homo sapiens | place: USA:Birmingham
GATGCTTCGTCTGTCAATAGCTTTTTTGCAAAAAATGCTCTCTGCGGGCTGCGATCCCCGTAACGCCTTGCTTTTTGGGGCCTTCCATGCTATGATAGGGAACTGTTTACAATCGCTATTACCAAAAAAGGAGCTCTTTTCATGATCAGTACCTCCAATGTCAGCCTGCAATACGGCGGACGCGTGCTCTTTGAGCGGGCGAACGTCACCTTTTCCGCCGGCAACTGCTACGGCATCATCGGTGCGAACGGGGCGGGTAAATCCACCTTTTTGAAAATCCTTTCCGGCGAGCTGGAGCCGAATAAGGGCGAGGTGATCGTCACCCCCGGCGAGCGGCTCTCCGTTCTCAAACAGGACCACTATGCATTTGACGAATACGATGTGATCCGCACCGTGCTCATGGGCAACCCGAAGCTCGTGGACATTATGGATCAAAAGGAAGCCCTCTACGCCAAAGAGGACTTTACGGAGGAGGATGGCCTGCTCGTCAGCGAGCTGGAGGCCGAATTTGCAGAGATGGATGGCTGGTCAGCGGAGAGCGACGCGGAAATTCTCTTAAACGCCCTCGGCATCGAAAACGACAAGCATTCCGTCAAGATGGCCGAACTCTCCGGCGATGATAAGGTCAAGGTCCTGCTTGCGCAGGCGCTCTTTGGCAACCCGGATATCCTGCTGCTCGACGAGCCGACCAACCATCTCGACCTCGCCGCTATCCAGTGGCTGGAGGACTTTCTGCTCGACTTTGAAAACACGGTCATCGTCGTTTCCCATGACCGCCATTTCCTCAACAAGGTCTGCACGCATATCGTCGATATCGACTACGGCAAGCTGACGATGTACGTCGGAAACTATGACTTCTGGTATGAATACACACAGCTGGCCCAGCGCCAGCTACGCGAGCAGAACAAGAAGGCGGAGGCAAAGAAGAAGGAGCTGCAGGAATTCATCGCCCGCTTCAGCGCGAACGCCTCCAAATCGAAGCAGGCCACCAGCCGCAAAAAGCTGCTGGAAAGCCTCGATATCGAATCCATGCCTGTCTCCTCCCGCCGCTATCCATTTGTGGCCTTCAAGCCAGACCGCGAGGTGGGCAACGACCTGCTCACCGTTACGGACCTGACGAAAACGATCGGCGACCGCACGGTGCTCGACCATGTGAGTTTCACGATCCGCCCGAATGAGAAAGTGGCCTTCGTCGGCTCGGACGTAGTGGCAAAGACGACGCTCTTCAAAATCCTGACCGGTGAGCTCGAGCCGGACGAGGGAAGTTTCAAATGGGGTGTGACGACGTCGCTCTCCTATTTCCCAAGCGACAATTCCGCATTCTTCGACGGCTGCGAGCTCTCCCTCATTGACTGGCTGCGGCAGTTCTCCCGTGAGCAGCTCGAGACGGATATCCGCGGCTGGCTGGGAAGGATGCTCTTCTCCGGCGAGGAGGCGACGAAAAAGGCGAAGGTGCTCTCCGGTGGCGAGCGCGTACGCTGCATGCTGTGCAAGATGATGGTTTCCGGCGCGAATGTGCTGATCCTCGACGAGCCGACGAACCACCTGGATCTTGAAAGTATCACAGCGCTGAATAACGGCCTGATCAGCTTCCCCGGCACGCTGCTCTTTACTTCCCACGACCACCAGTTCGTGCAGACGATTGCGGACCGAATCATCGAAATCCTGCCCGACCGCGTGATCGACCGCAAGGAGACGTATGATGAATACCTCGCGTCGCTGGCGGAGGAGGATTTAAAGAAGCTGCGGTGATAAACGCTGTGTTTCGCTTGAATAAACGCATTTTATACCGATTAACTCTGTTCTATAAAACAGTCCCAGATTGTGCTCTTCGCACAATCTGGGACTGTTTATTCTTCAACTGGCTGATTAAAAAGTATTTTTCTTTCTCATAAGCATTAAAACAATTGATTTATCTGAGGGATTCCATAACTGTATTCTGAGGATTCTAAACAAGCTTGACTTAATTTCTCCACAATTTCATCTTTGTTCAAATCCGGATACAAAGACTGATAAGCTGCGCAAATAACAGAAACATATACTGTTGCTATTGAGGAACCTGAAAAATAATTATCTAGAATATATACATGCAATCCAGGGGCGGTAAAAGATTTCTTTCCAATATCATCTAAGTTCTTGCTAACATTTCCGTAAATATCACACGCAAGCACGCTTACAGTCCCCTCTGATAATGCAGGATACATCAAACCATTCACATTATTGCCCGATGAACATATGATTAACACCCCCTTATTTTCAATTTCATCTCTTATATGATCGTTTAACTCAAACGGTTTGGATGATCCCAAAGAAACATTAATCACCCGGATTCCTTCATTAATTAGGCTTGTGATAGCAGCTTGAAGCTCATCCTTAGAGGCGTTGTCGCTCAGCGTGATCATTTTAACCCTACAAATATCCGATAGCTTTCTCACAGTTGCGAATATTAAATCCGAATGGCAAGTTGAAACTGTGCCATCGTCTGATTGCACCTCAGAATTCATATCGATAACCCCTAAAGAGTATCCTGTTTGACAAAGTGCATTATCCCAATTCTCATAAAATCCGATGCATCGCAAATCCCATTCGGACACGGAAGGGCTCTGGGCTCTCTTGGTAGTCGATGAACATGATAAAAACGATAGCATCATCAATATAATAATACCCGCTGGATACAACTTATATATTATGTTATTTTTCATCATTATAAAACCTTTTGGAAGCTAGCTTATTTTCTTATATAGCTTTACATCAAAGATTTATCATCGCCCTTCTCAAACTTAATCGGAACCCGCAATTCCACATTTCCATTATTAGAATTTGATATTAAAGTACCTTCAGATTTTTCTTGCAGTTGCAATGGAATTAATATCGAAAAATTGTTTCCCTTTTTATGAACTACATATGCCGGATATACACCATCTATCGTCTGAAACTGAAAAGAACCGGCGTCAATGAACGCAGTGATCTTACAATTCACCAATGTGCTTGTTGTACCATATTGAACGTAATTCAGATAAATTTCTTCATAGGCTATCTCCAGCTTGACCAGTTCTGCTTTATCATTGCCGATATCAAAAGCGTCTGTTTTTTCGCTTTCGTCATATGTTAGGATACAATTCGATAACCCAGAATCAATTGCATTGAAAACGATAAGAAAAATATTTGACTCATCTCCGGAAACCTTTGATATTGATTCCTGATCGATCAACAAATCTGCTATATATGAACTATTTCCAGACTGAATTTTAAAAAGAGCTGGGTCTGTGATTTTTTCAGTCTGGAAGCCATTGTTCGATATAGCTATATATAATCTGACTCCATCAAAATAAATACCTGTCATCGTCAATAAATGATTGGTAAATTCCAAATTTTTCTTTAATAAAAGATCTTCTGATATTACTTTTTGTGTAGCATAATCCATATTGGATGCTGTGCCAACCTGTTCAGTATTTTTTTGTGTGTTTGGAAAATACAATATAAATAAAGCCACCACTAAAGTAATAGCTCCAAAAGAAAACAACCCTGCAATAATTTTCTTTTTTCCCATTATAACTCCTTCCAATCGTTTCGTCAATTCGTTGTAATAATTCGACTACAGAGGGCATTCTAAATGCCCTCTGTAGCAAAAAAAACAGATCATTAATAAAGCTTAGCTGGCTGCCAAACTACTGCGCCAGAACCATTAATTAATTTATCGTTAGAATTGGTCACGCCATTGTTGATGTTCCAATATGCAGAATAATTAAGCTGAATGCATGAATATTTATTCGCGTAGTTCCAAAGAACCACACCAGAAGTTAAAGCAATTGTGCTCGTCAGAACGGCTTTACCAGAAAATCTATCAAATGCCCCACCCATGGTAAACTTTAACTGAGCTATATTTTGAGACTGTGACAGACCGACCTGCCATTTCGGAACTTCAATTTTGACATCTGAATAGGACGTACTAGCGGAAAATCCAGCATTTCCTGAAAGACCGGGTTTTCCACTAGCTGTTGCATTTGCACCAACCGATATTGTTACATCCGTTTTCCCGGAAAGATCTACTTTGGGAATATAATCACGAAGTACCATCTTATATGTTGCATTCCCCGAACCGGTAGGCCATGTTGAATACGAAACAAATATATTCCTATTTAGCGATCTATAGGATTTGGATTGATTCCAAGTCGGTTGCATATAGATGTCTGACATATACGCCCATTTCGATGTAAGATATGATGGATTAGACCAGTTAGCAGTTGCACAGTAAAGACGCTCGGCATACATAGCCCTTGTTATCGCTCCAATTTTTTTATAGGAGGTTACACTGCTTGAAGATGTTCTAACATATCCATACCAATATGTTGTATCATATAGTATTTCATAAGCATAGCTCTTAAAGCTGGCTTGAACACTCAAATCCACATCAGCAACTTCCGTAACTGTTCCAACATCTGTAGCCGAATGCATATCTAAGAAACTGTCAATCGCATCCATTTCATCAGAGAACGTAAATTCAGGAGCATTTTCATAGACTTCTATCATTTCATTATTGATCTCACCATCAGCAAAAGCATCTTGTGTAACTTGAACAGGTAAATCAGGCACTATATCTTCGTCGTATTTTGTCATGTCAGCATAAGCAACAAGTTGCCTCACAACTTGCAAACTGCCTTTCCCATCGACATAAACAATATAACCGAAGGATCCCTTTCTGGCATAAATATCCTTGTCCGTTGCTTCTCTGATTTTTCCAGCACTCTCAGCAATACCAAGAGTCTTTGCAATAATGGATCTATTTGCTGAATATCCTTCTGCGCGTATGTAAAAGACTTTCCCGCAACGAATTTGTTTAGCAACCTCAGCTGAAAAGATCGGATCATTAAGCAGATCCTCAAAATCAACAATGACAACTTCTGAATCAACAACGGCCTTTGTTACAATCTGATCTTTAGCATTTGTTTGAATACCGGTAGATTTCGATATTTTTGCAGCTTCCTTATCATTGGTCAGATAAACGGCTTTTTCAAGTGAGTCGCGATGTATATTATCGGGTTTTGCAAAAACTTGAAAAGAAAATGTCGAGATAAGTAATGCAATAATTATTAATATTGCAAAAAAACGAATGTTATTCTTTTTCACTGAGTATACACTCCTCTTCACAATAAGATTAGGGTGTTTCGATAAAAGCGCCGCATAAAAAACTCGTTATCCATTCCTAAATAAAGTGATAGTTTAGCAATCCTTGCGATTAACGCCCATTTAAATCATCTGATCCTTCTGTTTGGTCAATATTATAGGTTTTAGAATATCACTTATCTTAACCTGTATTCCACCTTGTAATCATCCGTGAACACGCCATAAGTAGGCTCCCCCACCTCGATCTGCGATTCGCCCAGATAAATCCGCTTCTTCAAATCAAACGGCAGCTTCTGAATGGCGATTTTCGGCACGCCCTGTTCTACCAAAAACGCGTCCATCTCTTCCTCCGTGATTGTGCTGTAGGCAAAGCCCTGCATGAAAACGGCGCAATAGGTCAGCAGAAGCAGCGCGGCGACGGAAATCTTCCAGATTTTCTTCATGTTTGATCATCCTTTCTCTCTCTGAAAAATAGGTAATCTTTTGTTTTCCATTCGATCCAATTTTTCCTCCTTTCTCCTTAATTATAAATATAATTGAAATTTTCGTCAACAGAAATGGAAAATAAAATATTTTAGCCCATACTAAAAGCGCATATTCACATATGTATGATCATTTTATCCATGTAAATAAAATGAGTAAATTCCATAAAATCGACCCCTCCCGATGAAAACCGGAAGGGGCCGCGCTTTTTTCTATCTATGCGATAGCTAAATCCCGAAATACCGCACCGCGTTGTTGTAGGAAATGTCCCGCACGATCTGAATGAGCGTATCCATGTCCGCCGGATACCAGCCCGCCTCCACCATCTCCCCGATCATGCCGCAGAGAATGCGGCGGAAATACTCGTGCCGCGGATAGGATAAAAAGGAGCGCGAATCCGTCACCATGCCGACAAACCGGCCCAGCACGCCCGTATTCGCAAGCGTGCGCAGCTGCTCGCGCATGCCGTCGATGTGGTCGTTGAACCACCAGGCGGAGCCGAACTGGAGCTTGCCCGGCGCGTCGTCGTTCTGGAAATTGCCGAGCATGGTGCTCAGGACGTAATTGTCCTTCGGATTGAGCGCGAAGAGAATCGTTTTCGGGAGGTTTCCCTCCACCTCGAGGCTGTCCAGCAGGGGGGAAAGATTCTGTACCGCCGTATCGTCCGCGCAGGAGTCGTAGCCCGTATCCGGGCCGAGGGCTTTGAACATGCGGGTGTTGTTGTTGCGCATCGCGCCGATATGGAGCTCCATCCCCCAGCCGAGGCGGGCATACTCGCGCGCGAGCACCTGCAATAAAGCCGTGCGGTAAGCATCTATCTCCCACTGGGAGAGCGACTCGCCTGCCGCTCTCTTTTTAAAAATCTCCTCGAGCTGGGGCTCCGTTGCCTCCGCATAGGGGACGTGGGCGAAGGCGTGGTCGCTCGCGCGGCAGCCGAGGGAATCAAAGAAAGCGATCCGCCTTTTTAGCACAGCGCACAGGGACGAAAAGGAGGTGATCCTCTCGCCCGCCGTCCGCTCCATCGCAGAGAGCCAGGCAGGGAAGCCGGGCAGCTCGATCCCAAGCGCCTTATCGGGCCGGAACGCAGGCAGGATGCGGCAGGAAAAGCCTTTTTCCCGCTGCAGGAGCTGATGGTATTTCAAATCGTCGGCCGGATCGTCCGTGGTGCATAGGGCTGCCACATTTGATTTTTCAATGAGCCTGCGGGGCGTAAAGCCGCCCGTACGGATAATCTCATTCGCGCGGCTCCAGATATCGTCGGCCGTCTTTTCGCTCAGCGTCTCCGCAATGCCGAAATACCGCCGCAGCTCCAGATGGGACCAGTGGTAGAGCGGATTCCCGATGCAGGCGGGCATCATGGAGGCATAAGCCCTAAATTTTTCATACCCGCTCGCGCCACCTGTAATATATTCCTCCGCAATGCCGAAGGACCGCATGGCGCGCCATTTATAGTGGTCGCCGCCGAGCCACAGGGCCGCGATATCCTCCGGCTCTTGATCTTCATAAATCTCCTTTGGAGACAGATGGCAGTGCCAGTCGAAAATCGGCGTGGCCTGTGCCCCCTCGCGGAATAGCGTGCGTGCGGTCTCTGTATCCAGTAAAAAATCAGCGTCCATAAATGCCTTCATAATGACAGCTTCCTTTCTTTACTAAATATTGATCCTAGGATGCCCCCAGGAATCGGCAAGTTCCCATCGATCTTGAAATACGCTGGAAAAATCGTGGCTGCATAGAAATCAAGCGGCAAAAAGCTGACCGACACAAATTCGCCCGACCATCCGGCGCGGTGTAACCAGGCATTTGCAGCATGGTTTCCCGCCCCTCTTCCTTCAGACTAAAAAGGCTTTTTTGCAACCGATATCATGCTGTTTATTATAGCATATTTGCTAGGTTGGTGCATTTTTTTGGATATTTTATAGAATATACAGAAAGCGGCCCGCCGGAAAGGCAGGCCGCAAAAAGTCCGAATGAAATATTTTTTTCCTTGAGCGCCTTTTGGCCCCAATATACGACTGCCGGGTGAATATCCAGTGAGCGGTCGATGACAATTCCGTCACCCAAAAAGGGCGCGTTGTAAAAATGTGTATTGTTACAACGCGCCTTTTTCGTTTGATACCCTGTTTTACTTGTCCTTCGGCTTTGCAAAAAAGGATACCAGCAGCCCGCTGATCATCGCCGCCGTAATGCCCGCCGCGCCCGCAGTCAGCGGCCCGGTCAGCACGCCGAGCAGCCCCTGGCTTGCAACGGCCTCCTTCGTCCCCTTTGCCAACAGATAGCCGAAACCTGTCAGCGGGACGCTCGCACCCATGCCGGCCCACTTGACCAGAGGCTCGTAAAGGCCGATCGCGCCCAGAAACACGCCCATCGTAACAAACAAAACCAGAATCCTTGCCGGGGTGAGCTTGGTCCAGTCAATCAAAATTTGGCCGACGAGGCAAATCAATCCGCCGACCAGAAAGGCTTTTAAAAAAATCATGCGTATGATCCTTCCTTTCACAGAGACCTGAACAGACAGCCTGCACGCCTCCCTGAGTCAAAAGCCGCAATTGATAGAAATCCGGCTTTTTCTGCGTCGTTATTCTTTGCCTTTTCGGTACAAATATTCCAAAGCGATGAAAATCAAAAAGAAAGGCCGGATAACAGCCTTTCTGCTATCCGGCAAATCCCATTCATTTTAAGCCTGATTTTCGCTCTCTTTTACTCTTTTTTCATCGCCGCAAACGGATAATCCATAAACCGCTCCGGCATGACGAACCGCACAAAGTTCGACGGCGTCTCATCGCCTTCAAAATACAGCCAGCGCGTCATTTCCAGCACACGCTGATTCGGCAGCACCCGTAGTTCTGCCTGCTCCGTCTCTGTCGGAATGCGGCGCACGATCGAATAATCGATTTTGCCAACGCTCAGATCCTTCTGTGTCAGGATCACATGGGCGATGGAGGCTCCGCTACCGGAGCTCCCGGCAATGCGCTTATAAAGCTCCGGCGTAAAGTAATTATCCTCCACAGCAACCGGGATCTTCTCGCCATAACGCACGCGCTTGAAGCGGTGCACTACCCTGCCCGGCTCCCAGCGGTCGCTGAGGATGCCTCCCTCCACAGTAAACGGCTCGTCGGCCACAACGCGGTTGACGCAGCGGATGCCCATCTTATCCAGCGAGTAGGAGAGGGAGATCAGCGGCTCGAAGCCGATCTCCGGTTTCGGCTCTTTTACAAACGTACCAATCCCGTGCCGTTTTTCCACATGCCCCTCGTGCTCCAATTCGTTCAGTGCGGCGCGCACAGTGGCACGCCCTACCTGAAGCTGCTCCATGAGCTCCTTCTCCGTGGGCAGGCGGTCGCCGACTTTGTAATCCCCCATTTGGATTCTGTTTAATATATACTCCCGGACCTGAATATATAAAGGAGTGTAGCTTGTTTTATCCAGCATCTCCACGCGCCTGCCTTCCTCAATGATCGATCCATTATCGCTATATATTATACACAGGAGTAATCTTTTGTCAAAATTCTACTCTTTTTGGGCACCGTCAGTAGCGTTACGCAAAAATTGCGCGCGATTATCAGTTCGCCCTCTTCATTCGGCATACCGTTGGAGAAAAGCCATTTGTCCCCTGTATTCGGATACTGCTCTGCCGCTTGCTGCGCCAAAAGTGCATGGTCAAGCAAAAGCACGCCTTGTGCACTTGCCAGCCTGCGCATAACAGAAAGATAGGCACCCGCCTCCTCTCGCAGCAAAAGCGGCGTTTGCAGCAATACCAGTGCGCCGTCCGCTCGCGCCCTCCTGACGAGCGCCGCCAAATCACGTTCAAACACATCCTCTGACACAAGTCCGTCCGCCTCTAATTCCGGCATAATGGATACAAGCGCCGGACGGAAGCGGCCTGCCCAATCGTCATAATGCGCAAGCATATCGGAAACCGTATCGCCCGGATGGGCACTGTTCAAGCAGTAACGCATCCTGGTCGTATATTCATCGTCGATCATCTCCCAGCGCACGACCTCCTGGATATGCTCCGGATAGGCCCGCGCGCCGTTTGCAGACAATTGCGTCCCCGCCGTTGCCGCCCCGCCAAGATAGACCCACACAGAAGGCTTTCCATTTGATAAGCAGGGCGCAAGCAAACGGCTCTTCTGCATGTCATGAGACAACGGCGCCGGTACGGGCGCCTGATCCGGCGGGAGTGGGATATCGCGATAGCTGCCGGATTTCAGCAGACCTTTCGCGAAAGGCGTAAGATCCAGCGATTGCAAAAGGAAACGGCACAACAGCAGATGACCGTATTCATTCGGATGGATCGCGTCGGACATCAGGTTTTTGACCTCCCTGGAATGCACACTCCAGAAGGCGTTGTGATCGACAAACAGAACGGCCTCCTCCTCGGCTAGCTTCCGCGCTGCCTCCAGGTAAGGCACAATGTTCCTCTGCCGTCTGCTCGTATTCGGCGTGTGCAGAACAGGGATCGCCCCGCTGGCCCGGATGCGCCGCACCGCCTCGCCCAAATTCTGCCGATATGTTTCCACCGTCATCCCCTGCGCCGCACAATCGTTCATGCCATAACAGATGAAAACGACATCTGGCCGGTAATCCATCACCCACGCATCGAAATATTGCATCAGTTCCGCCGTGGTCGCCCCAGAAACCCCGGTATTGACGACGATATCCTGTGCGCGCTGAGGCGACGCTTTCATCGCCTGTGCAAAATATTCCTGATAATTGCGCAGATAATCCGTATGCATGCAGCCATGGGTGATGCTGTCCCCGGCGAATACCCAGGTAACCGGCTGTTCCCGCTTTGCCAGACGCTGTAGGGCCTTCCTATCTGCCTTTCCGCGGTTAAAGGGCGCGTCTGCCTCACCGATATCGATCGTTTCCGGTACTGCCGGCCGCAATTTTTTTACAAGAAAAAAGGCGATCGCGCTCAACAAGGCCAAAATAATCAGCGTCAATCCCAATCCAAACAAC
>OMGU01002488.1_pt1 | contig 10540 bp, 7 predicted proteins | sample 1646121 | NCBI WGS metagenome assembly OMGU01 (sample SAMN05578581, study PRJEB25193) | human gut metagenome | biome: Human Microbiome; feature: human-associated habitat; material: feces | host: Homo sapiens | place: USA:Birmingham
CACGACGCTCTTCCGATCTGCTATGTTGGCGATAACACCGACGTTATCATCATGCGCGAAGGCCTGCAGCTGGTACGCAAAAAGCTGATCGGCGTGTTGGCCAACCTGGCCGATTTTGCCGAGCAGTACAAGGATATGCCCTGCCTGGCTTACACCCACTGCCAGCCCGCCCAGCTGACCACCGTTGGCAAGCGCGCTACCCTGTGGATGAACGAGTTCTACATGGATCTGCAGGAGATTGACCACCAGATCAGCCAGCTGGCCCTGCGCGGCGTTAAGGGTACCACCGGCACCCAGGCCAGCTTTATGGAGCTGTTCAACGGCGATTCCGCCAAGGTCAAGGCGGTGGAAGCCGATGTGTGCGCTCAGATGGGCTTTGACAAGGTTGTGCCCGTCTGCGGCCAGACTTACAGCCGCAAGGTGGACTACAATGTGCTTTCCGCCATTGCTGGTCTTGCCCAGAGCGCCATGAAGATGGCCACCGACATCCGCCTGCTGGCCAACTTTAAGGAGATGGAGGAGCCGTTTGAAAAGAACCAGATCGGTTCTTCCGCCATGCCGTACAAGCGCAACCCCATGCGTTGCGAACGCATCTGCGCGCTTTCCCGCTACCTGATGGTGGATGTGCTGAACCCCGCCATCACCGCCGGCACCCAGTGGTTTGAGCGCACGCTGGACGATTCCGCCAACAAGCGCATCGCCATGGCTGAGGGCTTTTTAGCTGCTGATGCCATCCTGAACATTCTGCTGAATGTTTCGGACGGGCTGGTGGTTTACCCCAAGGTTGTCCGCAGCCGCGTGATGGCTGAGCTGCCGTTCATGGCCAGCGAGAATATCATGATGAAAGCTGTCAAGAAAGGCGGCGACCGCCAGGAGCTGCACGAGCGCCTGCGCGAGCACGCCGTGGCCGCTGCCGCTGTGGTCAAGCAGGAGGGCAAGCCCAATGATATGATTGCCCGCGTGGAAGCTGACCCTGCATTCGGTCTGACCCGCGAGGAGATCGAGGCCGAGCTGAGCCCCGAAGATTTCACCGGCCGCGCCCCGCAGCAGGTGGAAGAGTTCCTGGCCGAAGTTATCCGTCCCGTGCTGGACGCCAACAAAGAGGATCTTGGCCAGCATGTGGAGCTGAATGTTTGATTTATTTGGGCTTGAGGAATTATAAGATTACGATCGCATCGTGATTGGATGAATAAGCGAAAGGCTGCCTCTTCGGTTGAAGGAGCAGCCTTTTTGAGTTTTAGGGGAATTATATTCCATCATACATCTAATTTATGGTTTTCGGAACGGTCAAGACCGTTCCCTACAGAGCGTTTTATAACGCGCAATCATCATTTACCATACATCCCACCCGTAGGGGCGCACATTGTGTGCCAGCGGTCGTTTGCCATATACGGGGGTAAATGATTCGGCAAGGCCGGTTCACGGGACGATGACGAGCATCGTCCCCTACAAATTATTTGCGGCGTTTGCCGCAACCGGCAAAGTTTCTCCACGGCGGGATGAGGGCATCCCGCCCTACAAAATGTTCAGGGGGTAGCAACGCACAATAAAAAATTCTGTAGGGAACGGTCTTGACCGTTCCGTGGCCTAATCATAGCAGGCATTTACGGTATATGCCCACAGGCGTTTGCCATATGCAGGGGTAAATAATTGGGCACGGCCCGTTCACGGGACGATGACGAGCATCGTCCCCTACAAATTATTTGCAGCGTTTGCCGCAAGCGGTAAGGTTTCTCCGCGGCGGGATGAGGGCATTCCGCCCTACCGCACCGTAAATGTTGGCTTTATTATCATGCTTCAAATCTCCCCCGCCGCCACATCGCCGGATTCTATGCATTGGGCAAGAGCGGTCTCATAGGGGATATCCCGCTGGATCATTGTCACATTATAGGTGGCAAAATGGTAGCCGTTTGCTTCGCAGGCGGCTTTTATTTTTTGCAGGGCGGACTGCAAATCTGCACGCTGGGGCTGCGATGCGGTTTCAATCGTGACCCACAGTTTGGCCGGTACATGCTGCAAGATGTCTTTTTCAAACGGCGCATCCAGCGGCAGCCACTGCTGGTATTCTATGCCCCGATCAAAGACATTTTTCCCTGATTCATACGGCAGAATAACCATCACACACTGCTCCTCTTCATCGTAGGGGATGTCGTATTCCGACAAAGCATCAACCAGAACCGGTGCCAGCTCATCTCGCGCCTCCAGATCCATGCGATTAGATGTATTAAGCCGCGCATCTATGTACTGGGTATGGTCGATCGTATAGATATCACTGGTAAAAAGCCAAAAGTGTGTTTCCACATAAAACCAGGTATCCTTGCTTTGCTGGGACTGCACTCTGATTGTATAGCAGAACCCCCGCATCGAACCCGCGCCTTCCGCCGTAAAGGTCTGGTCCGGGTAAAGTTTTTCCGCAAACTGTATGGCCCGGTGCATGGCCCAGCGCTCGCTGATGGGGTCGCCATTGATGCAGTCAAATGCCAGCAGCACCAGCGCAATCAGCACAACGGCCAACACGCCCGCCAGCTTCCGCTTACTTTTCACTTTCATGTTTTTTCTCTCCTTTCCCACTGGCATAGTTCAGCAGCCAGCCGATCAGGCAGCCAATGCCGCACAGCCCCAGCATAAAAACGCTGTACACAATTAAGGTGACCGGGTACTCCATCAGGGTGGCACCATACTGCCAATAGCGCACGAAAGTCCGTAGCAGCGCGCAAAGGGCAATGCCTTCCCCCACCGCCAGCAGCAATTTCCACATCTGGGGGTCCTGATACACGGCCGCAGCACACACAAACGGGAAAATCAGGATGATCCAGTTGGAATGTTCACCGTAACTTGTCAGCACCCCAAAGCCCATGCCCAGCGCAGCAAACATCAGCAGGCCGGTATTGTATTTGTGGCGGATCTTTTGCAGCAGGCGGGCATCATCGGGTGCAGGCAGGCTTTGGGGCAGGGGCTGCCCGCCGCCCACCTGCCACAGGGTGCGGCATTCCGGGCAGGTTTGCAGGTGGGCTTTTACCAGTGCTTCACTTTCCGGGCTGGCAACACCATCCTGCACCAGCGGGATCAAATCCCGGCAGACCGCGCAGGGAATCTCTGTTTCTGCTTTTCCCTGTTCTGTTTGCCGGTTTGTTTGTTTTTCTTGCATCATTCGTCGTATCCCTCCTTTTGCAGGGTCGCTTTCAGCCAGGCGCGGGTACGGTGCTCCACCACCCGCGCAGATGCTTCGGTTATTTGCAGTTTTTGGGCAATTTCCTGGTACGAATACCCCTGCGCCCGCAGATATACCACGCTGCGGGTGCGCTCGTCCTTTTGCTGCAGCAAGGCCTGCACGCGGCGCAGCTTTTGGCGGGCGGCGGTGGTTTCGGTCAGGGCATCATCGGTTATGTAGCGTTCCATCAAATCATCCAGGCTGACGGACTGGTGCCGCCTGCGCAGGCTTTCCAGCCAGATATTGCGTGCAATGCCAAACAGCCAGGTTTTCACCTCGCACTCCCCACGGAAAGTGGGCAGCCGCTTGATGACCCGCACAAAGGTTTCGCTCAACAGGTCCTCCGCCTGCACAGGGTCGTGGGTCAAAAAGCAGAGATAGCGGTACAGATCCATCCGGTAGCGCCGGTACAGCTCTTCCAGCTCCGGCAGTTTCATGCTTTGGCCCACCTCCTTTCGCTTTGTTCAGGCGCCTTACATGATATTGGTGGCCGCGTCCGTCGTTTTGTTACAGGCGGCGAAAAAAAATCCTGCCGACCGCTTGGAAACGGCATCGGCAGGATCGGTTGTTCTTTTATTCCTGGTTTTGGGTGTCCCCCTGGGGCGCATCGGCGGCAGCATCCGTGGTATCCTCTGCCGGGGGTTCCGGGGGCGGCTCCGGGGTAGCCACGGGGTTTTCCGCCGGCAAAAAGCGCGGCTGAATGGTGCCGTCCGTCTGCTGGTTCGAAACATCCAGCGTGCCGCGGTCACTGCTTGCCAAACCATCGCCGCCGGTATCCAGAATGATATAGGCGGCAAACCGGATTTTGTAATCCAGATTGTTTGCCGTGCCCAGCTGAACCGACACACGGCCCTGATACAAAAAGCTCAGCTCGGTCATGTTCTGCATGGTCAGCACCGTGGTGCCATCCAGCAGGCCGTACTGATCCAGTTCGCCCAACAGTTCGTTCAGCACCTCGTTGGGTGTCACCTGCATCGTATCGGCTTCGTCCGCATTTTCCGGCGTTGCGGTGCCGCTTGGCATGGCCGTTGCCAGGGCGGTCGGCTCGCTGGGGGCATCCAGTGTCAGGAAGCTGCCCGGCGTGGTGGCCGCGCCCTCTGGCAGCAGGGCATCCAGCTGCACCAGATTATCCGGCTCTGCCGGCTCCACACGCAGCACTTTCAGCTGTTCACTCAGCACCAGCCAGCTGCCGGAATACTCCATCTTAAAGCGTTCCACCGCAGGCTGCACCCGGATGATCACGGTGCCGGGGGCCTGGCGGGTGACGACTGCCACATCCAGGTACGGCATCTGCGCCAACAGCTGGTCAGATTTTTCTTTGGTGGAAAAACCGTACAGGTTATCCCCCACCTGAATGCCGGTTGCATCGATCAGCTGTTGTTCGGTATAAATGCCGGTATTGGCGGGGGTGGTGTGGTCCGCATTTTCCACCCGGAAATCCGTCACCTTGAATAACAGGTTGATGGAAAGCACTATGCCGACCACCAGCACCGCCAGAACGCACAGCACCCCGATGATGGCCTTGCGGCGGCGGATGCGCAGCTGTTCCGCGCGGGTAACGCGGCGCTGCACCTGTGGCGCGCTGGAACGGTACCCCGGCTTTTGGGGGTTCTGTTGGGGGCGGGGGCGCTTTTGCTGCTGTTTGGGCGGCTGGCGTCCGGGCTGTTTTGCGGGGCGCTGGCCGCTGCCCTTTGGCCGCTGCTGGCTGCCCGCCGGGCGGCTGCTGCGCTGCGGCGGGGCGCTTTTGGTGTTGCGATGGCTGGGCTGACCCTTGCGGGGAGGTACACTTTTTTTCTGGTTTCGGCTGCGCTGATTGCGGTCCATGGGGTGTACCTCCTTTCTGTGCTTCAGCTTTCATTTGCTGCCGGTTTGTTCCGGCAGGTTACTTTCCGTTCACCAGTTCCAGCAGCTTTGCGGTGATCAGGTCCAGGCTCTTGGGGTTGCCCAGGGTCTTGGCGGCGGTGCCCATGGCCGTCAGTTTGCCGGGCTCTGCCAACAGGGCATGCACGGTTTCGATCAGCTTGACACCGGTCAGGTCTTTTTCTTCAATCACAATGGCGGCACCGGCGTTTTGCAGCTCCAGTGCATTGTAATACTGGTGGTTTTCGGCCACATTGGGGCTAGGGATCAGGATGGACGCGCGGCCCATGGCTTCCAGCTCCGCCAGCGTCAGCGCACCGGAGCGGGAAATAACAAGGTCCGCCGCGGCCAGCAGATCCGGCATATTATCAATGTATTCTTTTACCACAAGGTTGGCACCGGGGGCAAAGTGGTTCTTGGCTTCCAGGTCCTCAAACAGCTTTACGCCGCGGCTGCCGGTGGCGTGCAGGTGCAGCACGGGCAGATCGTTTGCCTGCTCCCACGCGCACAGCTCTGCCACAACCTCGTTGATACGGCGGGCCCCCAAAGAGCCGCCGAAGCTCAAAATCACGGTGCGGTCCCCCGCGTGCACAGCAGCACGGGCGGCGGCGCGGTCACGGTTCAAAATTTCCGGGCGGACAGGGTTGCCAACCACAAGGGTCTTCTCCGGCGCGCCAAGCTTTTCCACCGCAGCGGCGGAAGCGGCAAACACCACGTCCACATCCTTGGCCAGCAGCTTGTTGGTCACACCGGGGAATGCGTTCTGCTCATGGATGGCGGTCTTGATGCCCTTTTTGGCGGCGGCGCGCACCACCGGGCCGCTGACATAACCGCCGCAGCCGATGACCAGATCGGGCCGGACCTCTTTCAGGATAGCCGCCGTGCGCGGGCCGGACAGGGCCAGGTGGTAGAGCGCTACCACGTTGCGGCCCACGTTCTTCAGGGTTGGCTTGCGCTGGAAACCGTTGATCTCAATATGGTGGAACGGGTACCCTGCCTTGGTTACAAGGCCGTACTCCATACCCTCTTTCCGCCCGGCAAAGTGGATCTCGGCCGCGGGGTCCGCCGCCTTTAAGGCTCCGGCAATGGCAAGCGCCGGGTTGATATGGCCGGCTGTGCCGCCGGCAGCAATCAAAACACGCATAATGGTTCCTCTTTTCTCCGTAAAATCGAACGTTTATGTTATGGCAATACCGCATAATTCTAAGTGCCGATACGGCGAGCGAGGTGCGGCAGATGCTAAGCCAAAAGCGCAGATAATACTGGATGTCTTATCGAGCATTTTGGCAACGCAGATGCCGTGCCGCAGCCGCCGGAGCGGCGCTTAAGCCGTAAGGTGGGAATTGTGCGGTATTGCCGTATATCTGAAACCAAAGAGAACAATGCTTTCCGCAGGCATGCGGGAATTCTCAGTTGCTGTGCAGGGCTTTGTGGGTGCGGCGCTGCGGGTTCATCCGGCGGGCAAGTTCTTCATGCGAGCGCTTGCTGCGCGCAGCGTTTTGCGCGTTGCCCGCCCGCGATATGCTTAGTATAATGCCCATCTCACACAATAGAATCAGCAAGCTGGTACCACCGGAGGAAAAAAACGGCAGGCTGATGCCGGTATTTGGGGCCACATTGGTGACCACCGCAATGTGGATCATGGCCTGCCAGGCAATTTGCGACATAATGCCAATACCCAGCATCGTACCAAAATAATCCGGCGAGTTCAGGGCGATGATAACGCCCTGAATGATCAGTGCGGCAAAAAGGCCCATACAGATCACCGCGCCGATAAAGCCCAGCTCTTCGCACAGAACGGAAAAGATAAAGTCGTTGCTGGCTTCCGGCAGCCAGAGGTGCTTTTGGCGGCTGTTGCCAATGCCCAGGCCGGTCAGCCCGCCGGACGCAATGGAATACAGGCTCTGCTGGGTCTGGTACAAAATATCGCCCTCGTCACCGTTCCATGCGCCGAGGCGCTGCTGAACATAGTTATCCTGTCCGGTCAGCATTTTGTAAATCACAAACGCAGCCGCGCCTGCCGCCGGGATGCACCAGAACCGGCCCACACCGCCACACAAAATCATACTGCCCGCAATCAGCAGGATCAGCATGATAGCAGAGTTATGGGGTTCTTTGTACAGCAGAACCAGCACTGGCAGCAGCGGCAGCACGGGCAGCACAATGCCGTAAAGCAGTGTTCCCCGTTTTTCATAATACCGGTCCGCAAAGCAGGCAAGACCCAAAATAGCCGAAAACTTTGCCAGCTCCGAAGGCTGCAGGGTTGTGCCAAACATATACACCCAGCGGTAACAGCCGTTGTACGGCTCACTGAACAGGGCCCACACCAAAAGCAGCAGCGTTAAAATGTATAAGTACCAGTTCATGTGGCGCAGGCTGCGGTAGTTGATGTTGGAAATCAGATACATCAGCACCAGCCCCACCACCGCCAGAATTACCTGCGGGCGGATAAAGTGGTAAATATCCCCCTTGAAGCGGTAATACCCGGTGGAATAACTGGCGGAGAACAGCATGATCAGCCCGTAAGTCAACACAAGGATCAGCGTGCCGACAAGGCCATAGGAAAGTTTGCCGCGTTCCTCTTTTTTGAACGCGATTTCCTTAAAAAACCTGCCAATGTTGCCAAAGGCCAAATCGAAAAGCTGGGCAAGCGTCATTTGCGGCACAGCCCCCTTTCTGAACGCTAAGAATATTTTATGCCATGTAAACGTACATCAGGCCCAGCACCACGCCGATAATGGCGATCAGGCTGAAGAAAAAGTCGATCTTGACTTCTTTCCAGCCGCGCATCTCGAATGCGTGGTGGATCGGTGTCATGCGGAAAATGCGCTTGCCGTGGGTCAGCTTGAAGTAAACGCGCTGGATCACAACGGTCATGGCGTCCCAGATATACACAATGCCAAAGAAGAACACCAACTCCGGCCGGCCCATGATAAAGGCAAGGGCCGTTACCATACCGCCCAGGAACATGCTGCCGGTATCGCCCATGAACACTTTGGCCGGGTAGAAGTTCCACACCAGGAAGCCCGCTGCCGCAGCAGCCGTTGCCGCCGCCAGAACGGCCACATGATAAAAGCTGAGCATGCTGGCAGCCAGCAGGTAGCCCAGCATGGAAACAAAGGTCACACAGGAGCACAGGCCGTCCAGACCATCCGTCAGGTTGACGGCATTGACCAAAAAGATGATGCCGAAGAACGCAATGGGGTAATACACCCAGCCCAGATCTACCGCACCGATAAAGGGCAGCATAATGATGGTGGTCAGCAGGCCCTGCATGTGCAGCCCTACCAGGAAGCCGCCGGTAACAATGAACTGCATGATAAGCTTTTGCCAGGCAAGCAGGCCCAGGTTGCGGTGCTTGACGACCTTGATATAGTCATCCAGAAAACCGATAAAGCCGGAACCAAACGCCAGGAACAGCGCCAACAAGGCGGCGCGCACCTGCACAATGCCCAAAAGGTCCTGTGCATAGCGGTAGAACCCGGCATACACCAGGCCGCAGGCCACCAGAATGCCAAAGATGAAGCACAGGCCGCCCATGGTGGGTGTGCCCTGTTTTTTGTTATGCCAGGTCGGGCCGGATTCCCGGATGGTCTGGCCGAAGTGCAGCTTGTGCAGTGCCGGAATTACAAAACAGCCTGAAAGTGCCGTAACGGCAAACGCACCGATTGCCGCGGCAACCAGCATCCAAGAAACGATCATTCCCATGTGATATTCCCCCAAAATATGCAATTATGCGTTTGGCAGCGCCGCGTAAAGCTGCTTTAATACATCATCCAGCTTCATGGCGTGGCTGGCTTTTGCCAGCACAACATCGCCGGGGCGGACGTTCTGCCGTAGATATTCTACTACTTCCTCCGCCGCTTGGCAATGGATGGTTTGCAGCCCTTTCTGCCGGGCTGCTTCGGCCATGGCTGCGCTCAACGGGCCGTAAGCCACCAGCAGGTCGGCGGCATCGGCAGCCCATTTGCCGGTCTGGCGGTGGCCGGGTTCACTGGCAGCGCCAAGTTCCAGCATATCGCCCAGCACGGCAATGCGGCGGCCGCCGGGGCCGGGCTGGCGGTCATGCAGAATCTGCAAGGCTGCTTTCATGCTGTCCGGGCTGGCGTTATAGCAATCCTCAATAAAGGTCACACCGCCGTGCTGCACAATGTTCTGGCGCATACCGGTGGTCTGATAGCTGGCCAGCGCACGGGCGGCGCGGGCACGCTCCAGCCCCAAACGGGTGGCTGCAGTGTAAGCAGCAAGGGCATCATACACGGTATGAACGCCTGCCGTGGGGATGGTTACACTGAACTCATAGGTTTCACCGCCCACGTTATCCACCAGGGTAAAGCCGGTACCCTCTCCTACGGTATGAATATTGATGGCGCGCACATCGGCGGAGCTGGAGCGGATGCCGAACCACACCGGGCGCAGGCGGCCGGGGATCTGCGCGGTGGGCAGCAGGTCATCGTCCGCATTCAGAACCAGCGGGGCGCCATCCGGCAGGCCCTGGCAGATTTCCATCTTTGCCTTCAATATATTCTCCCGTGTGCCCAGATTTTCCAGGTGGGAAACGCCGATCATCGTAATGATACCGGCAGACGGCCGCGCTGCGCGCACCAGGCGGGCAATCTCGCCCAGGTGGCTCATGCCCATTTCCACCACAGCATACTGGGTGGTATCCTCCAGGCGGAACAGCGTGTTGGGCAGGCCGATCTCATTATTCTGGTTGCCCTCTGTTTTTAAGGTATTGCCAAAAGCCGAAAGAACCGCATAGCAGAACTCTTTGGTGGTGGTTTTGCCCACGCTGCCGGTCACACCGATCATCAGCGGGCTGAACAGCGTGCGGTAGTTGGATGCCATACGGATCATGGCAAGGTAGCTGGATTCACAGATGACAAGGTGATCCTCCGGCACGCCCTCCACGGGATGGTTGGCGATCACATACTCGGCCCCGGCCTGGTACGCCTTGGCGGCATAGTCGTGGCCGTCCACACGCTCGCCGGGGAAGCAGACAAAAATGCAGCCCGGCTGCACCTTGCGGGAGTCCGTTACAACGGCGGTGATGGGCACCGGGCGGGCCAGTGCCAGCCCGGCCAGAAGTTCGTTCGCGTTCATGGGTTTCATGGGAACACGCTCCTTTTGGTTGGTTTAGTTGCGGCATGTTTCAGTTTGCTGTGGGGTTCCCCTGCCGTGGCCGGGGTTATTGCTGCTCGGCATCGCTGCCGGTATCATCCTGGGTCGTGCTATCCTGATCGTTTTCACCGGCGGCGTCCTGGGGCGTATCGTCCTGGGCGGCATCGTCCTGCGGGGTATCTGCATCCTGCTGGGCATCGCTGCTGCCGTCGGGTTCCGTGGTCAGGGTAACGACTGTGCCGTAGGGCACCACACTCCCAACCTCAATATCCTGGTTGACAACACGGTTCGATGCACTAGATCGGAAGAGCGTCGTGTAGGGAAAGAGTGTAGATCTCGGTGGTCGCC
>OMGU01002491.1_pt1 | contig 10531 bp, 10 predicted proteins | sample 1646121 | NCBI WGS metagenome assembly OMGU01 (sample SAMN05578581, study PRJEB25193) | human gut metagenome | biome: Human Microbiome; feature: human-associated habitat; material: feces | host: Homo sapiens | place: USA:Birmingham
GTGTGCTCTTCCGATCTATTTATAAAATATATGTGATTATTCTAATGATTCGATTTCCTCACGTAGTGGGGAATAAAAAGGAAAGAAAGGATTTTATAAATCTTTCCCAAGCACTGTGTAAATGATGATTTTGATGTCATTCCAAAAAGACCAACTATCCAAATATTCAATATTTATCCGCACTTTGTCCGGAAACAAAAACTCATCATTATATTTTTGAGGTTCCTTCTGTTCTGCCAATAATTCTTCCTCGTTCCGATACTTTAAACTTGCGGGGCCGGTAATGCCGGGTTTTAAGAGAAGTATTCTCCGATGCTCCCCCTCAAGCCTATCAGCATAACCGGGAACATCGGGACGAGGGCCAACGAAACTCATGTCACCAATCAACACATTCCATAACTCCGGCAATTCATCCAATTTATATTTCCGGAGTACTGCTCCTAACGGAGTGATACGACTCTCTCCTTTTACAGAAATGGAACTTCCAGAATGGGCGACAGTCATTGAACGGAACTTATACATCGTAAACAACCGCCCATATTGTCCAACTCTTTTCTGTTTAAATATGACAGGACCTCCGGGCATCTTGATACGAATCAAAATGCTGATTATAATTAAAACCGGGAATAAAAAGATTAAACCGAAGAGTGATGCACCACGGTCAAAGAGAGATTTGATAAACATTCAATCTTGTAAAATTATCTTAAAAACTTATAAGCAAATTGAGTTACATGAGGGATAGGAATAATAAATATAACAAAACGAGCACAAGCAAATATATAATTCACATATGATAAGTTCAGTTTTCTAATAACAAGACATCTATTTTTCAAATCAGATAGACTTTTTGATAAACCATTTCTTCTTAAATAAAAATCCTTATTTACACGTACCCGTACCAACACTTCATCTATATTGGCAAACTTACATCCTGATAAAAAACCATTTAGCCAAAATATTGTATCTTCATCTTTATCCGTATCAACGGGATATAAACCTGCTTTATGAAAATAAGATTTTCTAAAAATAACACTCATATGTGCCAATGGGTTTCTTTTCCCAAAGAAACATTTCATTTCATCATGTGATAGAGGATATCTTATAACCCCTATAGATTTTTTGTTTTCATCCATTTCTTCAATATGTCCTCCACATATATCTATATTTTTATGATTGTTCATATAGATTATTTGTTTTTCAAATCTATTTGAAAGACAAATATCATCAGCATCCATACGGAGAACGTAATCATACCCTTTAGATAGTACAATAGTTAACAACTCATTCAATGAATATGCCAACCCATAATTTTCATCTCTACCATAAACATGAAACCGACTATCATTTAACTCCATGAAGAAGTGTTCTATACCACTTTCAACAACTCCATCATATTGAACATAAACATGAAAATCCTTAAATGTTTGTTTTAGCAAACTGTCAACACATTGTGCTACATATATCAATTTATCATTTTTATAAATCGACATTATTACTGCTACCATTATTTATAATATAACGAGTTAATACCTTACATGAATTTTGCATCGGAATATCTCCCCAAAATATTTTTTTTATTCTGTTTTGTTCAGTAGTCAAACTATTACCATAATTCCAATCAGATAATATTTCCATTAATGAATCAAAACTATAGGCTCGAACACCTGGAGTATAATCATCAAAATCAAAAGCCAAATCCCTACATTGACAAATATATTTTTCATAATCAAAAGGGAATAAAACAATACCTTTATCCAATAACAAATAATCGTAAAAAATAGAAGAATAGTCTGTTATTAGTAAATCCGTAAATGGTAATATTGGATAAACATCTACATCCTTATCTAAGAAACGAATGTTAGAAAATATACTTGAAACATTAGATACTACAGTGGCAGGATGTAACTTAAATAAAAAAAGTTCATCACGTTTCTCCAAAAAATCATTCAATAAATCCAAATTAATACCTGAGGCTAACATAAAATCAGATTGGTCATCTCTGAAAGTTGGCATATAAATAATAGTATGGGAAAATTCTTGTATATCCTTTATCAGCCTATTAACTCCTTGCGGTTCATATTCTTCTACATATTTCTTTATTAAATTTGCATTTAAAAAGAATAACTCACATCTAGGATATCCCAAATTAAGACATTTACGTATATCTATTTGAAAGCATTTAGAAAAATGCATTGACATAAACACTGAAGTAGAAAGGAATAAATCAGGCTTACGAAATAAATAAGGAAATAAAATACGATTAAATATATTTTTTACATATATCTTAGAATCAATGCCAACAGTTGTTGCAAACTCAATTTTTTTTATTCCAACACCGTGCCATAGATTTACAGCAAAGCATCCTCCCGAAGTCCAATAATTAATATCTGATAAATGAGAAGAAAAAATATAATAGTAGGATGTCAAACAATGATATAGCCCATATAAACTCCATCTATAATATGCATTAATACCTTTTTCTCTTAATAACAATATTTCCGATTTATTAGAAGATATCCAAATAGGAATTACTGTTTTCTCATATTTATATAAATATCTATATAAATATTTCACATTGTCCGTAAAACCCACTTTATATCCCAAAACCCATTTTCTCTTACTTCTTGGAATTAAGTATGAAAGTAACAATAATGGATATCCTAGAAATAAGGAAATTAAACGATATATTATATCAGTATAATTTCTATTACTAAATACCCATTTTATAAAATGAAGATTATTCATAGTCAGTCTGTTTTACGTCTGACATCTATAACTTGTCCCGTCAATCCAGAAAGTAATGTCATTATTGAAGTTTCTGCAACAAATTGGGGACTTAATAAACTATTTTCCGGTTCTATACCAAAGTTTTGGATACGCATAGGTGTTTTAGTTCTTTCCGGATTAATACAATTAATCTTTATATTATAACTTTTCCATTCTTCAGATAAAGCCTGAACTAAATTCACAATTGCAGCTTTTGAAGATGAATATAGGCTATACATCGCTCTGCCTCGTGTATATGAACTGGAAGTAAATAGTAATAAACCTCCATGAGACTTCGCTAAATATGAGAATGATTCCTTCGCTACATTTATCGCTCCCAAATAATTTACACGTATTAAATTTAAAATATCATCATATTTCATTGTCATCAAAGGAATTTTCAATAATATACCTGCTGTATTTATAACGAAATCAATCTTTTTCTCAATCAGATATACTTTTTCCAAAGCTTCTTTTACTAATGATGCATCAGCAACATCTGTTCCAGTCTCACTTCGACTAAACGAATAAACCTTAGCTTTCAATCCGGTACACAGTTCTGCAATACTATGTCCTATACCATAACTTCCCCCAAAAATGACTATAACTTTATGCTCTAATGCGGTTTCTTGTCCATATAAAGAAACATCACTTACAGATTTTAATTGAAAAAGCTTATCCAACAAAAACAAATCTTCTTTATGCGTTAACTTCATATTAAATTTCTCTCCCGGTACAACTCCTATTGGTATATCAGGCATATATTTTAAAACAACCCCACAATCATCGGTTGTTTTATAGATTGGATCTACCAATGCACGTTTATATGCTTCCCTAATAACGGATAATTTAAATGCTTGTGGGGTCTGTCCATTGTATAAAAATTGTCGGTTAGGAATATCCTCTATTTCATGCGTATTCAGATTCATTTTGATAATGGTATCTGTTGCAGGAATTGCAACATCAACAGCTCCATACTTACCCAACATAGTAATACAATCTGATATTATTCTTTTAGTAACTAAGGGACGTACACTATCATGAAATATTAAATTAATATCATTCTCTGTAGAAGCATAGGCATTTATAGCTGACAAACTTGAATAATAACGTTCACTTCCTCCTTGTAGAATTCGTCCTACTTTCTTAAAATTATTAATGCAACACAATTCCTCCACTTTTTCAAGATAATTAGGGTGTACCACAATTGCAATTTCATCAATAAGCGGATGGTTATCAAATACAGAAATGGTATGTTCTAAAACTGTTTTTCCCGAAACTTTAAAAAATTGTTTAGGCATTGTCCCTCCCATACGAGTTCCGACACCACCTGCTAAAATTACAGCAACATTTCTCATGCTAATTTCTTTATTCTAACTAATAATCCAATTAAAAAATAGTAAACATAAAACATTCTTACCTGTAACCAAGACAAAATCCTCCTCTTAAACCCTATTACATGGCAAGTACTACAATATAATAAAACTGATTTGTACCTGGAGTCTTGAGTTATAATTCGAGTTATTGAAATAGCTTTCTTATTGAATATGGCTATTCGAGGATATTTATAACTCACTGCATTAGAAACCCAATCATAAATAATCCAATAAAAAACATCTTTAATAACTGGATATTTATATTTTTCATATATCACAAATAATTCATTAACAGTAAACAAAATATCCAAATCCTTTTCTTTTATAGTATTAATAATACTATCGTTACGTCCTATATAATAATTATATAACAATTCATTTAACACATAAACTCGTGCCCCTTGTATCATACATTGGAAATTGAACAACAAATCTTCATAAACAATTCCCGATTTAAAGTTCAACCCTCTTTGTCGTAAAAATGATAATTTATATAATCTGTTACAGGCTGATGCGCTAAAGCGATTATTCAGCTTAGCCTGGACCAAATATTCCTTACCATCTAACAGATTATTTCCCCAATACGCAGGATCTCTAACTTTTTCTATGCAATCCTTTATCAAATATCGACCAAAAACCACTATATCAACCTCAAATCTCTCTATTACTTGCGATAACTCATAACATGTATTAGGCTCTATAGAATCATCACTATCTAAAAATAAAACATATTCTCCTGATGCTATATTTAATCCTGTATTACGAGCTTCACTTAAACCTTTATTTTTCTGATATATATATTTAATTCTTTCATCAAATAAATAACTTTTTATGATATTATCACTATTATCCGTCGAACCATCGTTTACCAATATAATTTCAATGTCCTGAAAAGACTGTTTCATGACACTATCTAAACATCTGTTCAAATATTTTTCAACATTATATATAGGAATGATAATTGAAATAAGCATAAAACTAAATGAATTTTATTTTAAGTTTCGGAACATATAGAATTAAACTATAAAAAAATAAGAATATCAAAATATTTATCAATGAAGGGAAAAATGAAGCACGAGGCATATACACTATATTAGGAACTAATATAAAAGCCAAAAACATGATAACACGAGTATTACGAACACTTTTCTCAAAATAACGAATAATATATCCAGCTAAAAAACTCATTAGTAGAAATCCGATTAATCCCAAATCCCAAAACTCTCCGAGAAAACTAGAACCAACTCCCTCTCCCCCCAAGTATGCATCCGGTGCTAAAAAATAAGTCAATCGATGTCCTAAACTATTAGTTTGCTCCACAAATTCCATAGATTGACCTTCAAAAGTTGATGTTAAGGATAAAGGATACAAAATATATGGTAATCCAGTATTTACAAATGTTGATTTATAAAATATCATATATGCAAATACTAATAACGAAACCCCTTGTTGAGAAAAAAACATCATAAATAAATCAGAATCATAACCAGTATCAACGTCCCCCCTCCGGAACTCCAATAATACTTGTGACAGAATAATACACACGATTGAAATCAATAATAATTTGCCTATTTTTTGTTTTTGTTGTTCAGAATAAAATGAATAATAATACCATAATAAAAATATAATAGGTAAAAATAGTTTAGAACGTCCACCCTTTAAAACATCTGCAATTCTTAAAGCAAAGAAAATTGACGATATGATAAAGAACTTCTTTTTAGAAGGTTTCGATGCTAAAAATAAGCAATATGAAAATTCAAAAATAGATATTGCTCCCGTCGTCCATATTGGATATTTCAAATTTGCAATAGTTCCATCATATACAGCTAAATATCCATGCTCCAACACAGCTTTAAACTGAATCAAATATTTAATAAAAGTACCTGGAACGGAGAATAGAAATAAGAAAGTAGATATTTTATCTAGATACCTCGAATATTCAAAATTTATCTTTCTATAAGACAAATATTTTCTACCCATCAAGCATCCAAGATGCATAAATAGCAATGAAAATGTTAACAATATTAATATTTGAAACTGTACGTTTATAGGGAAAATGAAATCATTATATTTATCTGCCCATGTCCAATTAAACAAACCATAAATATCCAAGAATATACGCGAATAAATAAACACACATAGCATATATAGAAAAAGAACATACAAATTGAATGTTCCACTTTCATGTATCGCAGAAAAAAGTGACCACAAAAAAATGAGTAACAATTCATATTGTAGTATATTAATTGTTACATCATTATATCCAAATCCAATACAAAATAAAAATTGGAGAAAATAGCAAATAATAATAAAAATCTGTATTACTTGAAAAATGGAATATTTCCACGTAAAACTTATCATCTAAATAAAGTATTAACTTTACATATTTGCTGATTCAAATCAAAATCAGATAATCTATGCCTTAATTTAGTGGATATCAACAAAGAATGTTCTGACGCTTTACAAATTGCTTCCGAAAAAGAATTTATATCCAATGAAGCCACATATCCAAACTCTCCATTACACAATACTTCTTCAGCACCTACACAAGGAGAGGAAACAATATTTCTTTCTAAAATTAAAGCTTCTATTATTACAGTCGGTAATCCTTCATATAGGGAAGATAAAACAAATACGTCACAGGATTTTATTAAAGGATATGGATTTTCTTTAAACCCTAAAAAATGTACATAATCTTGCAATCCCATATCATCTCTCAGTTTTTCCAACTCAACTTGTAAAGGCCCCACCCCTAAAATCCATAATGTAAAATTTCCCTTGTTCAACAATAAAGGCATACACTCAATCAAAAATCGATGATTTTTACCTTTGTCAATCCTACCTACAGCCAATAAATTTATTCTATCCCGACTAAATGGTACATTAATATGTACATTTGATTTTTGTATAATATCAGAAATATCAATAGGATTATATAAAACAATCGATTTATTTTTGACAGCAGGGCATAAATTTATCAATGTCTTTTGACAAGCTTTAGAAACACATACTATTTGATTTAAAGAAGGAAGGTCACGAAAATATCTCCGCTTATTAGTTGTTTTACAGTAGGTATGCTTTATTAAATCTGTATGTAGCCAAGCCACTCTTTGCGCAGTAGCAGGAGCTTTAAATAAAATTCTGGTAGCAGTATCCTCTCTAAAAGCAATATAACAATCGTATAGTTTCCTTATATGAAAGATATAGAACAAGCTAGGAAACGTTAGTAAAATACGTCTCTTAATTTTATTTATTAGCAGATTTGAATCCCCCAAAGCAGAATATAAACATATATTCCGAGGAACACTATCAAGATAAACACCCTCTCTATTTATTAAAAAAAGATCTACATTATATTTTTTTGCATCAAGATGTTGAAGTATTGTTATCAATATCCTTTCTGCTCCACCACCTTTCAAATTATCTATAATGAATAAAAGATTTTTTTTCATGACCTACTTTTATCTTTAATATATAATAAAATTCCTAAGAAACAGGCTATTATAAAAGTCCATCTTCTATTTATAGCTTCTTTATATATATTCCTAAAACTTTTTCCTGCAAATAGACTATAACGCACATAACTTGCAGCATTAATAACATAGTTAGTAAATGATAAATTAAAATAATTCCTCTCATTTATATACAGAGCATAACCATTAGGATTTCTTAAACACAGATGTCTGTATTTGCTAGACAGACCATCTCTTTGATAATCTTTTATTTCTAAACTTCGCTTAATACAACATATTTTATATCGCAAAGAAATTCTATTTAAAACCAATGCTTCTGTTACAAAGAATTCATTCTCAAATTCAGGGAATGGATATTCTTTCAAAATACGAGTATAATAAATTAACCCTTTATCTCCTTTTACTGACAATGAATTGTAAAGGTTATAATGTGAAACAACCAACTCGTCTACAGGTAGCGAAGTTCCTATTAGATTTCCATGTAAATCTAAAGAATTACATGAAAATCCTGCTATCCAAGGATTATCCTTATGTATCAAATGATATGAATAAATTATTTCTAGTGCAGTTTCAATATAATAATCGTCAGAATCTAAACAAATAAAGATTTCCCCTTTAGCTATCTGCACTGCTCTATTAAATGCACGATGCTTTCCCCCATTCTCCTGCTTCAAATATACAATGGAAATTTTATTTGTATTTATCCATTTCTGAACTATTTCTTCCGTATTATCTGTGGAACCATCATCCACAATAATCCATTCAAAACTACGTAATGTTTGTTTACACAAATATTCATAGGTACGTCCTATAGTATTCGCTCTATTGTAAGTCGGAGTAAATACACTAAAGAGAAATTCCATATTTTTCCATTAAACAATTAACATCTGAAAAAAGTAAACTATTACTTCTTATCCATTCCTCATCCATATTCCACCACTTTAATTTTAACAAAAAATCTATTTGATTCTGCTCAAAGCGCATTCTAATACATTTAGCCGGTACTCCACCATAAATTGAATAAGGCGGTATATCTTTAGTTACAATAGAATTTGCTCCTATTACTGCACCATCACCAATTGTAACTCCATTTACAATAGTCACATTAGCACCAATCCATACATCATTTCCAATAGTAACTATAGCAAACTGGTCATACCTATCTTCTAAAAGGAACTTTCCTTTTAAAAATAACCTCGGAGAAGTCGTAACGTTCTTTTCTACTGGATGATTACCCAAGCCAGCTACGACATTAGGACCTATTGAACAAAACTTTCCTATATGGCAACAATGTATAATAGAGTTATAATTTACATATGAATAATCTCCAATAATAGAATTACTGAAAATAACGCGAGCTGAAAAAGAACAATCACAGCCTATAATAGTATTTCCTAATAATTGTACATCTCGTCCTATATTGACAGTCCTTCTCCTAAAGAGTCTCATAAACCGATTTATGAAATTCATCATATTATACCATATTTTTTACAATAATACCATCTCTGTAAAGTTTCAAAGAAAACAGATATTACCAATGATATAGATAAAGTATATATATTTAAACAATCAATAATTCCCAAAAACATTATTACGAACAAATACACGAACATACTATAAAACATATTGACAATAACATCTTTTACATGATTGTGACTTATTAATATAACAGTTCCAAGAAAATAACTTAAATGGCGATATATAAACAGAGTTCCCAACATCCAATACGCAGGAATTGCCATTAGCATATCATTATTAAAAAATAAAAGAATAAATGATTTCAAAGAACATCCAACAATAAAATATAATAAAACTCCTATTACAGTAGTATATATTAAAAGTTTACGGGCAAATATTTTATTAGCATTTTTATTATAATATGGAAATACAACATTACTTATTGTATAAAATATAGTAGATAATACATTTACTATTTTTTCTACAAAATCATAATAAGCAACTTCTCCCATTCCCAAAACGCTACCAATAACTATAGTATTAGTCCTATCTTTCACTATACCTGTTATTGACGTTAAGAGAAGTTTGGTTGAATCTTTTGTATGATAAAATATAGTCGCTAAAGACTGCCATCTAAACTTAATTTTAAATTTATATATTAGTATATATATGGCTATAAGAGATGTAATAATAGCTCCAATGCCATTTATAAGTGGAACCAATAAATAATCTTGCGGTGTAGTGACCCATATAAATATCAATAGAATAAACACTACACGTCCTATGAAAGAAAAAATTGCAATATATTTCATTTTTTCTATACCTTGAAAAAACCATATAGGAAATAAACATTCATAAATACATTGCCACATTGAAAAAATATATAATAATTTATATTCTCGAATTTCAGGAAAAAGAAATATTAAAAATAAGAATCCAAATACTATAATTAAAAGCAAGGTTTTTACAATATATACCACACTAACTATTTCGTTTATCTTCTTTGAATCTTCTCTATTAATGCTAATATATTTCGTAGCTGAGATATTAAATCCCCAGTTTACAAATATTGCTAAATAACTAACTATTGCCTGAGAATATATGATTACACCATATAAATTTTTTCCTAAAGTATTAATTAAATAAGGATATGTAACAAGTGGTATCAATAAATTACATATCTGTAATAAAGTTAGATAGCCAAAATTTTCAATTAAGGTTTTATACCTATATATATAGTCAGATATATTTTTCACTTTGCAAATTAACATCATCGTAAGCACTCAATCACTTTGGACTCTTCTGAAAATAAGTAAGCAGTCATTTTAGACCTGAAAAGGTTTAAAAGTAAGCACTCAATACCTTTTTCCCTACTGAAAATCAGCGAGAAAGGGAATTGGTCTGTTAATACTCAATTTAGAGCGTACCCTTTTTATAAGGCATCAGAATGGATGCCTC
>OMGU01002503.1_pt1 | contig 10488 bp, 10 predicted proteins | sample 1646121 | NCBI WGS metagenome assembly OMGU01 (sample SAMN05578581, study PRJEB25193) | human gut metagenome | biome: Human Microbiome; feature: human-associated habitat; material: feces | host: Homo sapiens | place: USA:Birmingham
ACGTACGGTTCTTAGGCGGGAAAGCGGTGGTAACACCGCTGACCCAGCCGATTACTCGCCGCTGGTGAATCGGCTGAAAGGTCAGGTCATCAAAATCAGCCCCAACAGCACCCAGTTCGTCAACCCCATGGACATCAATGCCAACTACTCCGAGGAAGATAACCCGCTTTCCCTGAAAGCTGACTTTATTCTTTCTTTGTGTGAACTGGTGGTGGGCGGCAAAGAAGGGCTGCTGCCGGTGGAGAAAACCGTCATCGACCGCTGTGTGCATCTGATCTACCGCAAATATTTTGCGGACCCCTGCCCGGAGAATATGCCCATCCTTGAGGATTTGTACAACGCCCTACTCCAACAGGACGAGAAAGAAGCCCACCATGTTGCCACCGCACTGGAGATCTACGTCAAGGGCAGTCTGAACCTGTTCAACCACCGCACGAATGTGAACGTCAATAACCGCATCGTCTGCTACGACATCAAGGAACTGGGCAAGCAGATGAAGAAACTCGGTATGCTCATTGTGCAGGATCAGGTCTGGGGGCGTGTCACGGCAAACCGCAGCAGCGGAAAATCCACACGGTATTATATGGACGAGATGCACCTTCTCTTAAAAGAGGAGCAGACTGCCGCTTATTCCGTCGAGATCTGGAAGCGTTTCCGCAAGTGGGGCGGTATCCCGACTGGATTAACACAGAACGTCAAAGACCTGCTTTCTTCCCGTGAGGTCGAGAATATTTTTGAAAATTCGGACATGATTATCATGCTGAATCAGGCGGCGGGAGACCGGCAGATCCTCGCAAAGCAGCTCAATATTTCGCCCCATCAGCTTTCCTATGTCACCCACTCCGGCGAGGGCGAAGGGCTGCTGTTTTTCGGCAATGTCATTCTGCCGTTCGTAGATCGTTTCCCCACCGATCTGGAACTCTACCGCATTATGACCACCAAGTTGGGTGAAGTCTCGGAGGGCGCGCAGAAATGAGTGAACCGAAGCTGAACATCAAAGAGGAAACGTCAGCCAAAAAGACCCGTTCTCCTCCGAAAAAAGCCAAGGTGGAGCAGTCGGTGCCCAGAAAGAAGAAACTGAAAACCGATGCAGAAAAGACCGCCGAAAAAAACCAGCACCTGCGGTTCGGCAAGGCGGAACTGACCCCGGACGAACTGAGCCGGTTGAGTAAGGCGCAGAAGCGGGAGATGTACGCTGCCCATGCCGCCCGCTCTGCGGTGCATCGGGAGGTTGAACAGTACGAGGATGAAAATGTCGGTGTGCAGGCGTTGAGCGAGGGCGAAAAAGCGGCAGGAAATGTCCGTGATATTTCCAAAAGCCGCTATGCCCGGAAGCTCAAGAAGAAAGCCAAGATGCAGGGCAAGAAAGGCTCCAAAACCGCAAAATCTTCTGCACAGGAGCCGCCTGCGCCACAAGATGCAGGTGCATCCGGCACCGGCGAGGGCGGCTCCAACTGGCTTTCCCGCTGGAAACAGCGGCAAGAAATCCACAAAAGCTACTATGCCGCTGCCCGTTCGGGCACGGCGGCGCAGACCGCAGGCGGTAAGGCAGCATCCAACGGTGCATCTGCCGCCCGATCCGGCGTGGAACAGACGGTGGAAAAAGGCAAAACTGCCGTCAGCACTGCCGTAAAGGGGCTGATGAATGCCACCAAAGGCAATGCGCACGTTCTGGTGATCGTGGGCGTTTTTCTTTTGCTCATCCTCATGGTGATGTCTGGCTTTTCCTCCTGCGGCATCCTCTTTTCGGGCGGCACGCAGGTGTCCGGGCAGACCATGTACTCCGCCGAGGACAGGGACATCCGGGGCGCAGAACAGGACTATAAGAAGCTGGAAAAGGAACTGGATAAAAAGATCAAGCGCACTCCTACCGACCACCCCGGCTACAACGAGTACCAGTACCATCTCGACCCCATCGAGCATGACCCGTGGCAGTTGACTTCTTTTCTCACGACCCTGTATGACGATTACACCCGGTCGGAGGTGCAGGGCAAGTTGAAGGAGACCTTCAAAAAGCAGTATAAACTGACCACATGGGTAGAGGTGCAGATACGGTATAAGACGGTCTGGGTCATCAGCCCGGCAGGAATCCCGGTTCCCACGCAGGTGCCTTACGAGTACCGCATCTTCCACACTAAACTGGTGAACAAAGGTCTGGAAGTCGTTATCCGGGAGGAACTGAACAACGACCAATGGAAACGGTACGAGATCTTTCAGGATACGCTGGGCGGCAGACCCTATCTGTTCAACGGCGGTCTGCCGCCCGGTGGCTCCGATGGCTCTGGTACACCGGGCATCGACTATACTGTGCCTGCCGAAGCCCTGACGGACAGCGAGTTTGCCGCCATCTACAAGGAAGCCCAAAAGTATGTGGGCACACCCTATGTGTGGGGCGGTTCTACCCCGGAAACAGGATTTGATTGCAGCGGTTATGTCTGCTGGGTCTACAACCAGAACGGCTACAATGTGGGGCGCACCACCGCCAACGGTCTGTGGAACAAGAGCCAGCACATTTCCGAAGCCGAAGCAAAGCCCGGAGATTTGGTCTTTTTCAAAGGCACCTACGACACCCCCGGCATGAGCCATACCGGAATCTATCTGGGCAATGGCATGATGGTCAGTGCCGGAGACCCCATCAAGTACGCAAACATTCACTCGTCCTACTGGGAGAAGCATCTCGCCGGGTTCGGACGGCTTTCAAAATGATTGGAGGGTTCAACTATGAGCGAAAAACTGGATAAGCTGCGAGCAATGCTCAAGAAAGAGCAGGAGCGCCGCATCAAGCTGAACAATCGCATTGCGGTTTTGGAGCGTCGGATTCAGGAGGAAGAAGCCGCTGAGGTCAGCAACATGGTCCGCACGGCGAATGTAACCCCGGAACAGCTTGCTGCCCTGCTGCGGCAGTCGGCTACCGCCACCCCGAACCCGGCTGCGCTGTCTGCTGTGGGTGCAACTTTTGAGAAGGAGGTCGATGCAGATGAAGATTAAGAAACTGGGTGCGCTGCTGGTATCGGCGGCACTGTGCGCTGGCATGGCGGCTCCTGCTTTTGCTTTTGAAGGCGAAGCTGCCCCGGTGGAGCAGCCGGTTCTGCCGGAAGTCGTGGAGGAAGATGTTGTCACCGTCACGGACGAAACCTCTGGTGCCCTGACCCCGGAGGGCAATCTGACTCTGGTGGACGATTACCACACTGACTACTCCGATGGCAGCGGACAGCAGTTCATTACGCTGGTGTCGAAGTCGGGAGCCACCTTTTATCTGGTCATCGACCGCAACGCCAAGGGGCAGCAGACCGTCCACTTTATGAACCTTGTGGACGAAGCGGACCTGTTGGCTCTGATGGAGGAAGATGCTGCCGATGCTTATACCGCTGAAAAAGAAGCAGCGGCGCAGGCGGAACAGGATAAGCTGAAAGCCGAGGAAGAAGCCAAGAAAGCCGCAGAAGAAGCAGCGGCATCCGGCGAGGAACAGCCCAAGGAAAACAAGGTCACAAAGATCGCATCCGGCTTTCTGGGTGTGGTGGTGCTGATTGCACTGGCGGCAGGTGGCGTTTTCTATGCTTTCGCAAAGCAGAAACAGAAAAAGCAGGCAGAAAAAGAAGCCCTCGACCCCGATGCAAACTACACCGAGGACAAGGGCGACTTTGAGATTCCCACCGAGGACGAGCCGGAGGACACCGGCGAGGAGGATACCGAACCCATCTGATTTTAAGGCGGCATTTGCCGCCTTACATATCTAAATCTGAAAAGAACAGGAGTTGATGCTTATTGTCTTATCAGCTTGTGGTCAGCGAGAAACCCTCAGTCGGGGCAGCTTACGCAAAGGTTCTCGGTGCGACCAATCGACAGGATGGTTATTGGGAGGGCAACGGTTATCTCGTCAGCTGGTGCATCGGGCATCTGGTAGAACTGGCTCCGCCCAATGTCTACGATGCCAAGTACGTCAAGTGGAGTATCGCGGATTTGCCCATCCTGCCGCAAAAGTGGCAGTATCTGGTGTCTGTGTCCACCAAAAAGCAGTTTGGCATTCTGCAAAAGCTGATGCACCGCCCGGACGTGGACAGCATTGTGAACAGTTGCGATTCCGGCCGGGAGGGAGAACTGATCTTCCGGCTGGTCTATGAACAGGCTGGATGTAAGAAGCCTGTTTCTCGCCTGTGGCTGTCCAGCATGGAGGAAAATGCCATCCGAGAAGGGTTCGCCCACCTGAAACCTTCAACTGAATACGATGCGCTGTACAACGCAGCACTCTGCCGGGAACGCGCCGACTGGATGGTCGGCATCAATGCGTCCCGGCTTTTCTCGTGTCTGTACGGTCAGCCGCTGGCGGTGGGGCGTGTTATGACCCCGGTGCTCGCCATGACGGTGGTGCGAGAAGCCGCCATCGCCGCCTTTACCCCGGAAAAATTCTACACGGTGGATCTGGAACTGACCAGCGGCTGCACGGCATCCAGCCGCCGCATTCTTGAAAAATCCGTTGCTGAAAACCTGTTGAAAGCCTGCCGAAAGGAGATGGTGGCAACGATCCAGCGCATCACCCGCAAGGAAAAGTCCGAGAATTCACCACCACTGTATGATCTGACCACCCTTCAGAGGGACGCTAACCGTTTGCTGGGGTACAGCGCACAGCAGACTTTGGACTATGTACAGAGCCTGTATGAGAAGAAACTTACCACTTATCCCAGAACTGATAGCTGCTATATCACCGACGATGACGAGGAGATGCTGGAGGAACTGACTGAGGAGTTGGAGGGTTTTCTCGACATTACCTCGGCAGATGTGGACGAGGCTGTGCCTCGGACACGGCGCACCGTCAACCGGGAAAAAGTCACCGACCACCACGCCATCCTGCCCACCCGCAGTATGCTGCAAGCCGATCTGGACGCACTGCCCAAGGGCGAGCAGAACGTTCTGAAACTCATCATCGCCCGGACGCTGATGGCGGTGAGCAAGCCCTTCCGGTATCTGGAAACCCTGCTGACCACCGAATGCGCCGGGGAGGAATTTACCGCCAAGGGTAAGGAGGTTCTGGAGGAAGGCTGGAAAGCGGTGGAGCGCAAGGTGCTGGCAGACATTCTGAACCGGAAACAGGAGCTCACCGCCCTGCCCAATGCAGCGGAAAACGAGTGCGGCATCCTCAACGCCGAACTGAAAGAGGGACAGACTTCGCCGCCGAAGCATTTTACCGAGGACACCCTGCTGCACGCTATGGAAACCGCCAGTGCAGACAGTATGCCGCAGGGCGTGGAGCGTCAGGGCATCGGCACCCCGGCAACCAGAGCCGCCACCATTGAAAAGCTGGTGCAGAAGGGCTTTCTGGAACGCAAGGGCACCAAGAAAACCAAGGTGCTGCTGCCCACGGATAAGGGAAAAGCCCTTATTACGGTGATGCCCGAAGAAATCCAATCCCCGGAAATGACCGCCGATTGGGAAACAAAGCTGCTGCGCATTGAGCGCAGCGAAATGGAGCCGGAAACTTTTATGACTGAAATCAAAGAGATGATCTCCTCGCTGGTAACGACCACCGAGGCTAGGAAAGGAGCGAGTGCGCTTATGAAAAACAAAATTTTTGGTGTCTGCCCGAACTGTGGGAAGCCTGTTGTGGAGCGTGAAAAGGGCTGGTTCTGCGAGAACCGGGAGTGCCGTTTCGTGCTGTGGAAGGACAATGCGTTCTTCAAGCGTCTGGGCAAGCGACTGGATTCCCATGTGGCAGACAAGCTGCTGCGGGATGGTCGAGTCCGGCTGAAGGACTGCAAGAGCGCCAAGGGCAAGACCTACAACGCCACCGTGCTGCTGTCCTGTGAAGCCGATGGCCGCAGCAAGTTCAGTTTGGAATTTGAGAATGGGGGCTGCGGATGAAGGATGATGCCGTAATAAAGGACAACGAGGCGGTCTACCTCCTCAACGAGCAGACGTATCTGCATCTGCGGGAAAATCTCCAAGGTGTCGGGTACGAGGTTTTCGACAAGAACAGCCCTCTCCCGGTGGAGGAAGGGCAGATTCCACGGGAAGCTCTGGGCAACAGTCAGCGGCGCATCGAGACCGCCCGTGCGTACTATCTGGCAGAGCATCAGGATGAGCCCGTGGGTAGGATTCAGAATGTTGCCGTTACCACCTTGGAGAAGTTTCGCTCCGGGGTTCGCAGGCGAAGGAATCTGGCTCCACGTTCTCTGCCGGAAAATGATGTGCGGTTCATTGACCCGATGTATAACGAACTGTTTCGGGTGCCGGACGGCGGCGTTGTGCAGATGACCTACCCGGATGGGCACCAGCGTTCCGAGAAAGTCGAATATCTCGATGACTACCACATGAAGATTGGGTCCTCGGTGCAGCACATCTGTGAATTTGCAGAGCGCATGGCGCGCAGCCATGCCATCGTGGAGCCGGAGCCGCTGACACAGCAGGACTGTCGGGCGTGGAATCTGGAATACGACTATTATCTCACCGTGCAGGCAGAGGGCGGCGCATGGAATTATGCTCTTTATCAGGGTGACTGCTGCCTGTTGGAGCGCGGAAAAATTGACGCGCCCGAACTGATGATTGAGGAGGTGCGGGACGAAATTATGTACACCCACAACCTACGGAACAAGGACTGCATCCCGCTCACGCAAGAGGAGTTTACCCAGAAACTTGCAGACCGAAATGAGATACAGTCATACCGTATGAAGCAATTCCAGCAAAGCGGCCACGACTGCTATCTGGTCATGCAGCTGCATCAGGATGCAGACCCTGTGCTCCGATTTGCCGCCATGCGCTATCTGAATAAGCAAAACATCGCTCCGTCCATCGAAAATTACGAGATCCTGTACCGGGGCAATCTCCCGGAAGGAAAGCGCAGCGTTCCGCAAGCAGAACTGCTGGAACAACTGTACCAGAAATTCAACTTCGCCCGCCCGACGGATTACCATGGGCACAGCCTTTCGGTCAGCGATGTGATCATGCTGAATCAGGATGGGAAGATTTCAGCGCATTATGTGGACAGCATCGGCTTCAAGGAACTGCCGGGGTTTCTGGATAAAAAGCCGGAACGTACCTCGGTTTTGCAAACTCTCAAAGAGAAGTGCGATGCCCCGGAGTGCAATCCCACCATCTGCCGGAAAGCGAGGGCTGAACATGAACTTTAACCATGAGGAACTCATGCTGATGATGCTCTACAACACCGGCACCCGGATGGGGCTTATCCATGAACTGCGGCTCATGCAGTGCTACCTGATGCCCGATGAAACCGCCCTGCGGGAACTGTCGGAGGGCGTTATCGAAAAGCTGAAACTGCTGACCGATGCGGAGTTTGCCGAGCTGGAATTTCCCCCGGACTGACTTTTGCCGCCTGCGGGCGGCGTACATAGGCTCTTTTAGAACGCGATTTGGTGTGGTATACTGAACTCGACAACTCGGAATTTATCTGTATGATAATTCTGCAAAATAAAAAAACACATAGAATAGGTAAAATCTGAGTAAAGAATGTCTATAATGGTTCCGTAAAATCACGAAAATCATATTTTACGTACAGACATAAGCCGTGTCAAAATTTATACTAGATAGATGTAAGCTCATGTCCATATAAAACATCGCCTCAATCAAGGCCAGAACACGAAGCCATAGAAAGGATGATTCTATGAAATTATTAAAGCATGCCAATGTTTACACACCAGCTCCTCTCGGTAAAAGGGATGTGCTGATCGAGGGGGAGAGGATCCTCCGAATCGCGGAAGAAATCACAGGTTATGATGAACTTCCGGATGTCGATGTCTATGATCTCTCGGGAAAGACCCTCGTGCCGGCCTACATCGATCTGCATGTGCATATCACCGGTGGCGGCGGAGAGCAGGGTCCGGCTTCCCGTGTGCCGGAGTCTTCACTCAGCACCTTTTTTAAGAATGGTATCACGACCGTCGTCGGGCTTCTGGGCACGGACGGCATCACGAGAAGCCTCGAGAACCTGGTGGCGAAGGCCCGTGCACTGACAGAAGAAGGCATGACGGTGTATACATTGACCTCGTCCTATGGCTACCCGCCGACGACACTCACCGGCAGCGTCGAGCGGGACATCGTTCTGATCCCACCGATGATCGGTGTGAAGGTCGCGGTATCTGATCATCGAAGCTCGAATCCGGGTGGAGCGGAGCTGATCGCACTGGCAACAGCTGCACGCCGCGCCGGTCTGCTAAGCGGCACACCGGGGCTCGTGACGATGCACATGGGCAGCGGGAAGGCGAAGCTGGATCCGATTTTCTACGTACTGGATCACTCGGATGTACCGGCGAAGAACCTGCTCCCGACGCATATGCTGCGCTCACCAGAGCTCATCGACGCTGGCGTAGAGCTCGTGAAGCGAGGCGGCTACATCGACTGTACCGCCGGCTCGGATGAGGTGGCGGTGAAAGAGGATGCCCGAAAGCTCTTTGATTTACTGCACCGCGAGGGCGTAAATCCGGATCATGTGAGCCTGTCAAGTGACGCCTACGGAAGCCAGCCGCGTTTTAACGACGCAGGCGAGTGCGTGGGACTGACCTATGCGTCGCCGAAGTACCTGCATAAAACCATCCGGGCGCTGGTGCGCATGGGCATGCCGCTCGAGCAGGCACTGAAGCTTCTGACGACCACACCGGCGACTCTGCTCGCGCAGGATGGCCGAAAGGGATGCATCGCCGCAGGCGCCGACGCAGATCTCCTCGTACTGGATGAAGAGCTCGAGATCGACAGCCTCTTCGCGCGAGGACAGCTCGCGCTGTGGCAGAAGGAACTGCGCATGAAGGGAAGATTCGAAGAGTAAAGCGGATTTTATATCCTCTAGTTAAGATCATTGCTTATGCTGGCAGTTCAGCAGAAGGATACCCGAAAGAAATAAAAATATTTTTCTTTCTGTTTTTGATTGACAAATCGGGATTTATGGAGGAGGATATATGAACTGGATAAATTTTTATGGACTTGCATTTATGCTTGTTATAATGATTCCAAATATAATTTTTGCATCCATAAATAAGGACGGATTTCAGAATCTTTGGAAAAATAAGTTCGTGGAAGTCTTGGAGCAGATAGGTAGAATGGGTTGTTTTGGCTTTATGGTATTTATAATCCCGAGATGTGGATTTGGCTTTTCGCCAGATGAGAGTTTTTCCTTATATTTAATAGTTAATGTTGTGTTATTAGCAGCATACTGTTTAATCTGGATTATTTGCTTTAAGAGGAACAGCATTTTCAGAGCACTGGCATTATCAATTATTCCGTCAGTGATTTTTTTGGCGAGCGGAATATTGAGTCGTTATATCCCTCTAATAGTGGTTGCTGTTATCTTTGCTCCGTGCCATATCGCAATTAGTTATAAAAATGTAGAGCTGGAAACAAAGCGATAACTTCCAGTTTGAGAGGATAAGGGCAATGGAATTTAAGTTGATTTCCATAGCAAGCATAATAGCTTTTTATGGTTGCTATTTTGTGAAAATGTTTCATCAAAAAAAGCAGGGAATACAGACAGACCAAATCGGAAAGAACAAAGTTGGTTTTGTGAAATTCGTGGAAATTACCATGAAGATTGCGGCTATTCTTGTTTTTATAGCGGGGCTTTCCAGTATTTTTTTTTTGAAACGGAGCATAACCCTGTTTCCGTTCGGATTTTTGGAGCGATACTGAGTGTTGCGGGAACGGCTATATTTATCGTTGCGGTATGGACGATGCGTGACAGTTGGCGAGCAGGAGTGTCCAAAACCGATAAAACGGAGCTTGTGACAAACGGCATTTATCAAATCAGCCGCAATCCCGCCTTCCTGGGATTTGACCTTTTATATATTGGCACACTATTGATGTTTTTTAACTGGATTTTGTGCTTCCTAACGGTATTTGCGGTCATCATGTACCATTTGCAGATTGTCAATGTCGAAGAAGATTTTTTATTTGCCACATTTGGAAATGAGTATCTGCAATATAAGAAGAAAGTTTGTCGCTATATTGGCAGAAAGCGATAACTTCCAGTTTGCCGATGATTGTCAACCGGGATAGTGCCATAGGCCCTTGCTCCGAAAATCTTTCCATAACCCGCAAGAAAGTGGTCTTGATAGAATACTTCCATTCATGCTATACTAAAACCAGCTTTAATGCACAGAAAAATTGAAAGCGGAGGATAGCCAATGGATACCACTAAAAGATCACCCATCGACCGCCTGCTCTTTGCCACTTTTCTGAAAGGCCGCACTTCTTCTCGTGATATATGGGAAGAAAAGGGCGATATGACCCCCGAAGATAACCAGAAGATCATCGAGGAGACCAACGAGATCATCAACGATGATTCCACCTATCCCTTCATCAGCTACCTGTCCGACCTGCTTGCGAAATCCAAGCCCTCCGATGATGCTGTCAAGAAACTGCACGACTGCATCGACAAAGTTGCAGTTGCGTTGGGACACGACAGCACCGATGTGTTCCGTGCGCTCCTTGCAAAGCTGATCGAGGAGCCGGAAGAAAAGCAGACCTTTGACCGTCTGCTGGAGATGGCCG
>OMGU01002512.1_pt1 | contig 10445 bp, 7 predicted proteins | sample 1646121 | NCBI WGS metagenome assembly OMGU01 (sample SAMN05578581, study PRJEB25193) | human gut metagenome | biome: Human Microbiome; feature: human-associated habitat; material: feces | host: Homo sapiens | place: USA:Birmingham
TACACTCTTTCCCTACACGACGCTCTTCCGATCTAGCACATAGTTGATGACGTATTTTAACATTGCTTCCGCAACGAACATATCGTCATCCAGATCTGCAAATGCCATCTCAGGCTCGATCATCCAGAACTCTGCCGCATGACGTGTTGTGTTAGAGTTCTCTGCACGGAATGTCGGTCCGAATGTATAAATATTGCGGAATGCCTGTGCGTAAGTCTCACCATTTAACTGTCCGCTTACAGTAAGGCTTGTCTCTTTTCCGAAGAAATCTTTGGAATAATCTACGCTTCCGTCTTCATTCTTCGGTACGTTATTCAGATCCATAGTCGTTACCTGGAACATCTCTCCTGCACCCTCACAATCACTTCCTGTGATCAGTGGTGTATGCACATATACAAAACCTCTCTCCTGGAAGAACTTATGAATCGCATATGCTGTCAGGGAACGTACACGGAATACTGCCTGGAATGTATTTGTTCTAGGTCTTAAATGTGCAATTGTTCTCAAATATTCAAAGCTGTGACGCTTCTTCTGAAGTGGGTAATCCGGTGCGGATGCTCCTTCTACTTCTACAGTATCTGCCTGGATCTCGAATGGCTGCTTTGCCTGAGGTGTTGCTACCAGTGTACCTGTAACGATTACTGCTGCACCTACATTTAACTTGGAGATCTCTGCAAAGTTGTCCATCTTGTCGTGATATACAACCTGTAAAGGCTCAAAGAATGTTCCGTCATTTACCACGATGAATCCAAATGCTTTGGATCCGCGGATACTTCTTACCCATCCACCGATGGTTACTTTCTGATCCATGTAAGAATCACTGTTTTTATATAATTCTCTAATTGTTGTCAATTCCATGCCAATTATTCTCCTTTTTAAAAACTCACATATATTCCTATTATACCATATCGGCCAGATTTATGTTATACTATATTTACTGAATTTACTATCTTACTTATCCGAATTTTTCAGTTAATAAGTCAGATGGAAGAAATATCAATCAAAAGTTAGGAGATCATCATATGAAGAACTTACTAGTTGCACAGTCCGGCGGACCAACTTCTGCGATCAACGCAACTCTTGCCGGAGTAATTGAGAACGCTCTTTCCAGCCCATCCGTAGACAAAATCTATGGATCAGTCAATGGAATCCAGGGAGTATTAAATGAGAACCTGATAGATCTTAAAACCAAAATCACAAATGTATCAGAACTGGACCTTCTTTGTCAGACCCCTGCTTCTGCACTTGGCTCCTGCCGTGTGAAATTAAAAGATCCTGCCGTATGCGCAGATGAATACGAGACAATCATCTCTGTTCTGCGCAAATACAGCATCGACTGTTTCATCTACATCGGTGGAAATGATTCCATGGATACAGTAGACAAGCTTTCCAAATATCTGAACGACAAAGGAATCACAGACATTACCGTGGTCGGCGCACCAAAAACCATCGATAATGACCTCTGCGGAACGGACCATTGTCCAGGTTTTGGATCTGCAGCAAAATATATCGGAACCACATTTGCCGAACTGGAACGTGACTGCCACGTATACACAACCAAGGCCGTAACAATCGTAGAAGTGATGGGCCGTGACGCCGGATGGCTGACTGCAGCTTCCTGCCTCGCCCGTGCAAATGGTGCGAAAGGACCTGACTTTATCTATCTCTGCGAAGTACCATTCAGCATTGACACATTCCTGAAAGATGTGAAAGCAAAACTGGAAGAACAGGATGCCGTGATCATCGCTGTCAGCGAAGGTGTGAAGAACAAAGACGGTCGCTACATTTCCGAAGAAGTACAGAGCTCCGCTGTAGATTCCTTCGGCCACAGCTATATCGCCGGTGCCGCAAAGGTTCTGGAAGATGCTGTAAGAAATGAGATCGGATGCAAGGTGCGTTCTATCGAGCTGAACCTGATGCAGCGCTGCGCCGCACACCTTGCAAGTGCAACCGACATTCAGGAATCCAGAATGCTCGGAAAGGCTGCCTGCCAGTATGCTCTTGAGGGTGCAGGCGGTATGATGGCTGCTGTGATCCGCACTTCTGACAAGCCTTATGCTACGGAATTTAAAGCACTCCCGGTATGTGATATTGCGAATGCAATCAAGAGTGTGCCTGCAGATTATATTAATGATGCGGGAAATGATGTAACGGAAAAGATGGTGGATTATCTGACACCGTTGATTCAGGGAGAGATGAATACGGTGTATGAAAATGGGATTCCGAAGTATATTTATTTGTATTAAGTTGCTGTTGAATTTAGTATCATGGAGCGGGGTAAGCCACGATGATGAATTAAACGGCAAATTCCCACACTTGATTTTTACTCTTCCGCATGCTATACTATCACCCGTCACAAAGCCCACAAAACCAAGGTCGAACAGGGCTGACCGCCGCTTTCCGGCGTTAAATGAAGATCCGCTACGGCGCGTGTGTTCGTGACCTTCCACACGTAAAACAAAACTAAAGGAGAATTGAAAAATGAAAAACAAAAATCTTAGTTTCATGACCCAGGCAGCCATGATCGCTGCGATCTACGTGGTGTTGACTTACATTTTTGCACCATTTTCTTTCGGAGAAGTACAGGTTCGTATCTCCGAGGCACTCACTATTTTACCAATATTTACACCAGCTGCTATTCCGGGACTCTTTGTCGGATGTCTGATCGGTAATATTCTGGGCGGTGCGATCCTTCCGGATATTGTATTTGGCAGTATTGCAACATTGATTGGTGCATTTTTTACATGGAAACTGCGTGAGCAGAAACCAGTTGTAGCAACATTTCCACCAATCATTTCGAATATCATCATCGTTCCGTTCGTACTGCGTTACGGTTATGGTGTAACACTTCCTATTCCGTTTATGATGCTGACAGTCGGAATTGGTGAGGTGATTTCCTGCACCGTTCTTGGTCTGATCGTGTATGGGGCATTGAAGAAATATAAGAGTACGCTTTTCCGTACAGCCTAAAAAAGTGGCGTGTGAAAAAACAAAAGTTTTTTCACACGCCCTTTTTTATTATTCATTCTGTATTCTCTATTATCCAATATACGTATTACCGCTTCCGGACGTCATCTGATCCATCTCTTCATACTTCACGCTGTGTCTTGTACTGTCATTCAGATCTTCATACACAACATTCGTATCGCTGTATCCCACCAGAATGACGGCATTCTGCGAATCCAGCATTGCAATGACCGGACGGCCCTGGTTGATGATGTACAGAATCTCTTCCGTCGTACATCCTGTCAGGTCGTAAGCCTCGCCGTTATTGACATCTTTTAAGATATCAATCGGTTTTTCCTGATTCTTCAGGCGGTCTTTGATTGTATTTAACACATCATCTTTATCAGTGATCGAATATTGCAGATTGCGGTTACCGCGCTCCCATACATAATTCTGGGATGAATCGACTACCACACCATTGTAATCATTTGCTTTCTTGATCGCGTCTCCGGCCTTTGTATATACGCCCTGTATATCACCATGTCCATAGACATAATATTTCTCCGGTGCGTCTTTATCGGAAAATGTGATTGTCTGTGGTCTTTCGAACAGAATCTGTTTTGGCTTGAGCACTTTTGGTTCTTTGTCTGCGACTCCGTCGTTATACGTCAGTCTTACCTGTGTCTGTTTCAGGTCTGTTGCATAAGTTTCCAGTGCAATATTGCTCTTGGTCTTCTGTTCATTATTCGTAATATAATCCGGTGCTGTTGCTGTATAAGTATCTCCGTCTTTCGATGCACGTTCCAGCGTGATCATATCTTCATCGAATGATGCACTCAGAATATAAATGCCGTCTGTCTGATATTTTTTGATCACTTTTCCTTTTTGATTCCGGATCTCCAGTTTGTACATTGGAACGGTTGCCTCTCCGGATACGGTATTTCCTATATCCTCTGTCTTGGCAACTCCATATACAAAATCACTTCTGACAAATCCAAGTGGGCGGATGCATTCTCCTTTTCCGCAGGTTACTTTCTGCTTCTTTCCTGTCTCTACATTCAGGATTGTCACTTTTGTTGCGGTCTCAAGATCTCCGTTTGCCTGATATGCGATCAGACTTCCGTCTTCCGACACAACATACTGCTGTGCATCCAGTCCTTTGACCAGTGCTTTCTTCTCGGCATCTTCGACGCTATACTGATAAAGGGTGCCGTCTACCATTGTGTACAGCATATCCGTTTTCGCATCGTAATATGACATCTCTCCGAGTTCACTTTCTGCCTGTGCATATGATTTATTTGTGGAAATAAATACTTTCTCTTCCACTGAATTCTTCTCTATATCATAATAATAGACAGCTACTCCCACTTCTCCTTCGTGCTCGCCGCGGTCCATATAACCGGACACCAGGAAGGTTGTATTGCCTTTGGCATCTACCTTAAGAAGCTTGATCTTATGATCTGACACCATATTTCTCACATCTGTATTCTCCGCATCTGCGAAACCAAATACCAGTGAAATCTCGTCTGAATCTTTGTTATAATTCCAGAGTTCATTTGCCTCTACAAATGATACGATCGTGCCATCTTTATTCACCTTATAAGACAGATTTGCAGGCGCAATGCCGAGGATGATTCCTTTCTCATTCAGAACCTTCTGTGTCGCGTCGAAGATCTGTTCCATTGTCCGATCGTAATCCAGAAGATAGGTTTTCTTGGCATCTGCAATATATCTTACGCGGAAAAACTCTTTGACCGCATAGCGGTCTGCCTCATTCTCTTCTCCTTTGCAGCTTACCCGGTATTGCAGCTGTACCGACATACAGGTACTGTTCAGTTCCTTGATGCTCCAGCGTTCTCCCTGTTCTACCTGTGGTTTCAGACTGCCCCATGTGACCTGTTCATAATTCGAATTAATCGTCACGTGCTGAAGTGTGGTGTTGTCCGCATCATCAGTCGGTTCAAGCGCTGCTCCGACGCCTGCATTTTCCACCTTGCCAAGTGCATTTTCATGATAATCGCTGATGTAATTCAGGCATTCTGTAACATGTGCATCTTCATCACTGACGATACGGGTATAGAAATATACCGGATCCGCACCATTTCTGTTCAGGCGGACTTCCAGGATCCGCTCTTCATCCAGTACTTTTTTCCCGCTCAGATCCAGGGTAAATCCTTTTCCCACCTTTTTAATCTTCTTATGTTCCAGCTGGCTTGTACCGTCCATCGTATAGACTTTGTAGCTGGCTCCCGTGAATTTATTCCCATATGCTTCTACGTTTACATCCAGGCTCTGGTTCGCTACCGGTGTGATCGTGTTGTGCATAGAGGATATATCCATGCGTTTTGCATAACCTGTCAGTGTATTGATCTTATATTCTCCATAAGAAAATGATATCTGTGGAAATGTTGCGGCTCCCATATCGGCCGTCATATTGTCATTCCCCTTATTTGTCACGTAGCTGAATATAATGACAGCCACGATAAATACTGCAGTCAGGATTCCTGCATTCTTTAACCTTTTTTTTAAAGTCAATGTCATTTATACTCCCTCTTTATCCTCTTTCTCCGGATGATCTTTCTCTGAATTTGCGGACTCCGTGGCGAACCCGTCCAACAGACGTCCCAGTGTCGGTGATACCCGGAGTGCTGCTTCACATCTCTTGATGGAAGCCTCTATATTATTGTCTTCTTTGGCATGCCGCTTCTTTACTGCACGTATCAGGATATTCTTTGGTGTATGCTCCATATCTATAAATTCCAGTATCTGCGCTTCATACCCCTCACGCTCCAGATACTGTGCTCTTAAGCCATCTGTGATAAGTGCTGCCATACGTTCTTTCAGAAGCCCGTATTTTAATATTGGTTCTAATATCTCATTTTTTATCTGACGGTTCAGTTCATGCTGGCAGCATGGTACCGATAAGATCACTTTCGCATCCCATCCCACGGCTTTTGCCAACGCATAATCGGTTGCGGTATCGCAGGCATGCAGGGTTACCACCATATCTACCTTATTGACACCGGTATAATCCGCAATGTCACCCTCCAGAAATCTCAGCTTTTCATAGCCATATTTTTCACTTAATTCATTACAATGACGGATCACATCTTTCTTCAGATCCAGTCCTATGATTCTTATGTCATATTCTTTCAATTCATGCAGATAATAATACATGGCAAATGTGAGATAAGATTTACCACAGCCAAAATCCAGGATTGTAAGTTCTCTTCCCTTATCAAGCTCCGGCAATATATCCTCGATAAATTCCAGGAACCGGTTGATCTGCCGGAATTTGTCGAATTTCGCATGCACGATCTTTCCATCCTGTGTCATAACACCAAGATCCTGAAGAAATGGTACCGGGACTCCCTCTTCCAGTACATACTTCTTCTTGCGGTCGTGGCTCATATTAATCTGCTTCTTTTCGCCTTTTTTCATCTTGCTTTTTATTGTTACTTTTCCCTTTTTGCTTACAAGAATTGTATAAGCTGCTCTTTGTGTCTCCATCTGCATCTGGCGCATATTTTCCATATACTTAAGAAGTATTTCACAAGCTTTTTTCTCCTCCACATTCTCGTGAAACGCCTGATTATTCCGGAATGACTCGAGCTGAAAATAAAGGACATCTTTTTTCAGGATCGGTCTTACTTTCACTTTTTGTACACCGTCTTTATTCTTCGGGTTACTCAGCGTTGCTGATATAAATTCTATATTTAAATTTTCCTGTAATAATTTGCTTAATTCATTCATAATATTATATTCTACTGTTTTTTAGACAGGAGCGCAAGTAGCGTAAATGGCAATTTTATTAATGGTTCCGTAGGATTTGCGAAAAAGGGACAACGGTAAATACAGTTTGAGCCGGAGGATTTTAAAAAATCCTCCGGCCCAGACTATGAAATCGGAAATTTTATCGTTACTTTAAACAAATCTCCATCCAGATACAATTCAAATGTCCCGCCCTGCATTTCTGTCAGCGACTGTGCGATAGACAGTCCAAGTCCGCTGCCTTCCGTACTTCTTGATACATCTCCGCGTATGAAACGTTCCGTCAGTTCGTCAGCTGAGATATTTAGCGGCTGCTCGGATACATTCTTAAGGCTGAAATATGCCATACCATCTTTCTTTTCAAGATCAGCATAGACTCTTGTTCCTTGCATTGCGTATTTTGCCGCATTGTTGTATATATTAGACAGCACTCTCCACAACCGTCTTCCGTCTGCGCGGATTACAACCTCCTCATTCGGAAGGTTCATCACTTCCTCCAGATCACGCGCCTTGAATTTTTCTTCAAACTCTCCGCTCGTCTGCTGGATCATTTCTACCAGATTCAGATTCATGAACTCCAGTGTGATATTGCCGGAGCTTACTTTTGAAGCTTCCACCACATCTTCCGTCAGTGTCTTAAGCCGCTGTGATTTCTGTTCCAGCACTTCAATGTAGCGTTGGATCTTCGGATCCTTAAGGTCCTCCTGCTTTAACAATTCCACATAATTAATGATAGATGTAAGCGGCGTCTTAATATCATGCGATACATTCGTGATAAGATCTGTCTTCAGGCGTTCACTTTTCATGCTCTTTGCGAGCGCCGCTTCCAGACCTTCGCCGATGGAATTCACCTTTTCTGCAATTTCTTTATGCTCTGCCAGCAATCCATTTACCGGGATCTGATAATCCACTTCCCCGCCGGCGATCTTCTCGATCCCGGTCTTGATCTTTCCGGTTCCTTTCGCTTTCTGTACCATCCAGATAAATGCTGCAACATCTATGATCAACAGAATGACCGCCCATAACCGGTTGCTGATCCAGATACTACTTCCCGCTGATCCAAATACGTACGTAAGCCAGTGGATCATGAAGAAGATTGCAAATCCCATAATAGATTTCCACAGATGACGGATATTCTGGAACATTTCTTTTACGAAGATCAAAAGCCATCTGAGCACACTGTTCTTCCATACCGTTCCCGCCTTGATTCTTCTCACCAGACTCAAATATCCGAAAAGAAACATTGCGCAGGTATACAATGCCTCCACACTTCCAACCACTATTCCCGGCAGATACGACTCCACATTCTCCATATAGATCGTCTCTCCACTTGCATTCTGCCATGTAAATGCCCCGGCCTTTACTCCTATCAGCGCAACCACCGCCCAGAGTAACAGCACACTTGCAGCTGCCAGTTCTGTCTTAATGTGATCAAATTTCATAAGATACACTTCTTCGTCTTCTTTAACTTTTCCGGCTCCGATCGTAAGAAATACAAGAATGACAAGATATGCCGCTACAGCCGCCATTCCCAGTATTCCGGCCACTTTGGCTCCGGCCCCGTACCTTGTAAAGATCTCATCCTGTTCATAAAAATTATCTTTTACAGGATAATCCGTATCTACAACAGAGACATATATATAATCTGACGCATCGACATAACCGGCCACTGTCTCCTGCCACTTCTGTGCTATCGAATCCCCTTTACCGGCTTTTTCAATATTGCTTTCATAATCTGCAAGCTTTGGTCTTACGATTACATATTTTCCTGATTTTTTCATTTTTTTCAGGTTCTCTTTGTAATTGTCAAAGTTCTGATATTTTTTCTTATTCGTAATGACCGTCTTGTTGTCCAGATTAACATACAGATACGTTATGTTCGTATTGCCTTCCTGATACTGATTCTGAGCTACCGCATAATTATCAACGTCAGAATAGATCGTTTCGGCTGAATTATTTATCATTCTGTACGCTTCATTCAGCTTGCCATTCCATTCTTTTGAATTGTTCACAAGCTGAAGTACCGTCTCTCCATTTACCGTCTTATAATCCCCGACAACTCTTTCACCATCATAATTCCAGCAATTGATATAGGCAATCTTTCCATCGATATCCTGAAGTCCCCGGAATCTGGATTCCCCACTGTTGCTCTCCTGATACTCTCCCTGCTTTAGTTCTGTCAGAATATCATCCGCAGAACTGTCTCCGGTAATTACAAATGACAGCTCTCCGTAATCGATCATCTGTTTAAAATCTTTGTAATGGAAATAATGATAAGTTCCGTCTGAACGTTTACATACGATAATACAGTCCTGTTTATCTAATTTGCTCCTGGCCGCATCATAATCCGTCATCGATTCCGAGATTAATTTTCCCCAGGAATACAGATCTCCCAGACGGAACGACAGGCCTGTTTCATCTTTTCCTGTTATCTCACCGGTATCTTCGTATTTTGCCACATCTACGATCTTATCCGGATCATATTTGCCATCTGTATCATATAAGGTCTGATACCGGATCTCATCCAGTATATTATAATTTTCATTCGCCACGGAATCGGCAAATGCATTGCTTTCTTCATAACTCTTCGCCGCATCCGCAGTGAACAGTTCCTGTGTCAGTATCGGATAACGTGTTGCCCACAGTAAACATAATACTCCGATAACGGCCAGTACGTGTGCCCCCACTATCAAAAACAATTTTGCTTTGGGCATTCGGTACCATTTCTTCATATATACCCCTTCCTAAAGCTTTTCTATCTTATATCCGACACCCCAGACCACCTTCAGATACCTTGGTTCCTTTGGATTAATCTCGATCTTCTCTCTGATATGACGGATATGTACAGCTACCGTATTATCTACTCCGATAGCATCTTCATTCCAGATACTTTCGTATATCTGGTCAATAGAAAATACTTTCCCCTGATTTTTTACCAGTAACAATAAAATGTTGTATTCGATCGGTGTCAGTTTCACCGGCTCTCCGTCAACCGTAATTTCTTTCTGATCGTCATCGATCATAAGTCCTCCCACGGTATAAACTGCCTGATTCTCTTTTTCCACTGTACTTCCAAGCTGTGTATATCTGCGAAGCTGTGATTTTACCCTTGCAGTCAGTTCCAGTGGATTAAATGGCTTGGTCATATAATCATCGGCTCCTACATTCAGTCCGAGGATCTTATCGGCATCCTCTGACTTTGCAGACAGAATAATGATCGGCATATTCTGTTTTTCCCGGATTTTTAACGTTGCGCGGATTCCATCCAATCTTGGCATCATCACATCAATGATCAGAAGATCCACTTTATGCTTATCCAAAAGCTTCAATGCTTCCTCACCGTCGTAAGCTTTTAATACTTTATATCCTTCCTGCGACAAATAGATTTCTATCGCCTCTACGATTTCTTTATCATCATCACATACTAATATTTTTGCCATCTCATTTCACCTCTCATATCTACTATACAAGATTAGCAAATAAAATTTAAGACATAGGAATGGATTTCTTAAGAAATGATGAATATTTTCAAGAACAACGTCGAAAAATGTCTAAAATAATGTAAACGAAATCCAAGACCCTTTATTTTCAACAAATTTTGATAAAATACTAAAAGATAAAACTTACTTAGATTTCATAATTTCTAGTTTATAAAGGGGGAGTTTTCTATGTACACTCACGACATTGACTATGTAATCCGTACCCTTGGAGTAGGTGCTACATATAGG
>OMGU01002541.1_pt1 | contig 10295 bp, 7 predicted proteins | sample 1646121 | NCBI WGS metagenome assembly OMGU01 (sample SAMN05578581, study PRJEB25193) | human gut metagenome | biome: Human Microbiome; feature: human-associated habitat; material: feces | host: Homo sapiens | place: USA:Birmingham
CTGCTGGCCCATGTTTTCGTACGGTCAGCGCAGTAAATGCGCAGACCTACTGAACTGTTACACATTTTCTAAATTAAAGTCTTATGCCTGCTTTTTCTTCGCCGCCTCAACCAGCTTCTCCATCTCCCGCATTACCTCTTCAAAATTCAACGCAGAAGTATCCAGTAAAATGGCGTCCTCCGCCTGCTTGAGAGGCGACAATTCCCGGTGCATATCGCGGTAATCGCGCTCGATGATATCCTGCTCAATCGCCTCCAGGGAACAGCTTTCCCCGCGTTCGGTCAGCTCTTTATAACGGCGTCCAGCTCTCACACGGCTGCTCGCGGTCAGATATACTTTCAGAGTCGCATCCGGCAGAACCGCCGTTCCGATATCCCGGCCATCCATCACGACATCCCGGCGTCCGGCTAATTCACGCTGCAGCTCCACCAGTTTTTTGCGGACCGGCGCATAGACAGAGGTATTCGAAGCCATATTTCCAACCGCCTCTGTCCGAAGCTCGCTGCTGACATTCTCCCCATTTAAATAAACCTGCTGGATCCCATTTTCATATTCCAGTGAAATGGAAACCGTCTCACAGGCGCGTCCGATCGCCGCCTCATCATGGCTGTCGATGCCCTGGCGCAAAAAATACAATGCCATCGCCCGGTACATCGCCCCTGTATCAACATAAATATATCCATAATCTTCCGCCAGCTTCTTTGCCACTGTGCTCTTTCCAGCCCCGGCTGGTCCATCAATCGCTATATTAATCGGCATTTCGTTTCCCCTTTTTCATATCGTTATAATTCATGATTTTCCGCTGCGCTCCGTCCCGCCAGCATGCCGGTCGACCACGCAATTTGTAAGTTGTAGCCGCCGGTGACTGCATCGAGATCCAGCACTTCCCCTGCAAAATAAAGCCCTGGAAGCTTCTTCGACTCCATCGTGGATGGATTCACTTCTTTTACCGTCACACCGCCCTGGGTAATGATCGCCTCATTGAAACCTCGCAGCCCGGTCAGCGTCAGGGTAAAATGCTTTGTCACCTCCGCCAGCCGTCTCCGCTCTTCCTTCGTCACGGCGTTGACCTGCTTGTCCGGCTCAATGCCGCTGCGGCGAATTATGACTGGTATCAGTTTTGATGGGTACAGATGGTTCAGCGCATTTTTAAACTGTTTATTCTTCTCCGCCTCAAAATCGCGCAGAATCCGCGCATCGAGCTGTTCCATGGAAAGCGCCGGTTTCAGATCGATCATCAGAGTCAGCGGACCCTTTTTCAGTTTTTTCGCCGCATAACTGCTGGCACTCAAGAGTACCGGACCCGAAACGCCGTAATGGGTAAACAGCATCTCACCAAATTCACGGTAAACTTCTTTCTTTCCATTTAAAACAGCAGCTTCCACGTTCCGCAGGGAGAGTCCCTGCAGCTCCTTCACATCTTCCTTCGTCTCAAACGGAACAAGCGCCGGCGAAAGTTCCGTCACCTTGTGCCCTGCTGCCTCCGCAAACCGGTAACCATCGCCGGTTGAGCCGGTCGTCGGGTAGGACAAACCGCCCGTCGCCACGATCACTGCATCCGCAGCTATGTAGGAGTCCTTTTTCCCACGCTCGTTACCGCCCTGCGCCAGAATCACACCTTTTAATACACCATCCTCCAGCCACAGTTCCCGAACTCCCTGATTCAATTCTACTTTCACGCGCAGTTCCCGCAGCCGTCTTGCAAACGCCGATGTCACATCCGATGCCCGATCAGACACCGGAAAGACACGGTTGCCGCGCTCCACCTTAACATGACAGCCGTTCGCCTCCAGAAAATCCTTCATATCCTGGTTACTAAAACCGTAAAATGCACTGTATAAAAAGCGGCTGTTTGTCACAACACTGTCAAACAGACCTTCCATATCACAGTCATTCGTCACATTGCAGCGCCCTTTTCCCGTGATATAGAGCTTTTTTCCCAGTTTCTCATTCTTTTCATAGATCGTTGCCGCGCAGCCATTTTCCGCCGCCGCAATCGCAGCCGCCATGCCGGCTGCCCCGCCGCCGATCACAATTATTTTTTTCATATTGCTATCCTTTTCGTTTTTATATCGCCTGGTGCTATCAATCCTGTACCAGGTGGATCGCAAATCCGCCGACTTCTTCTTTAAAATAGGCGAAAATACAGCGACCCTGCTCATCAAAGCGCTTCGTCTCTTCCCGAAGCGTCATACCGCGGTTCACAAAGTATCGGATCGCCGCCTCGCAATCATTTACGCCAAAGCCAATATGGCCGTAGGTTCCGTGGCTCTCCACCTTCATATTTTCCGTCAGGTCACCGCTGAACACTGCTTTCTCCGTCTCGCGCGGCATCAGCCCCATCAGGCGCGCCAGTGTCTCAGCAACCTCCCAGGCCTCGTCTTCCGATTTTGTATTGATTCCCACATGTTTTACGTGCATATGAAATAATTCCATCGGGGTTGGATCCCCCGCATGCTCTGCCATAAATGCTAGTGTGCGCTCTTTTGCTGTCTGCTCCATTTTGTCCGCTTCCTTTCTATCGCTACATTTAACGCAAAGTTTACACAAATGTTTGTGTTTTTCAAAATTGCCGTCTTTTTCTTTAAATATTGATTTTACTGTATCTTACGAAGAATTGCAACCGCGCTTCTTCATATTTCCACACATGATTCCCAAATCGGCCGTCCGCTTCTTTCTATCACTTACGCAGCTTTTTTACCTCACGGATCTTCTCCTCCATCGCCTCCACAACCGTTTCCAGCACCTTGACGCGCGCGAAATATTTGGAATTTCCTTCTATGATCGTCCACGGGGCATAGGTAGTAGAGGTCCGCACCAGCATCTCATTGACTGCCTGCTCGTATGCGTCCCATTTTTCACGGTTGCGCCAGTCTTCGTCCGTGATTTTCCACTGTTTTGCCGGATCCTCCATGCGCTCCTTAAAGCGGCGTTCCTGCTCATCTTTATCAATATGAATCCAGAATTTCACGATCACCGCGCCAAAATTCGCCATGTGCTCTTCCATCTCGTTGATTTCCTGATATGCCCGTTTCCAGTCCGCCTCACTGCAGAAGCCCTCGATCCGCTCCACCATCACGCGCCCGTACCAGGTGCGGTCGAAGATCGCAATATGCCCCGCTTTCGGCATCTCCCGCCAGAAACGCCACAGATAATGGTGTACCTTCTCCACATCATTCGGTGCCGCCGTCGGATTGACCTTGTAGCCGCGTGGATCCAGGTGACTTGTCAGGCGCCGGATCGCACCGCCTTTTCCCGCCGCATCCCAGCCTTCAAAGCCGATCACCACCGGAATCCGCAGCCGGTACAGCTCGCCGTGCAGCACCTCCAGCTTTTTCTGCAGCTTATCCAGACGTTCCTTATATTCCTCGCGTGTCAGCGTTTTCGTCAGATCCACGCCGGAAAGCACGCCATTTTTAAACCGCTCATCTGGAAGTTTGACCGGCGGATGCACCGCCCCTTCCTCGCGTTCCATTCGGCGGCGGTTCAGCTCATACTCCAGCCGGTCTGTGACGGTGGATAAAATCTTGACTGCCGCATAATTTTTATCAGTCGCTTCCACGATCGTCCACGGCGCGTACCCGGTATCCGTCCGCTGCAGCATTTCCTCATTCATCTCCAGAAATGTATCGTAATCCTTGTTGCGCTTCCAGTCCGCCTCCGTCACACGCCACGCAGTCTCTTTGCTTTTTTCCAGCCGTTTAAAGCGCTTTTTCTGCTCGTCCCTGGAAATATACAGAAACAATTTGATCAGAATCATGCCGGAATCTGCCAGCTGCTTTTCAAATGAAAGGATATCCCGGAACGCCCCGTTTAGCTCCTGCCGCTTCGTCTCTTTGTCAAACCGGTCAACGGTAACCTTATCGTACCAACTCTTGTCAAAGATCATCATTCGTCCATCTTCCGGTGTCTTCGTCCAATACCGCCATAAAAATGGACGCATCCGTTCCTCTTCCCCCGTCTCCCGGCTCGCATAAACATCAAAGCCGCGCGGATCCAGCGGCTGGATCAGGCGGTTGATCTGCGTTCCCTTACCGCCTGCCCCGAAGCCGTCAAATACGATGACAACCGGGATCTTTTCCGCCTTACAGGCGCGCTGCAATTCTCCCAGCTTCACATCCATCTCTTCCCGAAGCTTCTTGTAGTTTTCCTTATCCACTGATTTATTCAAATCCACTTTTTCCAGCATCTTTCCACCTCCACATCAAGCAGTAAAATGACCTTTCAACAATCCCATGGCATCACAATGCTTCGTCTTTACCTTTCCCCGTCATCATCTCATGCTCTTTTTTGATCTCTTCATATAATTGTACCGAATCCCACTTCATATTATACGGTGTCAGGACTGCTTTATAATCAATCCGTCCGACTCCCTTTTTTCGGAGTGCATGGATAAATGCATCGATCTGGGCGGAAGAAAAGCCTGCCATGATCGCCATCTCATCTGAGAAATCCATTTTCCTGGAAGAATCGTTCTCCGGCACTTCTCGCTGCAGCCTCCCGTCTGCCTGTTTCTGAGCGGACTCTTCTTTTTGCGTTTCCTCCACAGCCTCTATTGCTTGTCTGGCTTCCTTGAGGACATCCTCATTCAGTCCTTTCACACCAGCCAGCGCGCCCACCGGCAGCCCGTACTCCTCCTTTGTCACTGCCCTTAAGCGGAATCCCAGCGGCATAAGCGCCTGCTGCACCTTCATTTTTCTTTTGGAATCAGTAAAATTATACAATAATACAGTTGGTTTCATCGTAATTTATCGATTCTCCTCTCTGTTTCTTATTCCCGCCTCATCAATTCTCCAGCTTCTCAATATGATTCTCTATTATATCCTTTTTCCCCCCTTCTGTGCAAGAAAAACAAAAAAACAGCGGCATCAGCCACTTGCTTTCGCTCGTCCGCTGTCTGCCGCTGTCTGATTTTTATTTCATTTATGTATGTTTCCGCATCTCAGATCCTCTTCCGGTCTGCTGCCAGATAGTTCCTTAGTGAAGAACACCATTTGCATCCGCTACCATACCGTTCGGAGTTACCATGTTCGTCCAGAGTGCTCCGCTATTCAGGTCAAACAGATACCATGCGCCATCGATGAACTGATAGCCTGTCTTTCTTGCACCGCGAGTGCCGTCGGATACCGGATTCAGATAATACTTGTACGGTCCAATCTGCTGCCATCCGGTCAGCATCTTGCCTCTCGTACCATCGGATACCGGGTTTAAATAGAACCAGTTATTATCAGTATAGATCCAGTCTGTATCCATGAAGCCGTTTGCATTCAGATGATACCACTCATTATCAACATATACCCAGTTGTTCTTAACCGGTACACCATTGATGTAGTAAGACCAGCCGTAAATGCTGTTTACCCACTGACCATTCGCATTTGCCGGAGTGGAACCACCAGAAGAATTATCGGTCGGAGGTGTACCTGTATACACATCTGAAGAATTCATATAATATTCATCGGACTCGTCACTCCACTCACCCTTATCGCTTCCGTCAACCGCGCGTACCTTAAAGGTATAATCGCCGGATTTCGTCATGTATGGGTAGAAATTGTAGCTTGTGCCTGTGGTTGTAACAGTCGTTACGGTAGAACTGTTGCGGTACAGTTTAACTTCATATTTGCTTGCATCCGATACGCTGTCCCAGGTTGCGGTACGATTGCTCCAGCTAAGATCTTCGACCGTATCCAAATCGCCGTCAACAGCTGACATCGTAATCTTAACTTTCCACTCGCTCTTATCGCCAGATCGCTTCGTAACTTTGTAAGCCGACTTGGTTGCAGAAAGCTTTGTGCCGGATAACTGATAACCGTCCTTTGCCTCGATCGTCAGGTAGATGACCGGCTTATCACCTCTCTCCCACTCGCTGTCGTCATTGTCAAACTCCTGCTCGGTAATCTCAACATTACCCTTCGTAACTTGTACATCCGGATCCCCGATGCTGTCGCCCGCTTCCGGTTTCGCATTGACACGGAACTTAACTTCCGAGATCTTTTTGTCAGCCGCGTATGCCGGAATACTCATAGCCAGTGCCGCCATGATAGCAAGAGCGGAAACCGCCGCTGCCTTCAGGTTATGTCTCATATCCCATCCTCCTTTTTTAATGTACTCTCGCGTACAAAATCTTGTTTTCATTATAACAAACATATCCGCCTGCGTCAAAATAAACTGTCGGTATTTTCAAAATTTTTCCTTTGTTTTTTTGAAGTAAATGTCTGCTTTCTGTTATTGACAGGATAGCACACTTTTATTACCTGAGAATAACTTTTTGTTTAAGGTTTTCTGACATTTTCGTCAATGGTAGAATTTATATCATAATTGATATTTCCTGTGACATAAAAAAGAATGTACCTTTTTGTGTGATGGGGAATTCCAAGGAATTTTCTATCACACAAAAAATAGACCGGGGCAGATTTCTGCGGTCCGGTCTATTTCTACCTTACTTAAAAGCAGGTGTTCATTTTATTTGAAATACTCCACACCTGAAGCAAACAGCTGCATATCCTGATTTCCATAGATATTCATGCCTGTATCGCTCCAGCAGCGCTCGTTGTGACCCATCTTACCAAGAATACGTCCATCCGGGCTTGTGATACCCTCGATGCACTGGTAGGAACCGTTCGGGTTCCACTCCTCGCTGACGGATAAGTTTCCGTTCGGATCGCTGTACTGGATCGCGATCTGACCATTTGCGCGAAGTTTTGCAAGCCACTCCTCGTTGGCTACGAAACGTCCTTCACCATGGGACATCGGGTTGCAGTATACGCCTCCCAGCTCTGCTTTTCTGAGCCACGGGGACAGGTTAGATACAACCTTTAAGTATGCCATGCGGGAAATGTGGCGTCCAATGTTGTTGGTTGTCAGAGTCGGGGAATCTGCTTTCTGCGGCTCAATCTTGCCTCCGGTTAAAAGTCCCAGTTTGATTAATGTCTGGAAGCCATTGCAGATACCCAGTACCAGGCCATCCCGGTCATGAAGCAGTTTGTCGATCTCCTCCATCATCGCCTCGTTGCGGAATACCGTAGCGAAGAATTTAGCCGAACCATCCGGCTCATCACCTGCGGAGAATCCACCCGGGAACATGATGATCTGGGATTTCTTGATATCCTCTTTGTACTGCTCGATGGAAGAACGGATATCGGATGCATTCTGGTTGCGGAATACACGCACAATCGTCTCCGCTCCGGCTGCCTCAAACGCTTTCGCGCTGTCCAGCTCGCAGTTGGTACCCGGCATTGCCGGAATAAATACAGTTGGTTTTGCCACTTTATGTTTACATACATATACCTTATCGGTATTGTAAAGCGTCTCTTCTGCTGCCTTCATCGGTGCGCCGGAAGCGGTCGGGAACACTTTCTCCAGGGTTCCGGTCCATGCTTTCAGAGCCTCTTCCATGGAGATCACGGTACTGCCATACTCGAAGGTTCCCTTGTCGGTTACCTCACCGATCACGGTGTACGGAATGGACAGCTCGCCTACCTTGCCGTCCGGAACCTCGCAGACAATATTGCCCCAGCCAGCGGCGAAGAAGTCTCTCAGATCTACATTGTGCTCAATCTTTACGCCCAGGCGGTTACCAAATGCCATCTTGCTGACAGCCTCTGCCACACCAGCACCCTCAACCGCATATGCGGAAATAATCTTTCCAGACTCCATATCGCGGTAGATTTTCTCGTAACCATCCATGATCTGGCTGTAAACCGGCAGGTCATGTGCATCTTTCTCGATGGTAAAGAGAACAATCTTGCTGCCCGCTTTCTTAAATTCCGGAGATACCACGTGTTTGGTATCGGAAATATCAACTGCAAAGGAAACCAGTGTCGGCGGTACATCGATTTCTCCGTGCTCTTCATCATAGAAGCTGCCGGACATACTGTCCTTGCCGCCGATGGACGGAAGTCCAAATCCGAGCTGCGCACTGTAAGCACCGAGCAGAGCGGAGAACGGTGTGCCCCATCTCTTCGGATCTTCCGTCATACGTTTGAAGTACTCCTGGAAGGTAAAGCGGATCTTGTGGAAATCACCGCCGTTTGCCACGATCTTAGCAACAGAATCCAGCACTGCGTAAGTAGCGCCGTGGTACGGGCTCCAACTGGACAGGTACGGATCATAGCCGTAGCTCATCATGGTAACGGTATCGCATTTGCCCTTGCTCATCGGCAGTTTTGCCACCATCGCCTGTGTCTCGGTCATCTGGTGGACACCGCCGTATGGCAGGAATACACTGCTTGCGCCCACGGTGCTGTCGAACATCTCAACCAGACCCTTCTGGGAGCATACATTTAAGGAAGAAAGCATGGACAGCCATTTTTCTTTGACATCCTTTACTTCCTGTTTATCAAATACATTGCCTTCCTTGGTCGGAACCTCAACGGTAACGGTTGTCTCCTGATGAGCACCGTTGGTATCCAGGAATGCACGGCTTAAATCTACGATCGTCTTGCCTCTCCAGTTCAGAACCAGGCGCGGGGACTCGGTAACAACGGCAACCGGAACTGCCTCCAGGTTCTCTTCTGCTGCGTAAGCAAGCATCTTATCAACATCTTTCGGGTCTACCACCAGAGCCATACGCTCTTGTGACTCGGAAATCGCAATCTCCGTTCCGTCCAGACCTGCATATTTCTTCGGAACCTTGTCAAGGTCAATCTGAAGTCCGTCAGCTAACTCACCGATCGCTACCGACACGCCGCCGGCGCCAAAGTCATTACACTTCTTGATCAGACGGCTGACCTCTGGGCGGCGGAACAGTCTCTGTAATTTACGCTCGGTCGGTGCATTGCCCTTCTGAACCTCTGCGCCGCAGACCTCGATAGACTCCTCGGTATGTACCTTGGAAGAACCGGTTGCGCCGCCGATACCATCACGGCCGGTACGTCCACCCATCAGGATGATTACATCGCCCGGATCGGAAGTCTCACGGATGACGTTTTTGCGCGGAGCTGCTGCCATAACAGCACCGATCTCCATACGTTTTGCCACATAATTTGGATGATAAATCTCTTTTACATAGCCGGTAGCAAGACCGATCTGGTTACCGTAGGAGCTGTAGCCATGTGCTGCATCCTTTACGATGCGCTTCTGCGGAAGTTTGCCGTGCAGTGTCTCCGACATCGGACGGGTCGGATCAGCCGCACCGGTCACACGCATAGCCTGATATACATAGGTACGTCCGGAAAGCGGGTCACGGATAGCACCGCCTAAGCAGGTGGCAGCGCCGCCAAACGGCTCAATCTCGGTCGGATGGTTGTGGGTCTCATTCTTAAAGTTTACCAGCCACTCTTCTTCCTTGCCGTCGATGGTAACCGGAACTACGATACTGCACGCATTAATCTCCTCAGACTCCTCCAGATCCTCCAGCTTGCCTTCACGGCGAAGCTTCTTCATAGCGAGAACAGCCAGATCCATCAGGCAGACAAACTTGTCATCGCGATCTTTGTAGAGAACCTCGCGATCTGCCAGATACTGTTTGTAGGAAGCTTCCATCGGCTCATTGTAATCGCCCTTTGTAAAGGTAACGTCCTTTAACTCAGTCTGGAAGGTCGTATGACGGCAGTGATCGGACCAATATGTATCCAGCACGCGGATCTCGGTCACAGACGGATCTCTCTTCTCTTCGTTCTTAAAGTAGTTGTGGATATGCTCGAAATCCTTGAACGTCATCGCAAGGTTCAGGGAATCGTAGAGTTCTTTTAACTCTGCCTCGCCATAACCGCAGAAACCATCGAAAATCTTGACATCCTCCGGCTGCTCAAATACCGTTACCAGCGTTTCCGGCTTTGCGTTGTTATTCTCACGGGAATCCACCGGGTTAATGCACAGGGACTTGATGCCCTCGATCTGCTCCGCGGTCAGTGTTCCGGAAATAACATAAGTTGTCGCGGAACGGATCACCGGATTTTCCTCTTCATTCAGAAGTTTCACACACTGTTCTGCGGAATCGGCTCTCTGATCGAACTGTCCCGGCAGGAACTCAACGGAAAAGATCGTATCGCCTTCCTTGGACGGGAATGCCTCCTCATAGACAAAATCAACCGGCGGCTCAGAGAAGATAGTAATCAGCGCTTTCTGATATGTATCCTCCGATACATCCTCAATATCATAGCGGATCAGTACGCGGACATCGGTGATCGTGTCGATCCCCAGATAGCTTGCGATCTCCTCTTTCAGATCGTGAGCCAATACGGCAAATTCCGGTTTTTTCTCAACGAAAATACGTCTTACGCTCATGTTTTCCTCCTGTTTTTTCGTATTTTAATGTTTCATGTTCTGTAAAATACATTCATTTTTTAGCATAAAAG
>OMGU01002556.1_pt1 | contig 10242 bp, 9 predicted proteins | sample 1646121 | NCBI WGS metagenome assembly OMGU01 (sample SAMN05578581, study PRJEB25193) | human gut metagenome | biome: Human Microbiome; feature: human-associated habitat; material: feces | host: Homo sapiens | place: USA:Birmingham
CTTTGCGCCGTACAAAAGAGGGATACCCCCGTAACCTCCATTATCCCATCAAGCGTTTGCTTCGGCGGGTCAAGGGGCGGCTCGCCCCTGCCAGCGCGGCTCGCGCCTTGCGGAGTGCAGAGGCTGTGCCTCTGCCGGAGTTCCAGGGGCGGAGCCCCTGGGGGTTTCATACTATTATTGGAGATTGTGCCATGACGCATTGCACGGCCTGCCGGGCCGCCCGCCCTCAATCCGCAAGGCTGCTGAGCCTGTTCGATTCCCTCGGCCCGATCATGTCCGGCCCGTCCAGCTCGCATACGGCGGGCATGGCGCGCATCGGGCGCATGGGCCGTTCCCTTGTCGGCGGCACGCCGGAACGCATCACCCTGCACTTTTTCGGAGCGCTCTCCCATACCTATAAGGGACACGCCAGCGATTCCGCCGTGGTCGCCGGGCTCATCGGCGAACGGGAGGACTCCCCCAATGTCCGGCAAGCGCTGCGGCTGGCTGCGGAGCGGGGCGTCGAAGTGGAAATCCGCACGCATCCCGATTCGGGCCGCAACCCCAACACGGTCAGCATGGAGCTTGTGCGCGGCGGCAGGACGTATGCGGTAGCGGGCGTTTCCGTCGGCGGCGGCGAGATCGAGATGACCGAGCTGGAAGGCTTCCCCGTCTGCCTGCGCGGGAACGAGGATGGCGCGCTGTTCATCGGCCCGGACGGGTTGGGGCGGGCTGTGTTCGAGGAGAGGCTTGGGGCGCTGTCCGGCTTTTCCTGCGTGAAGGATGGGGAACGGGCGCTGTACCTGTGCCTTGCGGAAAAGCCGTTTCCTGACGGCATGGATATGCCGGGTCTGGAGATGTTCCCCGTGCGGAATATTCTGGGCAACAAACTTGCGGACGCCGAGCCCTTGTTTTCGACCCTCGCGGCGATGGCGGAAATGGCGGGAGGCGATCTTCCCGGCCTTATCGAACGCTATGAGGCGCGGCGCAGCGGGGTGGATCGGGATACGATCCGTGCCGCCGTGCTGGGTAGTTGGGAAATCATGAAGGCGTCGATGACGGACGGGCTTGCCGGGAAAAGCGACATGCTGGCGGGTCTGGTTCCGGGAGACGCGGGATTCCGTCTGGCCCGGCGCGTCGAATCCGGTCAGGCGCTTTCGGGCCGGACCATCGGCATGGCGGTGGCCCGTGCGTTGGCGGTCATGGAGAACAACGGTTCCATGCGCTGTGTGGTGGCGGCTCCCACGGCGGGGGCCTGCGGGGTGTTGCCCGGCGCGTTTCTTTCGGCGGCTGAGGAACGCGGGCTCGGCGACGACGCCATCGTCGACGGGCTGCTCGTCGCGGCGGCGGTGGGCGTGCTCGTGGCCATGCGTGCCCCCATTTCCGGGGCGATCGGCGGTTGCCAGTCCGAAATCGGCGTGGCTTCGGCCATGACGGCGGCGGGGCTGGCGCAGCTTGGCGGCGGGACTCCGGAACAGGTTATCCACGCGGCGGCCATCGCCCTCAAGAATCTTCTCGGGCTCATCTGCGATCCTGTGGCCGGACCGGTGGAAATCCCATGCATCAAGCGCAACGCCGTGGGCGTCTCCAACGCTTTCGCGGCGGCGGACATGGCCCTTGCCGGAATCGCCAGCCGCATTCCTCCCGACGAGGTGGTCGACGCGCTCATCAACGTGCAGGGCCTCCTTCATCCCGATCTGCGCGGCAACCTGCGCGGGGGCCTCGCCTCCACCGCGACGGGCCGGGCCCTCAAGGATGAATGGTACGCACGAATGAAACGGATGCAGGCATAGTTTTTTCCACACCCCGAAAGGCCGGAACCATCCGGCCTTTTTTCGTTGTTGGAGGATTCGGTTTCACGGCATGGGGAAAGATTTTTCTTGCCAAATAGTCCTTATAAAGATAATCCGCTTGCGTACTACTTTGGCGATGGCGTTTGACGTACGGTACAGGGGGAACCTTTGAGTCCGGAGTGTTCTCTCATGCCGGGATCCATTCTTTTTCCGACCGAGGTGAGCATGTACGATACAGAGAAGGCCTTTTACCGTCATTACGAGTACATTCAGAAAGAAAACAGCCTGTACTCGCGCTGGTTCCAGAAGCGGGGCCTGTCATACCCGCAGTTCCTGATCCTTGACGCGGTGCTCAGGCGTCCCGAGGGAGCGGAACCAACGGCGCTGGCCGAGGAATGTTTCATGCCCAAGCAAACCGTCACGGGCCTCCTCGATCAGCTTGAGCGGGCGGGATTCATCCGCCGGGAACGCTGCGAGACGGACAGGCGGCGGACGCGGGTTTTTTGTCTGCCTGCGGGCGACGTTTTCGTGACCGGCATTATGGAAGAGCTGGATCGTCACGAACAGGCTGCGCTCGCTTCCATCTCGGCTGAAGACATGGAGACATTCAACAACGTGTACGCCGCCATCGTCGACGGCCTTGAGAAACATCTTTTTTCCGATCCTTCGTGAGGCCTTTTATGCCTGTTTCCCGTTCCGATTGTCCACCGCCCGGCAGGGCCGAACAGATAACCACGCGCATCGCCTATCTTGTCCTTGGCGTTGGCGTGTCTTCGTGGGCCGCGCTGGTTCCGTATGCCAAGGCTCGGCTCGGCCTTGACGAAGCCGTCCTCGGCATGTTGCTCCTGTGCGTCGGCGTGGGGTCACTGCTTTCCATGCCGTTCACCGGGTTGATCTCCGGGCGTTTCGGATGCCGGAAAGTCATTCTCGTTTCCGGCTTTATCTTCCTGGCGATGCTTCCGCTGCTGGCCTCGGTGGAATCCGTCTGGCTGATGGCCTTGTGCCTTTTCCTTTTCGGGGCCTCAATCGGGATGATGGACGTGTCCCTGACCATTCAGGCCGTCTTTGTGGAACAGGCCGCCGGACGGGCCATGATGTCCGGTTTCCACTGCCTGTACAGCGTGGGCGGCATTTGCGGGGCCGGAGGCATGGCCCTGCTGCTCGGGTTCTTAGCGCCGCATCTGGCCATGCTCGTCATTTGCCTGTTCATGATCGCGCTGCTGGCGGCGTTCGGGCGGCATTTCCTGCCCTACGGGAGCGAGGGCGAAACCCCGTTGTTTGTGGTTCCGCGCGGTATCGTGCTCCTGATCGGGGTGTTGTGTTTCATCATGTATCTGAGCGAGGGCACCATTCTGGACTGGGGCGCGCTGTTCATGACCGCCGAGCGCGGTACGGAAGCCTCCCGCGCAGGTCTGGCTTTCGCGTGTTTCTCCGTAGCCATGACCATTGGGCGCCTGTTTGGCGACCGCATTGTGCAGGCGCTCGGCGATGCCCGCGTTCTCCTGTACGGAAGCCTGTGCGCTGCCGCCGGGTTCGGGCTGGTGGTCGCCGGGCCGTGGGCATGGGCTTCGCTCGCCGGGTTTACGGTGGTCGGTCTCGGCGTTTCGAATATCGTGCCCGTGCTTTTCTCGGCTACGGCCCGCCAGAAGTTCATGCCCCTGAGCCTCGCCGTGTCGGCGGTGACGACCATCGGCTACCTCGGCGTGCTTGCGGGGCCGGCGCTCATGGGATTCGTCGCCCACGCCACCAGCCTTGTGATCGTCTTCTGTATTACACTGGCGCTGATGTGCTTCGTGGCGGTCGTGTCTCGGGCCGTCCCTTGATGGGAGGGAGCCCGTCTTTTCCGAATCAAAGGAAAATGTTCGTGGTGAGCGATTCCAACATACTGTCATTATGTAATTGCACCTGTTGGTTGCCGGGATGCAAACCGGCGGTTGGTAGCGATTGGAAAGGGGATCAGGCAAACAGGAGCTGTCGGAAGGGCTCCCGATGACATCGGAAGGCCGCCCGACAGGAAATCTTTTTGAAGGAGTATCCCTTTTATGAGAAAGTTGATCGTATGCGCGGCTATGGCCCTGACGCTTGGAATGGCTGGCCTGGCTCAGGCCGGATGCACCGCCGAGGAAGCCCAGCAGAAGGCCGCGACCTTTGCGCAGGTCGTGCAGGCCAAGGCGCAGCAGGACCCCGAGGGGTACGCCAAGGTGATGCAGGAGTTGCAGCCCGAACTCCTCCAGATCCAGCAGAAGCAGGACGTTGACGCGCTGTGCGCGTTCTACGACAAGGCCATCGCCAAACTGAAGTAATCTCTCCTCGCATCCTTTCCAGATGTATGATCGGCGGGCGCCTTCCGGGACGTCCGCCGTCTGTTTTCACCGCCGCTTGCGCGACATACTCCGCAGAATGTACCTTAACATACTATTTTTAATGTAATGATGTCTGATTGCTGGAATCCGCGACCAGCCGGGAAATGCCCGCCGCGCCCCTTCCTCTCATGGGTTTGAATTTATCCGCCGGAAACGGTATAGACGCCCGATGGCGAGAAAGCATCTCAATATCGGCGGAAAAATACAGGCACGCCGCAAGGCAATGGGTCTCTCTCAGGAGGATCTGGCACAGCTTACGGGGGTATCGCGCCAGTCCGTCACCAAATGGGAAACCGGACAGTCCGCCCCGGATCTGGACAGGCTGGTGGAGGTTTCCGATGTGCTCGGCGTGAGCCTCGATTTCCTGCTCAGGGAACCTCAACAGGTTTCTTCCCCACCTTCTTTCGCTGTTGCGGATTCCCCTCCGTTTGCCGAGGATAGCTCGCCGGGCGCGTCCGGTGTTCCCAGAGGGATCGATTCTTCTCTGAATGGGATGGCCCCTGCCGTTGCTGTGGAGCGCGTCGCTTCCTGTGGGCAGGTTCCCGTTGCTCCATTCGGAAGAGAAACCGATGGCCTTTTGGGTATCACGAAACGTTCCTCAGCACCGCTTTCCGGGATTTCGGAACGTTCCTCCGGCTTGCCGGAAACGCTCCCTCCTGAATCCGTCTCTCCCCGTGAGCCGGCGTCCCCTTTACGCCCTGCCCGTTCCGATGATTCCGGATTTCATGGTTCCGATCTTCGGCCTCTCCTGCGCCGTGCCGCCGCGATATGCGGTATCGTGCTGTTCATGATCGGCGGGCTCGGGTTGTTGGCCCTCTGGACGCTTTCTGAGATGTACCCCGTACAGTTGACGGACTGGGACGGTTCGCGCCATACGGGCCTGTGGGGATTTCTGCTTGCCCATGAAATCCGCTCCCTGTTTTGGTTGGCTTCGGGCCTGCTGGCTTCCGGCGGCGTTCTTGCCGTTGGGGCGTGGCGGGCGCGGTAGGCCCGTCCTTTTACCGTCGAGGTCGTTATGCGTTATTTTGTCGTGGACGCGTTTGCGGACAAGCTGTTTCAGGGGAACCCCGCCGGGGTGTGCGTGGCGGACGGGCCGTTGTCCGAAGGGCTGATGCAGCGCATCGCGTCGGAGAACAATCTTTCCGAGACGGCCTTTTTGGCGCGCCGGGATGACGGCGAATATGATTTGCGTTGGTTTACGCCGCTGGAGGAGATCGATCTGTGCGGTCACGCGACGCTGGGCTCATCCTTTGTGGTGTTCAACGAGCTTGAACCGGATCGACAATCCGTGGCCTTCCACACCCGGAGCGGCGTGTTGCGCGTGGAGCGCCGGGGGGAATTGCTGGAGATGGCGTTTCCGGTGCGGCGTCCCGAGCGTGTCCCTCTGGACCCCATTGCACCGCTGCTCATCGAAGCGCTTGGGGTGAACCCCGTAGAAACATGGCTGTACCGCGACCTGCTGGTCTTGGTGAACAGCCAGAGGGATGTGGAGCGGCTTGTGCCGGACGTGGGCAAGATGCGGCTGTTGCCGATGGGCAAGGCCGTCGTGATCACTGCGCGCGGAGATGCGGGCGGCCCGGATTTCGTGTCCCGGTTTTTCGCGCCGGAGATGGGGATCGCCGAAGATCCGGTCACGGGCTCGTCGCACAGTATGCTGGTGCCTTTCTGGGCTGATCGGCTCGGCAAGGATCGTTTCGTCGCCCGCCAGCTTTCGGCGCGGGGCGGGACGCTGCATTGTGCCCTTACCCCTGAAGCGGTGCTGATCAGCGGGCGCGTCGTCCTGTATTTGAAAGGGGAGATTTTTGTGTAGTGGGAAAAAAGGTTGGGAGTGGAGGAGAAGCCTTTCTACAGAAAGCTTTCTCCTCCCCACCCCACCTCTTCCCAAGGCTTTTGACGCTATTGAATCGCTGTTGGCGGGTGTTCCGGATATGGTTGGCCGGGGCGGTGCGGCAATGGCGAAAAGGCGGGTTTCCCCGCCTCTTGTTTTTGAAGGGGATGTCGGACTGTGGACTTAAGCCGCTTTCCTCTGGAATCTCCGGGCAATGGCCTGAACCTGCCTGCCGAGCATGACGAGGGTGACGGAAGAGCTGATGAGGATCACGCCGCCGACGAGGGCGGGTGTAAAGGGTTCGTTGAATACGAGGATACCTACAAAGACGGCGGTGAGCGGTTCCATGACGCCGAGAACGGACGTCAGGGTCGAGCCGATGCGCTGGACGGCAAGCACGAGGGTGAGGTTGGAAAGCACCGCCGTGATCACCGCGAGCAGGGCGGCCATCATGAATTCCCACCATGAGGACAGGGGCTGGAAGGTTCCCGTGCCAACGGCATTGGCGAACGCGAACGCCGCCCCGAAAAACAGTACGTAGAAGGTCATGACGAGGCCGTTCATGTTCCGGATCCCAGCGACGTGGATCCCCGTGATGTACAAGGCGTTGCAGAAACCCGAAAGGAGCATCATGCCCACGCCGAGCAGGGTAACGGGCCTGCTGCTGTCGCCCCCGATGGAAAGCAGCGCCACCCCAGCCACGGCAAGCACGATGGAGCAGGCCGTGATCATGGAAAACTGCTCGTGGAAAAAGGCGATCATGAGCAGCATGACCATAACGGGGTACAGGAACTGGATGGTGGTGGCGACGCCGCTCGGCATGTAGTTCAAGCCGTAAAAAAGCAGCAGCGCGGCCGCCGTATACATGAAGCTCATGCCCGCCAGCTTGCACAGGTCGATCGCGCTGGCGTGGAACCGTTCCCGCCGCAGCACGAGCACGCCCCCGAGCGTCAACGACGCGATAAGAAATCGGTAGAACAGCACCGAAGCCGGGGAAACTCCGTCGTGGATCAACGGCAGAGTGAACAGCGGGATCAGCCCGAACGTCGCGGAAGAAAACAATCCCAGAAAAAAGCCCATGAATGCCTCCCTATCCCGGCGGCGTGCCGACAGGCTCCCTCCCGTACTCTCCGTTTCAGGGCGAAACCTCCAGTGCGGGCGGGGCGACTCCGCCCTGTCTTGCCTTATCAACATTGGGCTCAAGGCACAATGGCATCTTTTCCGCTCTTCCTTGCGCTCTCGTGTTCCCCTTTTGCTCCGCTTCTTTCCGCCCCGAGAGCCAGCGGAAAAAAGGAAGGCCGGGAAAATCCCGGCCTTCTGGCTGTTTCAAAGGAGCGTTTTCTCGGCAAAAAATGCCAAGGATATCCGAGGATGACGGGGAGTGGCGTTTTCCGTTCCGGCGGGATGCGCCGTATTACTCCGAATTGCCTGTCCTCGCTGGTTCAATTGCGAAACCAACAGCGTTCCCCTTTGCGGCTGCCCCAACGCTGATGCCGGGGCGTCACTTCTTCTGATCGAAGTCGTAATAGAGTTTAAAATATTTCTTGTGGACCTCATAGGACCAGTGCTCAATGCGGAAGATGCTGACGGCGGCTTCGCGGTTGCCGAGTTTGACGGAGTCGATGAAGCGCTGATGGGTATAGAGGTTCATGGACTCCCATTCGTAGGAATACTGGCGTCGCGGGAAGTCGTAGAGGCGGCGGCGCAGCGGAATGAGCGTCTGTTCGAGCAGGATGTTTTCGGAGAGCGACAGGAATATGCCGTGAAAACGGATGTTTTCGTCGTAATATTCCGTATAGTCATTGTTTTTGAGAAGTTCCCACTGCCTTTCGTTGGAGGCTTCAAACTGCCGGACATGGTAGGCGGTGAGCTTGTTGAAGACTTCGTTGAGGCAGTCGGCCTCGATGGAGCCGATGATCTGGTACGCGCTCTTGATGAAATCCAGTGAGATCGGGTTGATGTATACGCCTTTGCGGGGCAGGATGGTTACGAAGCCTTCCGCTTCGAGACGGATGAGGGCGTCACGCAGGGGGGTTTTGCTGACTTCGAGGGTTTCGCAGATGCTGTCCTGATCGAGGAACTCGCCATACCGCAGTTTCCCAGCGCTCATGGCGTCCTTGAGGTACTGATAGACACGCTCTCGGAGGGAATCGACTTTTGGTTCCTCGCCAAGGGCGGCATCTTTGACGATCTTTTTAGAATGTTTCACCCTCGCTCTCCCGTTTTTTTTCATAGATATATGAGATTGTCATGTGTGGCATGGTTCGGCCCCAAAGATCAAGAGGAAAACTGCGGGGCAGAAACTATTATCATTTGGAACCCTGCATGATTGAAGAAGCATGATTTTCCCGTTCAACAATGTCTTGTGGAGTCCGTACACTTTTGATATATAAGAAAGGGTCCGGTGAAGACAGTAGCGTATTCATCGGGCACGGTAAAGCGCCTCCGGGCCTTACCGCTTGTGGGGCTTCGGGTGCCCGGCGCGTCTGCGCCGGGAGAATTGGAAAGTTCGGTCTGAAACCGACGCTGGCCCGCAACCGTGAAAGGGGACGAATCCGCGTAGCCACTGCGGCAGAGCCGTGGGAAGGTGCGGAGGAGAGTGATCCTTAAGCCGGGAAGCCAGCCCGAAGCCTGTATCCTCATAACCGGGATCGCCGAGAGGCGTGCCCGAGCTTGCCCACGCGGCATGGGCGGGAGGTTGTTCTATGGCTTCGCACTTGCTCGAAAAAGTGGCTCAGGACGGGACGAATTCCTTGCGTGAGCGCGTCTATCGGCATCTTGAGGCGGCTTTGCGCGAAGGACAGCTTCACCACGGGACATGTCTGGATCAGGATCGCCTGTGCGAGGAGCTCGGCGTCAGCCGCACCCCGTTGCGCGACGCGCTCCTCAGGCTGGAAGCCGAGGGCTTCGTGACCATCCAGCCCCGCAAGGGCGTATACATCACGCCCGTTTCGGATGCCTTTGTCAAAAGCGCTTGTCAGATATTAGGCGCGCTTGAGGCCGATTGCCTCGATACCGTTTTCCCCCTGCTGACCTCACGGCACATCCGGCAGCTTGAAGAATCCAACAAGCGGCAGGAGCAGTTCCTCGAACGGCGTCAAGCTGTGGAATATCACGCGGAAAACGCCCGTTTCCATGACATTTTCCTGTCACTTTCCTCCAATACCCTGTTGTATCAGACCATTGGCCCGTTGCGGCGGCGTCTGGACATGCTGCCGGATCACCCTTTGGCCTATGAACAGGCACGGGCTGCGCTCAACGATCATTGCAGGATCATCGACTCCCTTAAAATGAAGAACCGCACGGCGGCCGTGAGCGTGTTGCGGCATGAGCACTGGGCTCCCGTGCGTTTCTTGTGCCCCAAGTCCGCCAAGCTCTCCCGTGTGGCGTCGGCCGCCGCGAAGCGTTCCGCGGCCTAGGCGCGGGCGGGATGTTTTTTGAAGGGGGAGGGAGAACCTTTCTGAGGAAAGGTTCTCCCTCCCCCTTCACCCCCTCCCTCTCCCAAGACTTTCGACGTTATCGAATCCCTGTTCACGTGAATGGGAACTCCCTTACTGTGGTTCTCTGTCTGAAAGTGGGAAGAGTATAGGGAGCCCCCGACATTTCATCATCATCATCATCTTCTTCTTCTTCTTCTTCTTCTTCTTCTTCTTCTTCTTTAGAGCGGATTAAAATCTGAAAGCCGTAGCAGGTTCGGCCAGTCCGAGAAAAAAGTTCCACGGGATGGGAACCGGCTCTTTCGGGTCCGTTTTTTGAGAAGGCGGGAGGAAGAAAGTCTTTCTCCCTGTTTCTGATATTTTTATCTGATATATCTATAGACAAAAATCGGGAAGCTGCGTATGGTAAAGCCGTATTCGAGATGAAGGAATGAATCCATTTTTTTCATATAGAAACATACTTCTATCTGGAAATTTTATGGATGCTCTCATCTTGCATACGGCTCTTTTTATATATCAAGGGGTGTGGATCGAATGGATCGCAGGGGCTCTAAACCCCTGTAGCCGGGTGAAACTCCCGGACACCCCGCCAAAGAGAACGGCAGGATGCCTCTTTCCGCATATGGAGAAAGGCTCCTCCTTATGACGGCAGTTCAGAAGGGTCCCCCCCCTCGCGTTTTCCCTTCCATACGGAAAAAATACGCATCGGTGGTTCATCATGAGTCAGGCTCAAGCGCCTTCCCTCATGTTCGGGAAAACCTGTGAACAGGGATTCGATAACGTCGAAAGTCTTTGAAGATGGAGGGGTGGGGTTTGGGGAGGGGAGGAAGGGACTTTCTCCA
>OMGU01002562.1_pt1 | contig 10206 bp, 8 predicted proteins | sample 1646121 | NCBI WGS metagenome assembly OMGU01 (sample SAMN05578581, study PRJEB25193) | human gut metagenome | biome: Human Microbiome; feature: human-associated habitat; material: feces | host: Homo sapiens | place: USA:Birmingham
AGATAAATGGCTTCCGTCATTTTCCCAGAATGTTGATTGCTTTTTTTAACACATCAAGTGCATCTTGGGCATCACGTAATTCACGTCTGAGACGGGCAATTTCCTTCTGCTCATCAGATGCATAATTACCAGAACCACGAACAGGAATATCACCTGATTCCCGGAAGTCTTTCAGCCACTTTGTTAATGTACTGTAGCCGATGCCAAGATTTTCTGCACATCCACGTACTCCGAGATCTTTGTGATCCTGATAGTACTGGATTGCATCAAGTTTAAATTGTTTGTCATGTTGCTTTGCCATATGAGATCCTCCTTCAGCATGTTTCTATTGTATCATGCTTATGTGTATTTGGAATTTCTCATTTTGGCTTGTACTATTTATATTCTAGCACCAGAGATCTTTCCGCTGTTCAGATAACCGGAAGGTGCAGTTGTTTCATCCACACGGTAATGTCCGAATGGGAGAGCATCTTTTGCAGTTGCAGCAGAACCGGATTTATCGGCAGTAAGTGTAAGGACAACCTGATCTTTCGTGTAGGATGTTCCGTCTACTAATACCGGATTTTCATTTAACGTAGTGATCGCAAAGACAGTACCTTCCAAAGTGGCAGAACCCTGCGGTTTTGCTTCTCCGGTCTCGCTGTCACGTTTCTGGATCTTCACTCCGCCACGGATGACAGATTCTTCTATGGTAGAAGACTGGTATACCGAAACCATTTCCTGCTTACCGTCACCTGTAATTTTCTGTACGAAGACAGTTGGATTGAGCTGGTATCCGGCAGGGGCTTTGCTTTCCTGTACCGTTATGGTACCGAGCGGAAGACAGACGGTCTTGCCATCACTGGTATAGTAAAAGGCATCGCCGCTTACAAAGGAATCTTTGGTAAAATGCATCTTTCCGGAAACATCTGTTTTTAATACCCAGGTACGTGCCGGTTTCTTTCCAGCTTCCGCAGGATCGCTGTCAGACTGCTCGGTATAGAACTTGACTGTAAATTCTGTGTTTGCAAGGGAAGCTGCTCCCTGTGGGGAGGCTTTCTTTGTTTCAGCATCCAGCTTTTCAAGCACCAGATCCATGGGATTATTCTGCGGAATCTCTGTTACGTTTGCAGCAGAAGTCTGTTCTGCTTTTACAGTGACTTTGTGAGCTTTGGTGTCTACAATGTAGCCTTTGGAAGCAGAGAGCTCTTTTACGGTATAATCGCCTTCCTCCAGTTCGCCGGATCTGGCATACCCGTTTTCATCGGTGGTCAGTTTCTGGATGAGCTTCTCACCCTGATAGATCCCATACACAGCACCCTTTAAGCTGTAATTCGGATTCCCGTCCGATACGCTTCCGTTGGCAGAAGATTTTTTCAGTTCGATCCAGCCGTTTGGAACCTGATACCAGCTTCCGGCAATGGTCTGGCTGCCCTGTCCCGGAACGATGAATGCCCGAAAGCCTTCCGGCGGGTTCGGAAGTCCCTGGATGGCACTGGCTACTTCCAGTGCTTTATCAATATAGGACTGCGGAGCGCCATGGAAGGCTCCGGTGTCAGCAGAATTGCCGGCATAGATGTAAGCGACAACCAGATGTCCGATGACATAGCTGTTGTCATCACTCCAGCCGCTGAAATATTTATCCTTGACGACTTTATCGTAGCCGTAGCCGCCGTTTAAGTAGTAGAGAGCTTTTCTGAGCGGGGAGTTCTGGCTTAAAAGGTCATAGGAATAGGAACCAGAGGAAGGTGTTTTCCTCAGTGGTTCCACGCAGTAAGCAGTATTGCTCCCGTCAAAACTCATGCGGGAGGTAAAATAGCTGCCGTAAGGGATATTGGCACCTGCCTTATAGCTGATGGTGCCGTCGGCTGCATGAACCGGAAAACTGCCGGAAAACAATGCGCCGACTGCGACAAGGACTGCCAGCAGCATAGCCAGCGTCCGTCTGGTATAGGATTTGTATGTCTGTAACATAAGTCTCCTCCTTCTTGAAGTTCAAATGAAAAGGGCAGCGTCAGTGCTGCCAAAAGTTACACAGCCTGTTTCTTCTGTTTCGCAAGGATTTCCAGAAGCTCCTGCCGATCTGTGGTAATCAGCTCCTTTTCCAGATTGGAAGCCTTAAATTCCACAGTGATGTTATTGTTGTTGGTTGAGATCAGACCGTTGCCCCGCTGGAAATGGGTGATGTTCATTACTTCTGTTTCCGATAGATGCAGGATAGTCTTCACCCGCTGTGCCTCTTCATCCTCCATGTTCAGGATAATCTTGGTCTTGCAGTTATTGATGATACCCTTGCCGTACTTCCCGTCATCCAGAGCAAAGAAGTCGTTTAAATCCTGTGTGGCAAAGATGCCGGCTCCGGAGTAAGCACGGATGATCTTGGCAATCTCCAGTACGAATTCCGCTGCAAGCCGGTTGCTGGATGCACCGATGAGCTGCCAGACCTCATCGACAAAGATGGCTTTCTCTTCGGTACGGTTTTCCTTCGCTTTATCCCAGACATAATCCAGGGCAACGAACATGCCGACCGTTAAAAGATCGCTGGAACCGGTCAGTTCGGAGATATCCAGTACCGTATATTTATTGGTCAGGTCCACATTGGTCTGCTGGTTAAAGGAAGAAGCAGAACCGTGAACCAGGCGGTTCAGGATATGAGCCAGACGTTTGGTATCCTCGCTTTCCAGCAGGACATTGTAGACATCCTCCAGAATGGGCATCTTTTTGTACTGCTCCGGATGCTGCGGATCTGTCAGGGATTCATTTTTATGTGTAATCCCTTTTCTGGCATAGGTTTTGATTAGGGCTTCATCCAGAAGCTGCTTCTCCTCATGGGACATATCCGGGATCAGCAGACTGAAGAAGATGTGAAGCCTTTGGATCTTGCCTGCCAGTGCGGAGGCATCCAGTGTCGGTCCGTCCAGCAGTTCATTTACAGAATTGTCTACCTTCCGGATTTCCATGATGTTGATACAGTTCTTACTGGCAGGAGAGATCTGGATAAATTCTCCGCCGACATTCCTTGCAGCCCGGTAAAATTCGTGTCCCTTTAGCGGAGCGATGATGAACACCTGGATGCCTTTTCTTCGCATCCTTAGTGCCATGGTCTGCATGGTGAAGGTCTTTCCTGCTCCCGAACAGCCTAAGATACAGATGTTGCTGTTCTTGTACTGCCTGGAATCAAAGATATCCGCAATGACCAGGGAATTGTTATGCTTGTTTACCCCAAAGAGGATTCCGTTATCATCGCAGATACTGTAGCTGACGAAGGGATAGCAGCTTGCCGCCCCGGAAGTCAGTACGTTCCGCTTGGACAGCTTAAAAAGCTTCTTGTCCAGATTTGCCAGCGGCAGAGAGGATAAAAATCCCTGCTCCTGTAAAAAGTAGCAGGAGTGTAAGTTCATATCCTGCGAGATCAGGAGCTTTTTCATTTCCTGAATCCGCCACTGCAGTTCTTCCAACGTGGAAGCAGTAATGGTGATGAGAAGATTCATGTAATAGAAATCTTCGTTGTTGGCAAGTCCCTGCTTCAGAAAATATCCGGAGCGGATGGCAGAATCCAGATCGTCATAATCAGTGTTGGTATCGGACGCATCCTTTAATTTGGAACGGTTGATACGGATCTGCTGACCGAGACGCTGCTGAATCTTGTCCTTTGGCTGTTTCTGGAGAAAGAAATCAATATCAATCCCTTCCCCGGCATTGACAAGGAGTGACAGCCATCCGGGAGTTACCCGGTTTTTGTAGCCGTCAGACGGCACAAGCAGGTAGGAATGGTAAAGCCCATTGATCTGCACATAATGGGAGTGCTTGAAATCCACACTTTCCGGTGCGAGAAACTCGTTGATCCGGATGTGATCCAGTTCCTCCATGCGATTTTCCTTTGTATAGGCGGACAGTACAGTGCTGATCCGGTTCGAAAGCGGAACCTCCGTACAAAGGGTACGGTTTAAAAGGGTGTAGAGAACATCCGTAGTAAATTCATCCTCATTGTCATGGGAGACCACTTCATTCCCGCACTGGTATAGAAAGGTTTTGGCGGTCTGGGAGGCTGTCTCAAGAGCAGCAAGGATTTCCCGTTCCTCTTCCTTTCGGTTTGCGTTGAATGGTTCATATTCAAAGATCAGAAAGAACCGTCTGGATACTGCTTCTCTGGAACTTAAGTTCTGGACAAACTGGATGTAGTCACGCTGCAGTTCCTGACAGTGGGGATCGGTTTCCCGCTCCAGCTCCAGCTGGGACTGCTCCAGATGCTTATTGATGTCTGCTTTTTTGGAGATCATCTTGATCTGGAGTTTGACAGGGCTGATCTTTAAGTAACTGATAAAGCTGTAGATAATGCCCTGCTGTTCCCTGGCACTTCGAAGCAGAAAGTTGATTGGTTCAATCTCCAGGATCTTCACGTACCGTCCGTCTGTGGTATAGACGATTCCGTTTGCGATTTTTTCCACCGGAAGATAATCCTCCAAGGTCTGGTCTTTCTTTCGCTTTTTCCGGGAAACGGGTTTTGACGTGGCAGATGAGGTGTCCTCCTTGGAAACCACCTTTTTTTTCTGCTCTTTTTTTGCAGCCCGCTTTTCGGAAACTGCCCGTTTTTCTTCCTCCTTTCGTCTCCGGGCTTCCGTTTTTTTCTGTATTTTTATCTGTTTCGCCGCCTCTTTTTTCTGTCGGCTGGCTTCTTTCTGCTCCCACTTCAGATAACGGATATCTTCCTTTGCCTGTTTTTTGATGCCCCGCTTGGTGGAGGTATCAAACTGCCGGTGTTCTTTTTTTTTACTTTTTGGCGGAGCTGGTGCGTCCGGTTCAGACTGTGGGGGAGCCGATGCCATTACTTTGGAAGGCTCTGCCATTTTTTCTGCTTTCCGGTGTTTCTTTGTCTTTGGCTCTTTGAAACGTGGTTTCCTGCGTGGCTTTCCTTCCGGAAGACTGTCGGACCTCCAGATTACCCTGCGGTTCACTACAAAACGCAGGGCATTCATCAAAAAGGCAGTGATGCTCTCCCCGCCGATTCCAATCAGGGCTACCATTGCCGCTGGAAGTGCGGTCATGCAGAGAATGATGATGCGGGCAGTCAGGGACAGCGGCAGGTGGAAAACAGGGATACCGATTGCCAGGGAAAGAACAATGCTTTCTATGGCATTGCGGATGTCAAAAGTTCCGTTTAGGATCTTGCCTTTCTCAATGAAGTTGGAAGGGATAAAGGAAACCGGTGTTTCTTCTGGCTGTGTCATGGCTGCACCTCCTTTTTCGTATCTTTCGCATCTTCGGAAGGCACAGAGGCACTGCCGGATTCTGTGTCCGGAGCTTCCGGGCTGTCAGAAGTATCCGGATACCCGCCTTCCTGCAGGTGTTCAATGTCCTGCGAAGTCAGGGACGGCAGGGAATCATCGGTTTGCTTTTCGTAAACAGTCGTATCTGCAGAGACCTGTACCCCGTCTTCTCCAAATAAAAACACACCCGTCGGGGTGTGATAGGTAACCGGAAGCGTATCCTGATCGGAAAGTGAAAACATCAGGCAGACGGTTGTTTCGGTAGGGTAGCTGGTTTTTTCCGGCAGGAAGGTGATGCTTGTCTGTTCTTTTTTGACATACTCTTTTAGGTAGACAGGAAACTGCCCTTTGAGAGAAGCAATCTGGCTGTCGGAGAAAAATGCTTTTAAAGCATCAAAATCCAGATATTCCGGCATGGGGGTATCAGAATTTGTTTCTGTTGTTTCCTTTGCCGGTTCCCTGCCTTTGTTTCCGGAAGCTTCTTTTTTCTGGCTTTTCCAGAAACTGGGGAGAACCAGTCCGGCAAGCAGCAGAAACAGCATCAGAAAAATGGAAAGAATCACTTTTGTTCTGTTCATAATGGCTCCTTTATTTTTTGTCGAAGATCCAGTAGGCATTTGCCGTAGCATGGATTTCCGACATCATATCAAATTCACGGTTAATATAGTTCTTTGCGTCACTGTCATTGGGATCATTGACCAGTACCTTGCCGTTTGCCGTAACACCTCGGAGTACGATGAAGTGTCCGCCGCTGGTGAAAAGTCCTGCCCGCTGAGAGGAGATGACCGGACAGCCTTCGGAGAGTGCCTGAAGTACCGTATTGGCATTGCTGGTCTGTGTGACGCTGCCACAGCCGAAATGACTGGCTGCAGCCTGAAAGTAGCTCCAGTAGGTTCCAACTCCCGGCTTGTAATAGGAATTCCCGCACCATGCCACCGCATCCGGAGGGGTAATGGTATTCCCGGTCAGGTAGCTGGCGATCATGGCAAAGCTGGTAGGCCCGCAGCCGGAAGATGCGATGGAGCCGCCGCCATAAGGAATGTTCCCGTAATCGGTCTGGAGATAGTGCGGAATCTGCATTCCGTTTGCCGGATAGCTTCCGCCGGTATTGGTAATCTGATAATACCGGAGAACATGCTCCACATATTCCTTGTCCCCATACCGGTCATAATGCCAGTTCGGACGGGCACACATCATATCCGAATAAGCAATGGCGTTTTCTTTGGTATAACCGCCGTCACGTTCCATTGCCCAGTCGATATAGCCGGAGCCGTAATTGTAACCCTGAAGCGCCAGCTTGATGCGGTCCAGGTCGGTAGGTCCGGTACATCCTGCTTTATCCAGTGTATACTTTAATTCCTGAATCCCACATTCGATGGAATAAGCAGGATCGGTGATGCCGTTGGGGACATGGGGGTATTTCTTATTAAAGCCGCCTTCTGCCGCCTGCATGGGATCGCTTCCACGCCCGCCGCTTTCCTGCATCATGACTGCCATGAGGAGTTCCACATAAGCTTCCATGCCGTATTTCTGTGCGACCTGCTGGATGGTAGCCCGGTAAGCCAGCACCTCATCGCTGACACCTACCGCCATGGCAAGACCGGAAGCGGAGCCGCCAAAGAACATGGTCAGGTTTTCCACATAACTGTCTGCCGTTTTTTTCTGCTTATCGGTCAGATGAAAGACGTGATCTGCAAAGTAGGCATCTCCGGCATAGCTGACCGTGTAGGTATGGCGGGTAAAAGTAACCTTTCTGGGTGGTGCATTTTCCTCTTCCGCCGGAACTTCCACCGTGGCCGTTTCTGAAGTAACGTCATAAGAAAAAAGCCCGTCCTCGTTTTCCCGGATCAGGCTTTTGAGTTTGCTGATATTTATATTTTTATAGTCATCCTGGCTGGCACAAAACTGTGCGATGAGCTGGTTCGCATTTACGATGATACTGGAAGCGTAAGGATCGCTGATAGAGGCAGTATCTCCTTCCGGGAGTCTGGCAATTTCCGCATTGATCTTAGCAAGCAGTGCATCATGGCTTTCCTGAAGCACCTCCACGATTGCCTGATTGGAAGCCCGGATATTTTCACTGATTACCGTGTTGCTGGTCAGTGCTCCGGTATTTTCAGAGAGGTCTCCGAAGACGAGTCCCGGAAGCATGACAAGGAACAGAATGGGAAGCATCAGTACACCGCCGACGGCTGCTCCAGTTTTCGCAAGGGTGCGCCTGTGCCGGAATACTGTACCGATGACAGCAAGAGGACTGCCCATCAAGGCTGTTTTTGGCATGTTACATACGCTCCTTTCGCTGTGGGGCTGGCGGCAGTTTCTGGACAATGGATTCATTGTAGGCTACTTTGCCGCTGCCGGAAGTATATGGTGTTTTTTCGACCGTATCCTGTGCATACTGCTTGTACCAGGTGGAACCATCCACGGACTGTACCGTAGAGTAGGAGCCCTGAGTAGGAGCTGCATACTGGTCGGCATGGTACAGGGCAAAATCCCGGTTTCCGGAGCTTCCGGTTTCGGTACCGGTGATCCTTCCGCCACCGATTTCTACATTATCATAGGAAGAACCGCCGCCCGGATTGATGCCCATATAGGAAGTAAAGGCTTTCTGTGCGTCTGCTCCCTTGATGGAACCTACCTGACCGTAATTTCCCTGTGCAATGTTGCTGATGACCTGATTGGCAAAGTCTCCGCCTTTGTTCAGGGATGACTGGTAGAGCATGTTTCCGATACTGCTGTGTTCGGTATAACCGGTTGCGGAATTGACCGCTTCTCTTTGTACCTGTCTTCCCACTGCCCCGGCAAGCCCGCCGGATAGGAAGCTTCCTGCGACAGCCGCACTTCCGGGAGAAGAGGCTTTGTGGTAGCCGCCACCACCATGGGAACGCATGGAACCGGTCAGGCTCCGTCCTGCAATCAGAAGTTCAGCCATCATGTTTCCTCCGGTATTGCCGACATTGATGCCAAGCGATGCCAGAAAAGAATCAATTTTCTGGGATACCTTTAAAAAGGCAATGGCACACAGGAACCAGACGAAGACATTTCCGGTTACCGCTTCCTTTCCCTGACTGGCAACTGCCGCTTCCACGTCTGCTTCCGTAAGCTCCGCTGCAAAGACCGGCATGGAGCAAAACAGTACCAGACAGGCAGTTAGTACCAGGAATGGTATGAGTTTCTTTCTAAGTTTCATTTTGGTCCTCCTTTCTTATAGGGATAACGGATTGGCAAGGAAGGTGCCGACCATAGAAGTAAACAGCCGCAGGCACCACGCATTCATCAGAAGCAAAAAGAACTGGCCGCCAAGCATCCGGCACCAGCTTTTGAAGATATTTCCGGTTGACTGGCTGGCACCCATGGAAAAAGCTGCCGGGGCTGTGTAGACCAGTACCCCCAGAAGAATATAGCGTTCTGCCGCTTCAAAGAGCAGTTTGATGTAGTTCCACGCCAGAATCAGTACCAGAATCAGTGCAATGATGGCTACCGCCCCATTTGCACAGACTCCCAGGATGACTGTGACTACGGAGTTAAAATCCGCAAATTTTAAAGGCGGCAGGTCTTCCGTCAGAATCCAGTTGTACGGTGTTCCTGAAATCTTCAGGAGCAGATCCACAATATCTTTCGCATAGAAGGTGAGAAAGATAAAGAGGAAGGAACGGATGGACAGCTTAATGGGATCTTCCGCTTCGATACCGGCTCCCATAAAGTAATTTTTAAAGAGCTGCCATACCCAGTTTAAGAGGATCAGCCCGATGCCCAGTGCCAGAAAGACCTGATACATGGTCTCGGCAGCAGGAAAGTAGCGAAGAAACGTATCCATGGAACAGCCCAGAGCACCGAGGACTGAAGTGGTGATCAGATCCAGAATGTTCATGACCTGTTCGGCAATCCATTCCACGATTCCGTCAAGTATTCCCATAGTGGCATCTCCTTTCGTCTATCCGTTCCATTTTCCGCCTGCAAAGAACGGGGTGATGTAAGCCATGATAAAGCCAAGCCCGTTTAAGATCGCCCAGGTAATGACGATACGCTTGAGCCATGCACGTGATTCGTCCACGGTTTTTCCGCTTTTGGAAAAATTCATCATCAGAAGGGCAACCGATGCCGTTACGACTGCAGCAATGGTGGAAATGAGGATAATCTGGTTATAGACATCCTTCATGATCTCATTGGCTTTGGTCCAGATGGTAGCGGCAAAAACCGGCTGTGTGTATCCGCAGAGGACTGTGACAGCCAGAAATGCAGCATACAGGCATCTGCCATAATTGACATGCCGTTTTGTGTCCGGCGGAGCGTTTTTCGGTTTGTGTTTCACGTAAAAGTACCTCCTTTTTATAAGAGCGGCAGGAGAATTACCTCCCCTGCCTTTGCTTATGGTTTTCCTGCCTCAAGAAAGGACGCAGCCCGGTCAATGCAGGCTGCGTCCTAAATCAAAGTATGAAATTGTAAAGATCCTCCTATCTTACAGAAAAAACGCAGCTTATTTGCCGCAGGAGAGGCTTCCCATACGGCAGTGCTGCGTTTCGTTCTGCATATAATTTTGACAATATCAATTTTAACATGGGTAAATTACCGCTACAATCGCAGGACTGTGCCAGTTACAGACGATGGAGTGCCAAAAATGTGACCAACGCTAAAAGCGTTATAAATGCAATCCTTATGGATACTGTAAGCGTGATTTGCAACCAATTATACTGGATTTACATGACTAATGCTTTAAGCGTTAGTGAATACTGGAAGGAGGAGGTGTGCGTGTGAAAGGAATGGGAAAGGCAATCCGCAGGTACAGGGAAGAGGCAGGAATTACGCAGGAGAGACTGGCTGAACTGGTGGATATCAGTACCAACCATCTGGGTGCGATTGAGCGGGAAGTGAAAACACCTACGATGGAAACATTTGTAAAGCTGTTGAATGAGATCGGAAGAGCGTCGTGTAGGGAAAGAGTGTAGATCTCGGTGGTCGC
>OMGU01002563.1_pt1 | contig 10205 bp, 10 predicted proteins | sample 1646121 | NCBI WGS metagenome assembly OMGU01 (sample SAMN05578581, study PRJEB25193) | human gut metagenome | biome: Human Microbiome; feature: human-associated habitat; material: feces | host: Homo sapiens | place: USA:Birmingham
ACCACCGAGATCTACACTCTTTCCCTACACGACGCTCTTCCGATCTAATGTCACTAAATCTTCAGGGTTAACTGACTGCCGTTTTGTAACAGTACCTTCTTCAAATCTCAAAGCTCTTTGTTGAAAATCATGAGACGTAACGATTCGCTCAATAAATCCTGGAATTTCATTCGTTGTAAAAGTAACATAAATGGGTGAAATCAAGCCTCTTCCGCACTTATTTCTGTCTATTGCACCATACTTAACATTCGCAGGATTATAAACAATATCATTTAATTCTGTAACCAAATATTTCTTTGTATATTCATCCTTTGTTAGCTGTTCTCTATTATTTGTTTTTCGTTCACTAAGCGGAATTACTCCCTGTCCAGATGCAAATGCTAAACGCGGATATTCTTCAGATTGTTGTCGTTGCTCTATTCTTCTTTCCAACACATCTCCCAACTTACGCTGTTCCCAATCATCCGTAAAACCTTTAAATCTAATCTCTGGAACTTTCTGTCCATTTTGCGGAAACATTTTTTGAAGCATGTATTTCTTCAAGATTTTTGTTTCTTCGCACTTTCGCTGGTGAAGAGTAATGAGGTTGTCTAAACTTTGAAAATGTTCACCTATTTTCTGTTGTTCATCTCCAGATGGAATCATAAATTCCATTTTTGAGAACATATAACCTGTAATCTGATTAATAGTTGCTCCCATATTCTTTGCAATTTCATTCTCAAATGCAGAAGTGTCAAGTAGTGCATTTACAAAAGAAGAATGTTCGGAACGCATGCCACTCATAAATGCTCCAATTACTGTATTTGGCATGGAAGCCTTAATTTGCGCATGTTTTCCAATAAGCGCACGTGAACCATTTCTTACTACAACTATAATATCGCCTTCATGCACATTTTCAGATGTAACCGCTTTATCATTCACATATACATTGTCAGCATCTACAATTTCTCCATTTTTCACATTGGAAGATCTCAATACTAATGTCCCTGTTTCTTCCACATCGTCTGGCGTGTAAGTCAAACCATTAAAAAATGAAACAAATTCAAGAAGCTTACGCTGTTCCCAATCATCGGTATATCCTTTAAATCTAATCGTAGGTTTTGCCATATCTTTATCCCTCCATCTTTCCGATCAGATCATTTAATGAAGCCATTACTGAAGCATCTGATGATGTTAAATCTTTCAAAAGTGATAAAAATTCCCCTTGTACCTGTCCTAATTCTTCATCTGTCTTCTTCATATCCACTAGAAGCGCATTGAGATCAACTTCTTCCTCTTTTTCAAAGTTGTCTACATAACGAGGAATATTAAGATTAAAATCATTTTTTTCAATATCTTCGAAAGTTGCAAGATAAGATTCTTTCTCAACAGTTTCTCTCTTTGTATACAGATCCAATACTTCTTCAATATGCTCATCTGTCATTTCATTCTGCTTCTTACCCTTGTTGAATTTTTTAGATGCATCAATAAATAAAACATCTCTTCCATCTCTATGCTTCTTTAATACAATAATACATGTTGGTATTGATGTATTGTAAAATAAGTTGGCCGGAAGTCCAATTACTGCATAGATATTACCAGCGCGAAGTAACTTTTCTCTGATTTTCCCTTCGGCAGCTCCACGGAATAATACTCCATGCGGCAATACAATTGCCATTGTTCCGTTATTTTTCAAATGATATAATCCATGAAGAAGAAACGCATAATCAGCCTTTGATTTTGGTGCAAGTACTCCATAATCACTGAATCTTTCATCCTGCAAAAATCCAGATGATGCACTCCATTTCGCTGAATATGGTGGATTCATAAGTACCATGTTAAAATCTGTGTCTTCATCTGTTGGCCAATCCGCATCTAATGTATCACCATTTCGAAGATTCTGATTTTCTGCCTTAACTCCATGGAGAAACATATTCATTCTGGCAAGATTATACGTCGATGTATTAAGTTCCTGTCCATAATACTTGATATATTCCGGATCTCCTGAATATTTCTTTGCATTCAAAAGAAGAGAGCCTGATCCCATACATGGATCATATACAGATAATCCCTTCTTATCTTCCTGACCTGCAATAGCTATCTTAGTTAAAATCTTTGAAACAGCCTGCGGTGTATAGAATTCTCCTGCTTTTTTTCCTGTTTCAGAAGCAAACCAGCCAATCATAGCTTCATAAGCATTTCCTAATATTTCAGCATCTGAATTCAAAAGATCAGCAGTATCAATCACTTTAATCAAACTCGCAACAGTATCACTCTGTTTCTGATCACCCGTACCAAGTCTATTAGAATATAAATCTAAATCTGCAAACAAATCTGCAAAGATAGGATCACTCTGCTCAATATTATTAAATGCTTTCTGCAACTGCTCACGATTGAAAGAATTGTTCTTTGCTGCTTCTGCAAAATATGTATATGTCAACTCAGGTTCAATCACATAATGACATTCTTCTTCAAGCTGTTCCTTTAACTCCTCTGCACTTTCATCTTCTAACGCTTCTCTATATGCATCTAAAGCAGCTCTAAGTGTCTCTGGTTTTTCATCATAAAGTAAATCATATACCTTAATCAGAAATGAATCTGATAAGTATTTATAAAAAACAATCCCTAACAGATAGTTCTTATATTCATTCGCATCCATTTTTGAACGAAGAACATCTGCGCCACTCCATAATACACTTGTTAAATCTTTGCTGTTTTCAATATCTGCCATATCATTTTTCCTCCGTCTTTGATACTTGTATTCCAAGCATTCATACAAAATATCAATATTAATTTAAATTATATCATTCTTTTCTTATTAATACCAACTAAATCACTGCATTATTTATCATCCTTTTCTAGAGAATGATTCCCCCAACCTCCATGAACCAGACGATAGTTCTTGAGTCAAAGAAAGCACCAAATGATTCATAGATCATTCAGTGCTTTCTTTACAGATTCCGTCCCTGATACTGTATAGTTACCACATAAACGGTTTTGTGTGGCTCATCAATGCGAAAAATAGCGATATAGTTATCAATCAGTAACTGTCTATAATCTTTTCCTGCATATCTGCCTTCGCTCTTGGTGGGATTAATGTTTTTTCTCCAATTCTGCAAAAACAATTTCTGCGTCAACTGCTTCTGCTCCATTAGCAATTTCCTGCTCGGACTCGAAGATTACTTGATCGATGCGATTTATTCTTGCGAATTTATCATATAGTTCACTGCTCATTACAACCAAGTCGCTATATCCGTTTTTGGTAATAAAAATAGGCTCCTGTTCCTTGTGTGCAATATTTGAAATCTCGGTTGTATTACGTAAATCCTTAATAGGCATAATAAGTGGCATGATAACTCACTCCTTTCTTTGACATAATTATGTTCCTTGAGCAATAGGAATATACCCTTCTTCTTATGTTCTTATGTTAACTTCCAGTATTTTTACGACTCGTTTTAAGCAGATTATTTTTTTCACTCAGCAAACACCCCTGTAAAACTCCAGTTCTCACCTTGATCTTCAGATGTGAACACAAGACCTTCCGTCTCGCCACTTTGCGTCTTCACATGGATTATATAATTCTCTCCATCCTGCTGTGGCATTTCCAGATACTGATAATCTGCAAGCGTGAGGCCATATTCCTGCATATGCGGCGGATATTCCGTCACCGTATCCATTGGAAGCTCTATCTCCTTCAGTGTCTTTCCACCGTCTTTTGTAACATAAATAGACGAATGTGTCTGCGATGCCCCGCTCAGACCGATGAATCCAAACTGCTCATCGAAGAATTGTATTCCTTCTCCTACTCCACCATTTCCATCGAATGGATCTTCATTTACTGTTGTCCAGTTATACCCACCATCTGACGTAGTTTTCAGTTTGTAATAACGTGTTCCAAGAGCCGCATCAACAACAGAAAGTTTCCAGCCTTTTTGCTCATTTAAGAAGAATCGGACAACACCGCTTCCGTCCGTATCGACCGTCCAGGTATTATTCTCTTTTCCTTGTTCTTTCGCCTGTGAATCTTTCTCTGTCTGCTCATTCTGACTAATTGTATCAGGACTGATATATTTTGGTTCCATCATATAACGCACCGGCGTCACAGATTCATCCTGTGGAAGATATAGAGACACTTCATATCCAAGTGCTTCCCCACCACTATCCAGTACTGTAAAATCCGTCATACCGCTGACCTCTCCGTCACCGTCCACATCACCCGGAAGGTAAACAAGACCTTCGGAGGAAGCGAAGGAGCGTTTTCCATAATACAGAATCTCATATTCCGGCGAATTATCTGCAAATGCGTAATTCAGATTCCATTGTGTCACCTGCATCTTACAATCTGATTTTTCCAGAATGGTAAACATAGGATCTAATTTCTTATCATCATCATAATCTGCATTTGCATAACCTGCGATCTGCACAACAATCTTATCACTTTTATCGATATCATAATCAATCAGATAGGTCTTGTCTTTTCCCTTTTCATTCTGTCCATAAAGATATGCTGATACACGGGTTATCGTTCCGTCTTTATCAAAAGACATCTCAAAACTATCTGTGATATATAACTCGTCCGGAAGTTTCAGTTTCTTATTGATATCTTTTATCAGCCCTTCTGCGCCATCACGGAAGAAGTTGTTATGTTCATACTCTATTTTATTTGTCTTAAACAGGCTGTCTACCTTCCAGGACAATGCGCCATTATAAGGAATCGCAGTATATACGATATAAGAAATACATCCAACCGTAACTACAAGTAGAATCAAAAGTTCTGTACCAAACACTGTTTTCCTAAGTGCACCTTTCATTTTAAAAGGGTTTTCCTTTTCTGCAATCAGGCAGCCGATCCAGATACAAAGACTGAGTACCAAAAGGATACCTAAAGCAAGAAATGCAAACTTCAGCTGTCTGATGCTTCCGTACTTGCAAAGTACACAGGTCACGAGCAAAAACAAAATGTAATAGAGAATACTAAGCTTGCCAAATATAAATTTCAGTTTTTTCATTTAATCACATCCTAATAATACTTCCAGGTCTACTATTTCTGAGTATTCTACTCAAAAAAATTTTATATCGCTCATTTATTTTTACACTTTTTCTTGACCAAAATGTAAAAGCTTCATAATTTTTTCTATATTTTTCTGTGTCCAAGCCGTAATCTCGAGCACTGCATCCGGTATCTCCTGGTCTCCGGAATCCGGATTATGCATCCAGATACATGGCATCTTAGCAGCCTTAGCAGCCTTTCCTCCATTCGTTGAATCTTCGATTACAATGCACTCGTCTACCGGTACGCCCAGCTGCTTCGCTGCAAAGAGAAATGTATCCGGTGCCGGCTTTGGATTCTTCACTTCATCTCCACTTGTCACAACATCGAAATATTTCATCAGATCCAGCGTTTCCAGCGTCTCTGTGATTACAGGTTTCGGAGAAGAAGATGCCACAGCCAGACGATATCCCGCATCTTTCAGACAGCAAAGCATCTGTCCTACTCCCAGCATCTCAGGGAATCCGTCTCTTGCAATAACTTCATCTTTCTTCTCTTTCATAATCTGATTCATTACTTCAAGACTTTCAAATGTGATTCCGTAATTTTCTTTGATCAGATTCATGAAATGAAGTCTTGTAGATCCAATGCATGGTTTATACACCTCATAATCCAGGTCAACTCCATATCGCTCTTTAAAAATTTCAACCCAGCATTGGTAATGAAGCGGTTCCGTATTGATCAAAACCCCATCCATATCAAAAATCACTGCTTTTATCATTCTTATATCCCAACTTTCTATAAAAGATCAATGTTAATGTGGTTGCTACGATCCATCCAAATGGCCATGCCATCCAGATCCCGGTGCTTCCAAAGCTTTTTGTCAAAACCAACGCAAATCCGATTCTCAAAATAAGATCCGGAACTGTTGCAACCACAAAATAGACCATCGCTCCGGAACCTCGGATAATTCCATCTGTCATCAGCTTAATTACAATCATAAAATACCACGGCGATACTATTTTCAAAAATGCCATTCCTGCGCTGATCGCCTCTACACTCTCCGCACCTAAGAACAGTCCCATCATCTGACGACTGAAAATGAAATACAGAATAACAAACGGTAATGCCGTAAGCTCTGACAATTTCACTCCGGTACGGAATCCCAATGGAATTCGTTCTTTCTTTCCCGCGCCGATATTCTGTGCCGTATAGCTAGACAGGCAGGATCCAAGTGTCATAAAGATATTAATGGCAAATGTATTCAGCTTGATCGCTCCCGAATATCCCGCAACAACTGCTGAACCGAATTGATTTACAATTCCCTGCACGAAAAGATTTCCTATACTCAATACGCTCTGCTGAAGAATGCTTGGAATTGCAATCGCCATGATCTGTGCAAATAATTTCTTATCAAACCACGGCTGCTTTTCTTTCCCGGCAAATTTCTGCAATCTTCCGAGAAGTGTTACTAATGCAAGCACAGCTGACACACCTTGCGCGATAAATGTTGCCCAGGCAACACCGCTCACACCCCACTGGAATTTTGCTACGAAGATATAATCAAGAATAATATTTCCAGCTGAGGATCCAAGCAGAAAATATAACGGTGTCTTAGAATCCCCGAGTGCTGTAAATACTCCGGTACACACATTATAAAGCATCAGGAAGATAATTCCGAAAATGTAAATTTTCAAATATAAAACTCCATCTGCCATAATATTCTGTGGTGTGCGGATCCATCTCATCATCTGATGATTAAAGAAATACCCGAATAATGTCAGTATGATTCCCAGCACCATAGAACTAAGAAATGCCGTTGTAACCGCACGCTTCACACCGCCCCGGTCTTCTGCTCCGAATAGTCTTGATACGACTACGGATGCCCCCAGATTCATTCCCACAGCAAATGCCATAAAAATAATTGTGATCGGATAAGATGCGCCGACTGCTGCCAACGCATTTTCTCCTGCAAATCTTCCTGCGATCATACTGTCTGCAATATTATAAATCTGCTGGAACATCACACTGAACAACATTGGCAGAAGGAACCGCCATAATGTCTTGTTCGGATGTTCTTTCGTTAAATCTGTAATCATCTTTTTGCCCCTCTCATTACAAACTCTACAATCCAATAATCCTGTAAATTTCTTTCATATCCAGACTGGCACGAACGATATCTGCAAGCTTATCATACTGTTCTTCCTTATAAGACTTCCAGTCTACTGCCTGTACCGTCTCCGGATCATAGCCTTTCTCTTTCAATAAAGCGGAGAGAAACCCACCTGACATTTCCGGTGAATCAAAGATTCCATGCACATAACAGCCATAGACATTTTCCTTCTGTGAACCATCCGGATGTCCTTGTTGTAGCGTATCAGAATCATTTTCTATTGTTACAAGCCCGGATGCGTGTTCATCAAGGATCGTCTCTCCCATATGGATCTCGTATCCTTCGAAAGGAAGTCCCTCCATCTCTTTCAGGATTCCTTTCATCTCGCCAAATGTTCCATGTACTCTGGTTCTGTGTTTCTCTGGGCGGAACACAGTCTTTGTATCTAAAAGTCCCATTCCCTGTACAGTTCCTCCGTACTCTTCTCCTGTTGGATCTGAGATTTCCATTCCAAGCATCTGATATCCGCCACAGATTCCAAAGACCGGTTTGTTCTGTGCGCTGTGTTTCAGGACTCTTGCTTCCAGTCCGTTCTGACGCATCCACAGAAGATCGCTGATCGTATTCTTTGTTCCCGGAAGAATCACTGCATCCGGATTTCCAAACTCAGCCGGAGATGAAACATATCTCACACTTACTTCTTCCAATGCTTCTAAAGGTGCTAAGTCAGTAAAATTAGAGATCCTTGGGAATCGGATCACTGCCAGATCGATCAGTCCCGGCTTCTCTTTTTTCTGAAATCGTTCCGTCAGGCTGTCTTCCTCATCCAAATCTAAATAAAAGTACGGAACTACTCCAGTTACAGGGATATCCGTCTTTTCTTCCAGCATCCGAAGGCCCGGCTCCAAAATGGATACATCTCCACGGAATTTATTAATGATCGTTCCTTTGATCCGCGCTTTTTCATCCTCTTCAAGAAGCATTACAGTTCCGGCGATCTGGGCAAATACTCCACCACGATCGATGTCTCCGACAAGAAGCACCGGTGCATCTGCAAGCTTTGCCATTCCCATATTTACAATATCATCTTTTTTCAGGTTAATCTCTGCCGGACTTCCGGCACCTTCAATTACAATGATATCATACTTTTTTTCTAACTCATGATATGCATCCATAATTGCCGGAATATATTCCTTCTTATGACGGTAATACTCTCTTGCAGCCATCACTCCGATTGGTTTACCATTGACAATCACCTGAGAGCCTGTATCGTTCGTCGGCTTAAGTAAAATTGGATTCATTATTGCTTCCGGTTCAATTCCTGCAGCTTCTGCCTGCATCACCTGGGCTCTTCCCATCTCCAGTCCTTCTTTTGTGATAAAAGAATTGAGTGCCATATTTTGGGATTTAAAAGGTGCAACTTTGTATCCATCCTGTTTCAGGACACGGCAAAGACCTGCTGCCAGTGCGCTCTTTCCGACATTCGACATCGTTCCCTGTATCATAATTGATTTTGCCATATTTATTTTCTGCCCTCCTTCGCTATTTTGACACAACTCTTTCAAGTGCATGCAAAAGCATTTCATTTTCCTCCTTTGTTCGCACCGCAATGCGATACCAGCCTTTGCTCAATCCTCTGTAGTTTCCGCAATCTCGAATCAAGATTCCTTGCTCCAACAATTGTTCGAACAAGAACATCTCACTATGAAATAAAATGAAATTTGCCTTTGTCGGAATAAATTCAATTCCCAGCTCTGTCATTTTCTCTTCGATTCGTGTCTTTTCTTCCACAATAATTTTTCGTGTTTTTTGAACTCTTTGTTCTTCTCTCTCTGTCAGTGCTTCCACACCTGCTGCCTGAGCCGGAACTGACACATTCCACGGCTGACACACCTGCTGCATCCACTCTCGCAGCTTTACATCTGATGTCATTGCATATCCAAGTCTCAATCCCGGAATCCCATACATCTTCGTAAATGCTTGTACAAGAAAAAGGCATGCATGATCTGTCACCTTTTTCACCATGGTATATTTCTGCGTTTCTTCCAGAAATCCGATAAAACACTCATCTAAAACAAGACGAATCTTCTTTTCTTCACATTGCATAAGAATCTGTTCCAGCAGCTCCGGTTCGATCACCTGCCCTGACGGATTCGATGGAGAACATAGGAATACAAGATCAATATCCTCTGTCAGTTCTTCCAAAAAGCTTTCTGTCAATGTAAAGTTATTCTCTCTTTTCAACTCATGATAAATGATCTCGCACTCTACCGTCCGAAGTGCCTGTTCATATTCTGCAAAAGCCGGAATCGGAAGAAGTGCTTTCTTTGGTTTTTCTGCAAGAACAACAGAAAAGAACAGTTCCGCTGCTCCATTTCCGAAAAGAAAATATTCTTCCGGCAGACTTTTCTTCTCTGCCAATCTCTTTCTAAGCTTCCTGCACCGATTATCCGGATACAATTTTACATCTGTCATCGAATTTCTTGCTGCTTCAAGAACTTCTTCCGACGGGCCATAAGGATTTACATTGACTGAAAAATCCAGCACGTCGCCATATGTATAAATATCTCCTCCATGTACATATTCCATGAATCCTTCTCCTGCTCTATCGATCTGTTTTATTTCTCCTCTAATAGTACCGCTTCTAACTCTGCCCGGTTCTCTTCCATCCATTTGATTGGCTTTGGATGTTTAACCTCCGGATCCAGCAGCTTTTCCATCCAGACCATATTATACCAACGGTCGAATTTGTATCCACAATGATAGAATTCTCCCACCATGCGGTATCCAAGATGTGCATGGAACTGTGCGCTGTTCTTTGTCAGATACTCATCTTCAACTTCAGGATATCCAATGCATGCATATAGATTGCAAATGTTCTGAGCGTGCAATACTTTCTCCAGTGCCTCATACAGCTTTTTCCCAACTCCTGTTTTTTGTCGGTCTTTTCTTATATAAATTGTCGTTTCCACTGCCCAGTCATATGCTGCACGACCTTTAAATGCCCCTGCACAGCTATATCCAAGAATCTCGCCATTCTGTTCTGCAACCAGATACGGGTACTTTTTCATCGTCTGACGCATTCGATCCTTGAATTAGATCGGAAGAGCGTCGTGTAGGGAA
>OMGU01002568.1_pt1 | contig 10180 bp, 6 predicted proteins | sample 1646121 | NCBI WGS metagenome assembly OMGU01 (sample SAMN05578581, study PRJEB25193) | human gut metagenome | biome: Human Microbiome; feature: human-associated habitat; material: feces | host: Homo sapiens | place: USA:Birmingham
TACCCCAGGGCAGTATGCTGATTATCATGAGCGTACTTGGGGCAGTGGTTATGCCGCATAACCTTTTCTTGCATTCAGAGGTGATACAGAGCCACGAGTACAACAAGCAGGACGAGAGCTCCATTCGTAAAGTATTGAAATATGAATTCTATGATACTTTGTTCTCCATGATTGTAGGATGGGCCATCAATAGTGCCATGATCTTACTGGCAGCCGCTACTTTCTTCCGTACCCGGACTCCGGTGGAAGAGTTGCAGCAGGCGAAGTCGTTGCTTGACCCGTTGCTGGGCAGCCATGCCGGAATCATCTTTGCTTTGGCATTGCTGATGGCGGGGATTTCCTCCACCATAACCAGTGGTATGGCGGCAGGTTCTATCTTTGCAGGTATTTTCGGTGAGTCTTATCATATCAAGGATATCCACTCTAAGGTCGGTATTTTGATTTCTTTGGGGATAGCATTGGTTCTTATCTTCTTTATTGAGAATCCCTTTTACGGACTTATCATTTCTCAGATGATTCTGAGTATCCAGCTGCCTTTCACGGTGTTCCTGCAAGTAGGACTGACCTCTTCCAAACGGGTGATGGGCAAATATGCCAACTCCCGGTGGAGTTCATTCGTGCTTTATACCATTGCGGTGATTGTCTCCGCATTGAATATCATGCTGTTGCTCAGTTGAATAATGTGCGAATTTGCCCATGTGCCAATTGCCATGCGGGACCATAGCGCAGCACGTGGGCACATGGGCAAATTTTTTATTTCGTTTTGCTTTCCGAGATAATCAGCAGCTTGTCACCGGCGTGCAGTTGCAGAGAGCCATTGGGAATCATGAACTCGTTTCCTCTTTTTATCAGCATCACCAGCATACCTTTAGGCAGGTTCATATCCATTAGTCTGTTTCCTTTTGCCAGCATTTCTTCCGTCAGTACGATATCGCGGAGGTCTGTATTGATTTCCTCCGGTATCTCTACTCCGAAATCATTTCCTGTTTTTTCCAGTGGGGTATCCAGATGGAGTAATTTGGCCATCCATGAAATGGTCGTTCCCTGAACCACTAAAGACAATATGGTAATGAAGAATACGATATTGAAAATCTGAGTAGATCCCGGCACATCAGCTACTACCGGATAAGTGGCGAATATGATAGGTACTGCTCCGCGCAATCCCACCCAGGAAATAAACAGCCGTGAGTTGATGTTCATCTTTTTAAAGGGAAGGAGGCAGAGCAGGACACTGAGCGGGCGGGCGAGGACAATCATGAAAATGCCGATCAAGGTTGCCGGTATGGCGATGGACAACATTTCATGGGGATTCACCAGCAATCCCAGGCTCAGGAACATGATAATTTGGAAGAGCCAGGTCATGCCGCTCATAAAAGTAGCGATCTCCTTACGGTTTACAATGCGTGCGTTACCCACCATCATTCCTGCTATATAGACAGCCAGATAGCCGTTTCCTTTACACAGGTCGGTCATGGTGAATGTGAAGAAAATAAAGCTCAGCAGCAAGATAGGATAGAGTGACTGGTTCTTCAAGTCAATCTTGTTGATGATTGCTACCGCCAGTTTTCCCAGCAGGAATCCTGATGTGCCACCCACAGCAAACTGAATCAGGAATGAAATCAGAATATCGTCTGCCCCCATGCCTGCCGACGTGATGAACTGTATCAGGACGATAGTAAGCATATACGCCATAGGGTCATTACTTCCGCTTTCCAGTTCCAGCATCGGTCGGAGGTTATGTTTCAGATTCATGCTTTGCGAGCGCAGGATGTTGAACACGGAAGCAGAGTCCGTAGAGGACATGGTAGCCGCCAGCAGCATGGCCGTCATCAGGGACATGGTAATGCTGACATTCGAGAATCCGGAAATCCAATAAATAAAGAATCCGGTGAAAATAGTAGTAAGCAACACACCGAAGGTGGAAAGCAGTATGCCTTGTGGCAATACAGGCTTGATATCCGAGTATTTGGTATCCATACCCCCTGAGAACAGAATGATGCTAAGGGCCATCATGCCGATGAACTGGGCTTCGCCCGCATCATGGAACTGGAGTCCCAGACCATCGCTTCCGAACAGCATGCCGACCAATAAAAAAACAAGTAACGTAGGGATTCCGAACCGGTATCCGGTCTTACTCACTACAATACTTACGAATAATAGGATGGAACCTATCAAGAGAATGTTTTCTGCATTAAATATCATACTTCTGTGATCTTGTTTAATTTTTTAATATGATGTGCCAGCATCAGGCAGGCTGTGATAAACGCTAACAGATCGGATACAGGCATACTGAGCCAGATACCGTTCAGTCCCCACCAATGAGGTAGTAACAGCAGGCAGGGTAATAAATACAACAGTTGGCGGGACAAGGAGAGGAAGATAGAAATTTTCGCTTTCCCGATAGATTGGAAGAAACTGGAAATTACAATTTGTATTCCCACGAAAGGAAACATCAGTACTCCGATTTGTAACCCGGTGCGTGCCAATGCTGTAAGTTCTTTATCGTCTGTAAACATATTAACAACCAAATTAGGGAAAAGTTCGCTGAAAGCAAATCCCAACGAAGTGATGCACCCCCCTGCAATCATGCAATATTTCAAAGTCTGCTTCACCCGGCCGAATTTGTGTGCGCCATGATTATAGCCCACAATCGGTTGCATTCCCATAGTCAGCCCCATGATAACCATTACAAACAGCATCAGCAGACGGTTTAATATGCCGTATGCGCCGATAGCCAGATCGCCCCCGTAGAGCAGCAGGCTCTTGTTGAATATAATGACAATGGCCGAAGCGCAGACATTCATCAGGAACGGCGACATACCTATACTGAAGATATTCTCTACGATCCGTTTCCTTAATTTGAATATCCCTTTCTTGAAGCGGATATAACTTTTTTCCTGCATGAAATGGCTCAGCACCCATATCATGCCGGCAAACTGTGAAAGGATGGTTGCCGTGGCTGCTCCGCGGATTCCCCAACCGAGCCAGAAAATAAAGACAGGAGCCAGAATAATGTTGCATCCCACTGTCAGCATGGAGGACAGCATCGCCTTTCGGGGATAACCGGTGGCACGCATGATATTATTCAGTCCGATCATTACATAGGTGACAGGACTTCCTATTAATATAATCTGCATAAAGTCGCGGGCGTATGGCAACGTGTCATGGCTTGCCCCGAAGAAGAACAGAATCCGGTCCAGAAACAGCAGGGTGATGCCTCCGTAGAAAATAGAATTTATCACACAGAGCACCGTTACGTTTCCCAGCACCTTCTCGGCACCGTCCGTATCCTTCTGCCCCAGGCGGATAGAAGAAATGGTAGCGCCACCCACCCCGACCAGTGTACAGAATGCCACCAGCAGATTCATCAGCGGAAAAGAAATAGCCAAACCCGATATGGCCATGGCGCCGACACCATGGCCGATAAATACACTATCAATAATATTGTACAGTGATGTCAGTGTCATCCCTATGATGGCAGGGATAGAGTACTCTAAAAGCAGCTTTCCGACCTTTTCTGTACCCAGTATGTGCGGGTTGTTTTCTTTCATTCGCGTTTTTGTTATTTTTAAGCTTTGCAAAGTTAGGAATATGGAGGATTATTCGGACCTTTGTGGCGTTAAATCAAACTAAAAGTAATATGAATTCAACAAAAAGCATAGCAGCTTTATTCGATTTTGACGGAGTGGTAATGGATACTGAGACTCAGTATAGTATATTCTGGAATGAACAAGGACGGAAATACCATCCGGAGCTTCCCGAATTCGGCCGGTTGATAAAAGGACAGACCTTGACACAGATTTATGCCAACTATTTTGCCGGAATGGAAGAGGTGCAGCATGAAATTACAGAAGATTTGAACAAATTTGAAAAAAATATGTTATATAATTATATCCCGGGCGTAGAGGCTTTCCTGAAAGAATTGAGGGAAAACGGGGTAAAGATAGCTATAGTCACAAGTTCAAATGAGATGAAGATGAGCAACGTATATAAAGCACATCCGGAATTGAAGCAAAGTGTGGACCGTATCCTCACTGCTGAAATGTTTACTCATTCCAAGCCTGACCCCGAATGCTTTCTGTTAGGTGCGACAGTTTTTGACACCGTGCCGGAGAACTGTGTGGTTTTCGAGGACTCGTTTCATGGACTTGAGGCGGGGAACCGTGCCGGAATGACTGTGATAGGACTGGCTACCACCAATTCTGAAGAGCAAATACGCGACAAGGCAAATGCTGTTATTCAGGACTTTAATGGATTCAGTTTCGAAAAAATGAAGAATATGATGAGGTAATGTCAACTAAAACATCTACCTTTGCAGCCGTTTTTTATAAATTAAAGTAAATATGGCAGGATATATTTCAGGTGATACACGCAAAGTAACTACCCACCGTTTGGTGGAAATGAAGCAGAGAGGCGAGAAAATTTCTATGCTTACCTCCTATGATTACACGACAGCGCAGATTGTAGATGGCGCAGGCATCGATGTTATATTGGTAGGCGACTCCGCTTCGAATGTCATGGCAGGAAATGTGACCACACTTCCTATCACCCTTGATCAGATGATTTATCATGGAAAGTCTGTGGTCCGTGGGGTGAAACGCGCGCTTGTTGTGGTGGATCTGCCTTTTGGCACTTACCAGACTTCCGAATACGAAGCGGTGACCAATGCGATCAAAGTAATGAAGATTACGCACGCCGATGCTTTGAAACTGGAAGGGGGCGTGGAGATCATTGATGCGGTAAAGAAAATCATTGCTGCCGGCATTCCCATCATGGGACATTTGGGGTTAATGCCGCAATCTATCAATAAATATGGAACCTATACTGTACGCGCCAAGGACGAGGAAGAGGCCGAGAAGTTGTTGAGCGATGCACATCTGCTGGAAGAGACAGGGTGTTTTGCGCTGGTACTTGAGAAAATCCCTGCGTCACTGGCAGAGCGTGTGGCCAGGGAACTGACTATTCCCGTTATCGGTATCGGAGCCGGTGGCGCGGTAGACGGGCAGGTGCTGGTAGTATCGGACATGCTGGGGATGACCAACGGTTTCAGTCCTCGTTTCCTCCGTCGTTATGCCGATCTGCATACAGTTATGACGGGAGCCATACAGCAGTATGTGGATGATGTGAAAAAAGGGGATTTCCCTAACGAAGACGAACAATATTAAAAGTTTTTGCTGATATGTATGATGACTTCTTCTTTCCGTATGAAAAGGCAAAACTGTGGACTGGGAATATGTTTTTGTTATCCCTTTCCAATTTTTTGCTTTATGCATCACTATACATGATGCTTCCTGTGCTGCCTTTATGGATGGTGCGGCACTGGTATTGCAGTTATGCGGAAGCAGGAGCAGCCATTGCTGTTTTCGGGCTGGCCATGTTCCTTCCGGGAACATTCAACAGCTACCTTATTGATACGTTCAAACGTAAAAGTGTGTGCTTTATAGCGATATTCCTGTTTGTGGCATCCAGTCTGCTATATCCGTACGTTGCGACCGTAGGATTTGTAGCTTTGGTCAGGGCTGTCCAGGGAGGGCTGTTCAGCGTCATTACCATGACTACGGGCAGTACATTGGTGATTGATGTCACTGCTTCCCGCCGCCGCACGGACGCCAATATCGCTTTTGCCTGGGCGGGTCGTTTTGGAATGGTGGTGGGTCTTGCCTTGGGGATCTATATTTATCCTTATTGGAATTTTCACCATATCATTTATACCAGTATGGCTCTGGGAGCGTTGGCGCTGGTGCTGATTCCGGCGGTGAAAGTTCCTTTCCGTGCTCCGCTCAGCACTTCATGGTTCTCGCTGGACCGTTTTTTGCTGCCGCGCACTTTGTGGCCGGGGATGAATATGATGATGGTGGCCATTATCTTTGGGATATTGGTGGCACATATTTACAATGAATTGTTTTTTGTTTGTATCCTGATAGGCTTTGTCCTGTCTTTGCTGCTTTTGCGTTACGTGCTTTCTCATGCTTCCGGTCGTTCGGAGGTAGAGCTGGGGCAGGCGGCAATGATAGGAGGATTGTTATTGCTCGCTTTTTCCAATAGCTTGATGAACAGTTATATAGCTGGTATTTTGTTGGGGATGGGAACCGGAACCACTGTGTCACGTTTCTTTATAAAAATGATCAGCCTGCCGAGGCATTGCGAGCGGGGAACGGGAAACAATACCTATCAGCTGATGTGGGAGGCAGGAGTACTGATTGGTTTCCTGTTTGAGAATATGTGGACTGAGGGTCATCCCGATACCATTTATTGGATATGTATCGGTATCTGTGTCGTTCTGCTGCTGATGTATGAGTTCTTCACACATCCGTGGTATTACAGAAAGATGGAGGAAAAACAGTGAAATATGGCAACTTACATAAATTAATAATATAAAGAATATGGCAGACGACAAAAAGATTATCTTTTCGATGGTGGGCGTAAGCAAAGCCTTCCAGGCGAACAAACAGGTATTGAAGGACATCTACCTATCCTTTTTTTACGGTGCTAAGATCGGTATCATCGGTCTGAACGGTTCGGGTAAATCAACACTGATGAAAATCATTGCCGGACTGGAGAAAAGTTATCAGGGAGAAGTGGTGTTCTCGCCGGGCTACTCTGTAGGCTATCTGGCACAGGAACCGCATCTGGATGATGAAAAGACAGTGAAAGAGGTGGTGATGGAAGGAGTGCAGAGCATCGTGGACACACTGGCGGAATACGAAGAAATAAACAATAAGTTCGGGCTTCCCGAATACTATGAGGATTCTGAAAAGATGGATGCGCTCTTTGCCCGTCAGGCAGAGTTGCAGGACATCATTGACGCTACGGACGCATGGAATCTGGACAGCAAGCTGGAACGCGCCATGGATGCGTTGCGCTGTCCGCCCGAAGACCAGCCGGTGAAGAACCTCTCGGGAGGCGAGCGTCGCCGTGTGGCATTGTGCCGTCTGCTGTTGCAGAAGCCGGATATTCTGTTACTGGACGAGCCTACCAACCATTTGGATGCGGAAAGTATCGACTGGCTGGAACAGCATTTGCAGCAATATGAAGGTACGGTGATTGCCGTAACCCACGACCGTTACTTCCTGGACCATGTAGCCGGATGGATTCTGGAACTGGACCGTGGCGAAGGAATTCCCTGGAAAGGAAATTACTCCAGCTGGCTGGAACAGAAGACCAAACGCATGGAGATGGAAGAGAAAGTGGCAAGCAAACGCCGCAAGACCTTGGAACGCGAGCTGGATTGGGTGCGCATGGCTCCCAAAGCCCGTCAGGCAAAAGGAAAGGCCCGTCTGAACTCTTACGACAAATTGTTGAATGAGGATGTGAAAGAAAAGGAAGAGAAACTGGAAATCTTCATCCCGAACGGTCCCCGTTTGGGAAACAAGGTGATCGAGGCCAAAGGAGTGGCGAAAGCTTATGGTGACAAGCTGTTGTTCGATAACCTGAATTTCATGCTGCCCCCTAACGGCATTGTCGGTGTAATCGGTCCTAACGGTGCCGGAAAGACTACCTTGTTCCGCTTGATTATGGGACTGGAAACCGTAGACAAAGGTACTTTCGAGGTAGGGGAGACCGTGAAACTGGCATACGTGGACCAGCAACATAAAGATATCGACCCTGCCAAGTCCGTTTATCAGGTGATCAGCGGTGGAAACGAACTGATCCGTCTGGGAAACAGGGATATCAACGCGCGTGCCTACCTCAGCCGTTTCAATTTTTCGGGAGCCGATCAGAAGAAACTTTGTGGAATGCTTTCGGGTGGTGAGCGCAACCGCCTGCATCTGGCTATGGCACTGAAGGAAGAAGGCAACGTGCTGCTGCTGGACGAGCCTACCAATGATATTGACGTGAACACGCTGCGCGCGTTGGAAGAAGGTCTGGACGATTTTGCGGGCTGTGCGGTGGTGATCAGCCACGACCGTTGGTTCTTGGACCGTATCTGTACCCATATCCTGGCTTTCGAAGGAAACAGTGAGGTCTTTTTCTTTGAAGGATCCTATTCGGAATACGAAGAGAACAAGATGAAGCGTTTGGGTAATGAGGAGCCGAAACGGGTGCGCTACCGCAAGCTGATGGAAGACTGATGACGCCCTGTCTATAAAATCTTACCCAAGTGTACGAACAGTAACGTATTCTTGGGTAAGTTTGCATATACACACAACGGCTCGTCAGAAATGTATGGCAACTTCCTCAGTATAAAGACGTTTTTGAGGTTAAGAGCCTTTTTATTATACACCTATCTTATTATGCGCGCACCGCATGGAATTCCCGTCGGCCCGTGTCCCGGGGTCATCCGGCAGGATGAATGTGGTTCACCATAAAACTATAAATTCTCTTTCTATAGACCTGCCACTGTAAATTGTAACCGATTTGTAGTTTGTATATCGTTTCTATTAGCTATCTTTGCAACGTCTTTTAAGACATTAATTATAATATTAATTAATAAAAAGTTTATGGTAAAAAGAATGCGATCTTTTTTTGCGGTGGTTATGTTGGTAATCGCTGCTACTGTTAACGCTCAGGTCACTACCTCGTCAATGAGTGGAAAGGTGGTCGATCAAAGCAATGAAGCCATTATCGGCGCGACGATTCAGGCTATTCATGAGCCGTCCGGCACCCATTATGGGGCCATTACCAATGTGGACGGCCGTTATTCCATCCAGGGCATGCGTGCCGGCGGCCCTTACAAAGTAGAAGTTTCTTATGTAGGTTATCAATCAGTGGTTTACAAGAGCATCAATCTCCAGTTGGGAGAGAATTACGTATTGGATGCGAACTTGAAGGAGTCTACCGAACTGCTGGATGAAGTAGTGATAACCGCTTCCAAGAGCAGCAATATGAAGTCTGACCGCGCCGGAGCGGTGACCAATGTCGATGCGGCCAGAATGTCGGAAGTGCCTACGGTGAGCCGCAGCATGAACGATATCATGCGCCTGACCCCTCAGGGAGCCAATATCGGTAGCGGTTTCTCAGTGGGTGGAGGTAACTACCGCCAGTCTTATGTCACTGTGGACGGAGCCGCTTTCAATAATGCCTTCGGTATCGGCTCGAACTTGCCGGCAGGCGGTTCGCCTATCTCTCTGGATGCATTGGAACAGATTTCCGTTTCCACCACTCCCTTTGATGTCCGTCAGAGCGGGTTTACAGGAGGTGCCATCAACGCCGTGACAAAGAGTGGTACGAATGAGTTCAAAGGTACAGCCTATATGTATACTTCCAATACCCACCTTACCGGTAATAAGGTAGAGGACTATGAGCTGACCCGCAACCGTGACCACAGTACCACCTACGGAGCTTCTTTGGGAGGTGCGATCATTAAAAACAAGTTATTCTTCTTCGTGAACGGCGAATATCAGGATAATGTGCAGGCAGGTCCGTCGGGCATAGCGCGTAGCGGCGCCAATGACGAATGGAGCACCAACGGCATCGTGCACCGTCCGTTCGAGAACACCACAACGGTAGGCGGCCGTACCTTTGTGGGGATGAACAACATCAGCCAATACCTGTCGGAAAAATACAACTATAATCCGGGACGTTATCAAGGATACTCTTTGGAAACTCCTTCTTATAAGATCATGGGGCGTCTAGACTGGAACATCAACAACAACAACAAGATTAATTTCCGTTTCACCCATACCCATTCCAAGTATTCCTCCAACCCTTCCTCTTCCACCACTCCGTTTAAGGATTCAATCATTTATCCGGGCGGAGTAGACGGCAGTGCGGGCAAGAGCAGTTCGGGACGTACAGCGAATGCCGGTATGTATTTTGAAAGCTCACGCTACATGCAAGAGCAGAACTTCACTTCCATAGCTTCCGAATGGAATTCAAAGTGGGGTGCAATCAATAACGCCTTGCGTTTTACTTATTCTTATCAGAACGAACCTCGTACTTACGAAGGTGGAACATTCCCTACGGTGGATATTCTTGACCAAGGCTCCCTGTATGCCTCATTCGGCCCGGACCCCTTTACAGAAGGGAACTTGCGCCAGGTGAAGACCTTTGTCATTACCGATGAATTCAATTTCTCCAGCGGTATCCATAACTTTATGGGCGGTATCCAGTTTGAGTCCAATAAGGCAGTGAACGGATTCATGCAGGCGGGTAGCGGTTATTATGTCTATTCCTCTTGGGATGATTTTGTGAACAACAGAGCTCCGGCTGCTTTCGGTGTCACTTATTCCAACACCGG
>OMGU01002572.1_pt1 | contig 10157 bp, 9 predicted proteins | sample 1646121 | NCBI WGS metagenome assembly OMGU01 (sample SAMN05578581, study PRJEB25193) | human gut metagenome | biome: Human Microbiome; feature: human-associated habitat; material: feces | host: Homo sapiens | place: USA:Birmingham
GAGCAATGGATTGAAGCTCCATGTGTCGGCGGTTCGATTCCGTCTCGCGCCATTTTGTTGTTAAGCGGGTGTAGTTTAGTGGTAAAACTACAGCCTTCCAAGCTGTTGTCGCGAGTTCGATTCTCGTCACCCGCTTTATTTGGAAACAAATATCCAAGCATTTAGCTTGGGCGCGTAGCTCAGATGGTTAGAGCGCACGCCTGATAAGCGTGAGGTCGGTGGTTCGATTCCACTCGTGCCCATATTGGAGAATTACTCAAGAGGCTGAAGAGGACGGTTTGCTAAATCGTTAGGTCGGGTAACTGACGCGGGGGTTCGAATCCCCCATTCTCCGTATTATGACGAATTATCTAAATGATAATTCGTTTTCTTTTTTATAGAGGTGGCAAAATGAAAAATAGTTTTTATCGATTTCTTCTATACGCGTTTGTTCTTATTCTATTTTTTGTAATGCTTATTTCTTTTGTTTTTAGAAACTATAAATTGTCCAGGGATGTTTCTTCTAATGTCTCGGTAGTTGTGTCTAAAGTAGATTCTGTTATTTCAGTTCCATTTACTGCATTAGCAAAATCTCATGATGTTATTTCTGATTTTTTGTCAACCTATTCTGAGAATCGTGATTTAAAGAAATCATTATCTACTTTAGAAAATCAATCTGCTGTCATCTCTAATTTACAAGAAGAAAATGACTCTTTGAGAGCTTCTTTAAATCTTTCGGATAAACTTAGTCGTAATAATGTAATTACTGCTGAGGTTTCAATGCGTCCATCTGTTACCTGGTTGAAGGAGTTAACGATTAATATTGGAAAGTCTAAGAGTGTTAGTAAGTCTATGTTGGCGACTTCTAATGGTGGAGTAATTGGTTTTATAACTAAAATTTATGATCATAGTACAACTATCTCCTTACTCTCCAATAGCTCAAATGATTCTTATATTGCTTCTAGTGTAAAAGGTGAGGATGGAAGTCAGATTTTTGGAATTATATCAAGTTATGATAATAAAAAGAAGCTTTTAGAAATGACTCAGCTAAATTCATCTTCTGATGTTAAGGTTGGTTCTGAAGTGGTAACAAGTGGCCTAGATGAAGTTTCAGTAAAAGATGTTCCAATTGGTAAGGTTGAATCTGTGATTGATTATGAAGGGAATCGTACGATTTTAGTTAAACCTTATGCTGATTTTGATAAAATTTCTTATGTCACTCTTGTTGGAGAGGGTAAATAATATGAAGTTTTTCAAGTTTTCTGTTACTCCATATTGGTTGAGTATTATTCCTTTTCTATGGGATGGTCATATTTCGATGCTACTTAACTATTATTTTTCTCCAGAATTATTTCTATCGTCCCACCTCTTTATTATCTATCTATTCATCTTAACTCTCAGCCGTCCTTATAATTGTTCACTTCTATACCTTGTTTGTTTAGGATTTCTATATGATACATATTATTTCAAAACACTCGGTATAGTAATTATAACTCTCCCACTTTTATCCTATCTGTTTTCTCAACTATTGCGTTTTGTCAAGAGAAATGCTTATGTTGATTGTTTACTGGCTTTTTTATTCTTATTTCTCTTTGATACTTTAAATTTTGGTTTTGCCTTATATTATGGCTTAACAAATGAGTATATTAGTGATTTTATTATCTATCAACTCAGTCCTAGTCTAGTGTTTAATCTTTTGATTTTTATTTTGATCAAACCTTTTGTCGAAAAATTATTTTTGTATCTTTCAGTTGATAGATTTAAATAAAACTGTAATATTGGCGTAATAAAGTTTGCGCCATTTTTTGATACAATTAAGGAGTCTTATCGAAAAGGAGTAGTATTTTATATTATGAAAAAACGCATTCTTTCAGCAGTGTTGGTAAGTGGTGTGACTTTATCAGCAGCTGCATCAGTACATGCAGAGGATTATGATTCGCAAATCGCTGCTACAAATAACGCAATTAGTAACCTTGCTTCTCAACAAGAGGCTGCGCAAGCACAAGTTGCTACAATCCAATCTCAAGTATCAACTCTCAGAACACAAAAAACTGAATTGGAAGCTAAAAATGCCGAACTTGAAAAAGTATCTGCAGATTTGGAATCTGAAATTCAAGAATTATCAAGTAAGATTGTAGCTCGTCAAGATTCTTTGGCGAAACAAGCTCGTAGTGCTCAACAAAATAACACTGCTACTAGCTACATTAACTCTATCTTGAACTCTAAGTCAATCTCTGAAGCTATTACTCGTATCACAGCTATTTCAAAAGTTGTTACAGCTAATAATGATTTATTGACTAAACAAGAGTCAGATCAAAAAGAGCTTGCTGCTAAACAAGAAGAAAATCAAGCTGCAATTAATACTATTGCAGCTAATAAGTCAGAACTTGAAACAACAGAAGCTGGTTTGACAACTCAACAAGCAGAACTTGAAGCAGCACAAGTTACTTTGGCTGCTGAATTGGCAACAGCTCAAAATGAGAAGACATCACTTGTCTCTGCTAAATCAACTGCTGAATCTGTAGCTGCCTCGACGGCTGCATCAGTGGCACAGTCTCAAGCAATTGCTGAATCAGAGGCAACTGCACAAGTTGTAGCTTCTTCAGAAGCAGCAACATCAGTAGCTTCTTCAGAAGTAGCAGCTACTTCTGAAGCTGTAGCTCAGCCTTCAGAGACACCAGTTTCTGAAACATCGACAGCTTCTGAGGCTGCACAGGAGCCGGCTTCATCAGAAACATCAGAAGTACAACCAGAATCAGCTGCACCAGCTGTTTCAGAAGCTCCTGCTAGCGTAGCACCTATCGCAACATCAGAAGCTGCACCAGCTACTTCAGAAGCTCCTGCTAGCGTAGCACCTGTCGCAACATCAGAAGCAGCACCAGCTGTTTCAGAAGCTCCTGTTAGCGCAGTACCTGTCGTAACATCAGAAGCTGCACCAGCTGCTTCAGAAGCTCCTGCACCAGCTGCTGAAACACATAAAGTGTCAGCAGCATCAACTCCTAATACATATCCAGTTGGACAATGTACTTGGGGTGTGAAATCATTGGCTCCATGGGCTGGTAATAATTGGGGTAATGCTAAAAACTGGATTGCTAGTGCGCAAGCAGCTGGTCATTCAGTAGGTACAACTCCAGTAGCCGGTGCGATTGCGGTATGGCCAAATGATGGTGGTGGTTATGGTCATGTAGCTTATGTTACATCAGCATCAGGTGCAAATTCAATTCAAGTTATGGAATCGAACTATGCTGGTAACATGTCAATCAGTAACTACCGTGGTACATTTGATCCAACATCATCAGCGCATGGTGGTTCTGTATTTTATATTTACCCATAATGAGTACAACAAAAGCGATTCGGCTATTCCCGAATCGTTTTTATTTTATATAAATAATATATTTAGCCTGAGAAAATAATGGTGTTTGAAAAAAATTCTAGACTAAGGGGAAGTATTTTTATCCTTGTTAAGTTCATGTGACACCATTTATTTGGCGTTGAAAATCAACTTAAAAAAGGGTAGAATGGTCTAGTAGATATTTTGGAGGAAATCATGTCTTATACGAATTTAAAGTTATTTGCTTTGTCGTCTAACCAAGAATTAGCAGCAAAAGTTGCTGATAAAATTGGTATTGAACTTGGAAGATCAAGTGTTCGTGAATTTTCAGATGGTGAGATTCAAGTTAATATTGAAGAGTCTATTCGTGGTCATCACGTTTTTATTCTTCAATCTACAAGCTCTCCTGTAAATGATAATTTGATGGAAATCTTGATTATGGTTGATGCGCTAAAACGTGCTAGCGCTGAGACAATCAATGTTGTTATGCCTTATTATGGATATGCACGTCAAGATCGAAAGGCACGTTCACGTGAACCAATCACATCTAAGTTGGTTGCTAATATGCTCGAGGTAGCAGGTGTTGACCGTCTTTTGACAGTTGACCTTCATGCTCCTCAAATTCAAGGATTCTTTGATATCCCAGTGGATCATTTGATGGGAGCGCCTCTTATCGCAGATTATTTTGATCGTGCTGGTCTTACGGGTAATGATGTGGTTGTTGTTTCTCCAGATCATGGTGGTGTTACTCGAGCGCGTAAACTTGCTCAATGTTTGAAAACACCAATCGCTATCATTGATAAACGTCGTAGTGTTGATAAAATGAACACTTCTGAGGTTATGAATATCATTGGTAATGTTGAAGGGAAAACATGTATCTTGATTGATGATATGATTGATACTGCGGGTACCATCTGCCATGCAGCGGATGCACTTGCTGAAGCTGGTGCTACAAATGTCTTTGCATCATGTACTCACCCTGTATTGTCAGGTCCAGCTCTTGATAATATTCAAAAATCTGCTATTGAAAAGCTTGTTGTGCTTGACACGATTTATCTTCCAGAAGAGCGTTTGATTGATAAAATTGAACAAATATCTATTGCTGATTTGATTTCTGAAGCAATCATTCGTAGTCATGAAAAACGCCCATTGTCACCATTGTTCGAAATGGGTCATAAATAGATTAAAGCGGCTTTTTGTCAACTGTAGTGGGTGACGAAAAGCTAACATCTAGAGAGGATCAGATAGGTCTTCTCTTTTTGTATGTTAAGAGTGATGAAAACATGCTTCCTAAAGTTAATAAAATTTCTAAAACCGAAGCCCAGACGTTTAATATCTTTGATAAGCTTATTGGTCCCCTCCAATTTTGCATGTGAGGACTGTGTTTTTGGTGCATTTTTGATGTATCGTTTGTGTCTAAGAAAGGTCCTAAAGACTGTTTTGAAGTAATAATTGACCTTGCTTATTTTCTCCTCTATGGGGTGAAAAAACTCATTCACCCTCTTATCCTGAAAGTGAAAAAGCAAAGGTTGATAGAGGTTGTAATAATTAGCGATCTCTTCTGAGAAATTCAGTGTCTTCTCAACGACTTCATGTGGGTTTAAGGTTTGACAAAAGGTCTTCGAGTGAAATGATTTACAAGATAACTTACGGCGAGTCTCCAGTGATTTTTAAAGATCGATAAGGTAGTGGCTTCTTATTGAACTGGTTCATAATGGCAATTCTTGTCTTTAAAAAGGCTTGATCAAGCTGCTGGATGATGTGGAAACGATCAATAATGATTTGGGCATTTAGGAAAGTCTTCGAACTAGTGGAATATAAGCTCCTGACATGTCCATCGTGATAAACCTTACCTTTTGTCGGATAAGATTGGAGATTTGGTGGTTTTTCTCAACGATTAATGTCTCAGCAACCGTGACTTTTCTACAATCTTTACACTGTAAGCGATGTTTCTTCAGGCGTCGTAGTGTTGGAGTTCCAGTTTTGCTTGAACCTCGATGTAGGTATCTTTTTCGAAAACAAGAGAAGTAATGATGTTAAGGGATTTAACTCTGTGGTATTCTTAATAGATCTCATGAGTTCTTGCTAATGATGGTTTAGTCGCTTTTCATTATAGTTCTTATGGAACTTTTTGTCTGCATTTAAAAAGCTCCATAATCTCTACAGTGGTTTTTACCCCCTACAGAAATTATAGAGCCATTAAAGCTAGCCTAGGACAGTTTTTTGGTGTTTAAATGCGTTTGAGTTTTTGATATAATGTTAGGAATAATTGCAAAGAGGTGACTGTGATGGATTTAACACAACGTTTTAATAAAAATTTAGATAAGATTGAAGTCTCAATGATTCGTCAGTTTGACCAATCAATTTCAGATGTTCCAGGTATTAAAAAGTTGACGCTTGGAGAACCTGATTTTACGACTCCAGATCATGTGAAAGAAGCAGCTAAAACTGCGATTGATGCGAACCAGTCACACTATACAGGTATGGCTGGACTTCCTGATTTGCGCCAAGCTGCTGCGAATTTTGTTAAGGAAAAATACAATCTAACTTATAATCCCGATAATGAAATTTTGGTAACTATTGGGGCCACAGAAGCTCTTTCTGCGTCTTTAACAGCTATTTTGGAGCCAGGTGATACGATTCTTTTGCCTGCACCAGCCTATCCAGGATATGAGCCGATTGCAAATCTAGTTGGGGCTAAAATTGTTGAAATTGATACAACAGCTAATGATTTTGTTTTGACACCGGAGATGTTAGAAAAGGCAATTTTAGAGCAAGGTGATAAGCTTAAGGCTGTTTTACTTAACTACCCAACCAACCCAACAGGTGTGACTTATTCACGCCAACAGATTGAGGATATTGCTGAAGTTCTGAAAAAATATGATATTTTTGTTGTTAGTGATGAAGTATATTCAGAACTAACTTATGTAGATCAACATGTTTCTATTGCTGAATATTTGCCTGAGCAAACTATTTTAATCAACGGCTTGTCGAAATCTCATGCGATGACAGGATGGCGTATTGGTTTTATTTTTGCACCAGAAAGTTTGACGGCTCAGTTGATTAAGAGTCACCAGTATTTGGTGACGGCTGCAGCTACTATGGCACAATTTGCAGCTATCGAAGCATTATCTGCTGGTAAGGATGATGCACAACCAATGAAAGTTGAGTATTTGAAACGTCGGGATTATATTCTTGAAAAAATGACTGAACTTGGTTTCAAAATTATTAAACCTGATGGTGCCTTCTATATCTTTGCTAAGATTCCAGAAGGATATAATCAAGACTCCTTTAAGTTCTGTCAAGACTTTGCTCGTGAAAAAGCTATTGCTATTATTCCTGGCGTTGCTTTTGGGAAATATGGCGAAGGTTATGTTCGATTGTCGTATGCAGCTAGCATGGACACTATTGAAACAGCTATGACTCGTTTGAAAGAGTTTATGGAAGAACATGCAGAAGCTTGAGAGTAGGGGGTTTATCCTCTTCAATCGTAATTATCGTGAGAATGATAAGCTGGTTAAGATTTTTACTAAACAAGCTGGTAAACGGATGTTTTTTGTTAGAGGTGGTGGGTCAGGTAAATTGAGTGCTGTGATTCAACCTTTAAACATCGCTGAATTTATGATGACTGTAAATGATGAAGGTTTATCTTTCATAGAGGATTATAGTCAGGCAGAGTCTTTTAAGGAAATTACAAGTGATATTTTTAAACTGTCTTACGCGACCTATTTAGCTGCCTTGACTGATGCTGCTATTGCTGACGGTGTGGTAGATGCACAATTATTTGCATTTTTAGAGAAAACCCTTGTGTTAATGGAAGAGGGCTTAGATTATGAAATATTGACTAATATCTTTGAGATTCAAGTTTTGGACCGTTTTGGCGTACGATTGAATTTTCATGAATGTGTCTTTTGTCATCGTGTTGGTCTTCCTTTTGATTTCTCGTATAAGTTCTCAGGTTTACTTTGTCCCAATCATTACGAAGAAGATGAAAGGCGTAGTCATTTGGACCCTAATGTGCCTTATCTTTTGGATCGTTTCCAGGGTCTTTCGTTTGAAGAATTGAGAAGCATATCTGTTAAGGATGAAATGAAACGAAAGTTGAGACAATTTATTGATGAGCTTTATGATAATTATGTTGGGATTCATCTTAAAAGCAAGAAGTTTATTGATAATCTAAATTCTTGGGGTCATATTATGAGTAAAGAAGATAATGCTGATTAAGCATTGTCTTCTTTTGTTTCACGTGAAACAGGAATGTAGAGGTTTTCAGTCTCAGGGGTTAAAATGCAGGTCAGTTCGTGCTATAATAAGAGGACAATAAGCTGAAAGACTCTGCTGGGGATAGTGACCGAGGGATGTCTATCTTTGATACAGAGTGATTTATTAATAGAATTTGAGTCTATTGTTTAAGAGCAGAGGATGAGAGGGAGAATGCTATGCCTGTAATTGCAGTGGATGCTATGGGTGGCGATAATGCGCCACAAGCGATCGTAGAGGGAGTTAACCAAGCTTTAGCAGAGTTCAAAGATATTGAAATCCAGCTTTATGGTGACGAAGCTAAAATCAAAAACTATTTGATAGCGAATGAACGTGTGAGCATTGTACATACTGATGAAAAGATAAATTCGGATGACGAGCCCGTCAAAGCAATTCGAAAGAAAAAGAAAGCTTCGATGGTTTTGGGTGCACAAGCTGTTAAGGAGAAAGCAGCGGATGCTGTAATCTCTGCAGGGAATACAGGTGCTCTTTTGGCCGCCGGTCTTTTTGTTGTTGGACGTATTAAGGGAGTTGAAAGACCAGGTCTTATGTCAACGATGCCAAGTTTTACTGGTCAACCCTTTGATATGCTTGATCTAGGAGCTAATGCTGAAAATACAGCTAATCACTTGCATCAATATGCTATTTTAGGCTCTTTCTATGCTAAAAATGTACGTGGAATTGCCACCCCTCGTGTAGGCCTCCTTAATAATGGGACTGAGAAAACAAAGGGGGATAGTCTTCGTAAGGAGGCTTTTGAGCTTTTATCCAAGGAAGCAAGTATTAACTTCATTGGTAATGTCGAGGCGCGTGAAATCATGTCTGGAGCTGCTGATGTGGTAGTGGCTGATGGTTTCACAGGAAATGCGGTTCTTAAGGCAATTGAAGGAACTGGACTTGGCACAATGAAGACTCTTAAGTCAGCCATAATGAATGGTGGTCTCAAAGCTAAGTTAGGTGCCTTCCTATTGAAGGATAGACTTAAAGGTATGAAAGAGACGATGGATTACTCAAGTGCCGGTGGAGCTGTTCTTTTTGGGCTCAAGGCTCCTGTAGTAAAATGTCATGGATCTAGTGATGCTAAAGCAGTCTACTATACCATTAAGCAGGTTCGTAAGATGCTCGATACTAAGGTGGTGGAGCAACTAGTTGACGCTTTCGACCCGAAAGAGGAGGTTAACTGATGAGTAGAGTAGAAATTCTTCAGGAAATGCAGCTCGTTATTCAAGAGCAATTGGATAGAGAGGACATTGTTTTAACCGAAGCTACCAAATTAAATGACTTGGGTGTAGATTCAATAGAGTTTATGGAGTTCATTATTAATTTGGAGGATGAGTTTTCCCTAGAGATTTCTGATAATACCATTGATCATATGGATAAGGTATCAGATTTGTTAGACTATTTGTCTGAGCAATTGAATAACAAATAAGAAAACTAGACTCTAGTTGTTAGATTCTAGAGGAATATAATAATGAAGCAACTATATGTTGTTGCATGTTTTCATTTTATTGGAGTGAGATAAAAAGCTAAAAGTTACATTGATTTAGCACTATCTCACTCCTTTTTTCTATACTTTTTTATTAAAAAACTCTAACCAATACTAAAAATCCGAACGTTATTTGTTTAATAAAACAAAAAAGTTTGATATATGTTTGTTTTTGGATTTTTGTGTGATATAATTAAGATGAACAAACTTGAAAGGCGAACGATTCTATGTCAAACCAACTGATTTATACTGGGAAAGCTAAAGATATTTATAGTACAGAAGACGAAAATGTGATTAAGTCGGTCTATAAGGACCAGGCAACCATGCTTAATGGTGCTCGTAAGGAGAACATTAAAGGGAAAGGCGTGCTTAATAATCAGATTTCGTCTCTTATTTTTGAAAAATTGAACGCTGCGGGTGTGGCTACTCATTTTATCGAACGTATCTCTGATACAGAACAACTTAACAAGAAGGTTACAATCATTCCTTTGGAGGTTGTGCTTCGTAACGTGACTGCGGGTTCTTTCTCAAAACGTTTCGGTGTGGAAGAAGGTCTGGACTTGAAAACTCCAATTGTTGAATTTTACTACAAAAACGATGATTTGGATGATCCATTTATCAATGATGAGCATGTGAAGTTTTTGGATATTGCTAATGATGAGCAAATTGCTTATATCAAGGAGGAAACACGTCGTATCAACGAATTGCTAAAAGATTGGTTTGAGCAAATTGGTCTTCGTTTGATTGACTTCAAATTGGAGTTTGGTTTTGATAAGGATGGCAAGATTATCTTGGCAGATGAATTTTCACCAGATAACTGTCGTCTTTGGGATGCGGAAGGGCACCATATGGATAAGGATGTTTTCCGTCGTGATCTCGGTAGCTTGACAGATGTGTATGAAGTTGTATTGGAAAAATTGCAAGGATTGAAGTAAAGTTTTACTTGGTCGTCACTACAATCTTTTAGTGGAAATAGATAAAGGAAATAAAATGGATAAACGTATTTTCGTTGAGAAAAAAGCTGATTTTCGTGTGAAATCTCGCTCTTTATTAAGATCGGAAGAGCGTCGTGTAGGGAAAGAGTGTAGATCTCGGTGGTCG
>OMGU01002573.1_pt1 | contig 10156 bp, 7 predicted proteins | sample 1646121 | NCBI WGS metagenome assembly OMGU01 (sample SAMN05578581, study PRJEB25193) | human gut metagenome | biome: Human Microbiome; feature: human-associated habitat; material: feces | host: Homo sapiens | place: USA:Birmingham
TCCCTACACGACGCTCTTCCGATCTAAGCCGTTGTCGATAAAGAGCGAGAAAGCAGAGTCCAGAAGGGACTCACGCTTCATTTGTTTGTTATTATCAATTTTTCCCACAGAGAGTCTCCTTTCCTGAAAGATATCAAAAACGTGTGTCATTATCCTGCCTATAATTATAGGTATCATACATGGAAACTGTCAAAGGGAAAATGACTAATTTTCTCATTTTTGTGACTATGCACGAAGAAAAAAATGACCGATCGTCAATTTTGTGCAGTATTTAATGTTGACTAAGAGTCATTTTTGCGTTATAACATTAGATGATTGAAAGGCATAGGAAAAACATCCTCGATCTGAGGGAAACAGTATCCCGCAGTATCTTACTCCGAGCGGGTTTTACTTCTCTTATGATCCTGGATTTCATCATAAAAAACCATTATAAAAACCACAGAAAGGAAGTTTATCACAATGAATAGAAACAGAAAACTGAGAAAACAGATGATGTCTGGTCTTGCTGTTGGTATGGCTGCTGTTATGGGAGCTGCTCCGGTTTATGCAGCGACAGGAGAGGACGCAGCGGTTTCCAAAGAAGAAACCGTATATGTAAATGCAAATGCAGACGGATCGGAAGATCAGATCACCGTATCCAACTGGCTGAAGAACGCAGGAACGGAAAAGAACCTGAAAGATGAGAGTGAACTGAAGGACATCAAAAACGTAAAGGGCGACGAGGAGTTCACCCAGAGCGGAAACGAGCTGACCTGGCAGACAGACGGCGAGGATATCTATTATCAGGGAACAACCACAAAAGAGCCTCCGGTTTCCGTGAAGTTCACCTATTATCTGGACGGCAAGGAAATCAAACCGGATGACCTGGCCGGAAAGAGCGGAAAACTGAAAATCAAAGTTGACTATACAAACAACACAAAGACAACGGTTGACATCAACGGCAAGAAAGAGACGATGTACACCCCATTCGTCCTGATGACCGGAATGATTCTTCCGCAGGATATTTTCTCCAATGTCAAGATCGACAATGGTAAAGTCATTTCCGATGGAAGCAGAAACATCGTAATCGGATTTGGTATGCCGGGCCTGCAGGAAAGCCTGGGATTAAATTCCGATTCACTTGAAGATCTGGTATCCGGTGACAGCGATTTCGAACTGCCGGAAAGCCTGGAGATCACTGCAGATGTGGAGAACTTCTCTCTGGATTCTACCTTCACCGTTGCACTTGACGATGTTCTCGACACCATCGATACCGACAACATCACCGGATACGATGACCTGAAGGATGCACTGAGTGATCTTGAGGATGCTGCAATGGAATTGGTTGACGGTTCCAAGGCACTCTCCGATGGTGTGGATACTTTAAAAGACAGCTACAAAGAGCTGGATGACGGTATCGGAACGTTAAAAGACGGCGCTGACGAGCTGAACAGCGGAGCCGGCACACTGGCAGGCGGAGCCGGCACACTGGCAAGCGGAGCATCGACTCTGGCAAACGGAACTTCTACTCTGAACAGCGGAGCTTCTACCTTAAACAGCGGAGCAGCTACCCTGTCAAACGGAGCATCCACCTTAAGCAGCGGAGCTTCTTCCCTGGCAAGCGGCGTAAACTCCTACACCGAGGGCGCTGATACCTTGAATAAAGCAATCCAGACGTATCTTGGAAAGAACGGTGTGCTGACTGGAAGCGTAACCGAGTATGTAAACGGTGTGAATAAAGTCGTTGCAGGCGTAAAACAGTACACCGACGGAACAACACAGCTGTCCGACGGCGTTGCTTCTTATGTAGCAGGCGAGAAACAGCTTGCAGCAGGCGCTGAGCAGCTTCAGCCTCTGGCAGACGGCCTGACCGAGGTAAACAGTGCAATCGCAGCACTGAACGCAGCACTCGACGGAAAAGATGAGAATGATATTTTAGCAGGAGCAAAACAGCTCTCCGAAGGACTGACCAGTTTGAACGAGCAGCTGCAGAGCACCGAGGTACAGAGCCTTCTGACGATGGTAGACGGCATGACCAGCACCGGTTCTACCCTGATCTCCGAGACCGAGGCACTCTCCGAGGTTCTGAACACCACAATCGCAGGATCTGTCAACAGCATGATGACAAACGGCAACGAGCTGATGAGCCAGATGGATACGCTGTCCAAAGGACTTGAGAGCTACTTAAGCGGTCTGGAGGCACAGATCACGAATCAGGCAACGCAGATGGGAACCCAGATGGCAGCACAGGTTCAGGCATGGGCAGACGGAGCAGCAGCACAGCTGAACCAGGAAGCAACAGCAGCAGCACAGAGCGCAGCTGATACAGCAGCAAGCCAGGCATCCGCCGATGCAGCAAAACAGGCAAATGATCAGCTCTCTGCAGCAGCAGCTACACTGGATGCACAGATTTCCGCAGCTAAGAGCGCTGGAAATACAGAGCTTGCCGATTCCTTAAGTAAAGCAAGAAACCAGATCGGAAGTGTCAGCGTTTCCGCTTCCGCCGGAACCGTTTCGGTTACTCCGGTTACAGCTCCGCAGATTACCCTTCCGGAACTGAACTTCGAAATCGAGCGCCCGGATCTCTCCGGTCTTGCAGCAATGCAGCAGAAGATGAGCGACATCAAGAGCCAGTACAGTGATCTGCAGAAGACGGTTGCAGCTCTGATGCCGCAGCTTGAGACCATGCAGAAACAGATGCAGACCATCACCGATAATAAAGCAGTTGTTGAGCAGAATCTTGGTGCAATGCAGAAACTGACCGCAGGTGTAGCACAGCTTGATGCAGGCGGAAGCACTCTGTACAAGGGCATCGATACTCTGTCCGCAGGTGTGAGCCAGCTGTACAGCAGCACAAATGAGAGTTTTGCAAAAGCAACAGCAGGCATCAATGCATTGAACGCAGGATTTACTCAGCTGAGTGCTTACAATGATACGCTGCTTTCCGGCGCAAGCCAGCTGAAAGCAAATGCACCGGCTCTGGTTGAGGGTGTTACGACTCTGCAGGGCGGCACGACACAGCTGACCGCAGGTCTTGGACAGCTGGGAAGCCAGTTAAGCGATGGATCTGCAAAACTTTCTGCAAACAGCGGAAGCTTAAGAAGCGGTGCTTCTCAGGTAGCAGGCGGAGCATCCCAGCTGGCAAGCGGAGCCTCCACACTGGCAAATGGAACTTCTTCCCTGGCAAGCGGAGCTTCTGAACTGAACAGCGGAGCTTCTACACTGGCAAGCGGAGCATCTACGCTGGCGAGCGGAGCTTCTACACTGGCAAATGGAACTTCTTCTCTGGCAAGCGGAGCTTCTGATCTGAAATCGGGAAGCAGCAAGGTTGTTGATGGTATTGACGAGCTGTCCGATGGGGCGAAAGAACTGGCTGACGGTACGAAGAAGTTTGAAGAAGAGGGTACCAGCAAGCTGAAGAGTACCTTTGAGGATGATCTGGGAGATGTACTGGATCGGATTCAGGCGCTGAATTCGGATAAATGTGCTTATACTTCTTACAGTGGTAAGGCAAATGGAATGGATGGAAGCGTGAAATTTATTATCGAGACTGCAGCAATTGAAGCTGCGGAAGAGTAATGTGATTCCACGGTAGATTGTGAGGCCGCCTGCGGTCGGGATATTTTCCCCGACCGCAGGCGGCATTTACGTTAGGTGGGGTGCAAAAAGACAAAAAATAAGAACAGCCCGCGGATATGCGGGCTGCTCTTTCATAATGAGGGGGGAGATAGTTTTGAGTGGTTCATCAACTATCTGAGATATAGTATAGTGAAGAAATGTGAGCAAAGTATGTCTATTTTCTAAAAGAAACAGTAAATTTCTAAAGAATAAGTGAATCCATCCATTGAGTAAATCACTTCCGTCCGCCAAAACGTAGATGGGTCCCCAGGCGCAGCGGAGCGTCCGCCCCCCGCGGTGCCTGGGGGTCGTATCCTCCCGTCCTATTCAAAAGAAAGTTTCCGGTTCCCATAACTCTTCCGGTACTGTCCCGGCGTCATCCCGGTGAGTTTTCGGAAAGCCGTGGAAAAATTATGCGCATCTTGAAATCCAACGTTATAGGCAATCTGAGAGACCGTGTGATTTGTGTCCGTCAGCTCGGCCATAGCGCTGTCCATTTTGGATTTCAGGATGAACTGCTTCAGTGTCATCCCGGTGCCCTCGTGGAAGAGGGAGGAGAGGTATTTGTCGTTGTAGCCGAAATAACGGGCGAGTTCGGTGACTTTGAGGGACTCGCTGCTGTGGTACTGGATGTAGCTGATGATGTCCTGCAGGATCTGTGTCCGCTGCGTTTCGGAAGTGTAGGTGCGGTAGAAGGGGCTCTGGCAGTTGATTTCGCCGAGAACAGCGGCAGTCAGGCTGTTGTTGAGGAACGTGTTGTGGAAACGCAGGGAAGTGTCCTGGAGCTGCTTCATGAGGATGATGACGCGGTTCGGGGACGAAAGCGTTCCCTGGCGCGGGATGCATAACGTTTCGGGGTAGTTGGATGGAAGCTGGGCGGGAGCGAGGTCCTCAAGGCGGTAGGAGGATGGCGGTGCAGCATGAAACTCATCCAGAACCGATCCGGCGGTCGGGTCAGAAGGAGCGATGATCGGTGCGGAGGGGATACCAGGGATAAAATGGAGCCAGTAGAAAGCGCAGCTTCCTTTTTTCGAGCCGTGCTGATGGACGGTCGGAGGCAAAAGAAGATATTCGCCAGGATGGACTTCGTAAGAGCGGCGTTCGTCCGCGATAAAAAGCGTTCCTTCCGTCACAACCATCAGTTCAAAATTGACGAGATTCCGTGTCAGGTGCATCCACTCCGGGGACGGGGACTGGAATTTGCCGCAGAGGTCGTAGGTAAAACAGGCGGCATCTGGAAATAAAACAGAGATCATATGACTTTTTCAAACCTTTTCAAACATTCTTGTATTTTAAACGGCGGTCCGTTTTGCTAAAATAAAACTATAGAAAAACAGGAAAACAGCCGTCAAAAGAAGTGTAACGCTTCCCATATCTGAAAGCAAGGAAAATATCTTTTTCAAACCAGGAGGCGGCGGAAGAAAATGAAAAAGGAGACCGAAAAAATGGATCAGAAAAACTTCAGCAAACCATTATCCCTGGCAAAAGTCCAGGTTACCGATGCATTCTGGAAAAAAGAGATGGAGCTTGTCCGCACCGAAGTAATTCCGTATCAGTGGAATGCCTTAAATGACAATGTTCCGGGAGCAGCACCGAGCTTCTGTATGCGGAACTACCGCCGCGCCGGTGAAGTTGAAAAAGAGCGGAAAGCAAAAGGAGACAAATTTGTTCAGATCAAATATCCGCTGGATACTTTTGAGACACTGCCGAAGGATGGCAAAATGGACGGAAGATTTTATGGCTTCCTGTTCCAGGATACCGATTTTACCAAATGGGTGGAGGCAGTTGCGTACTCCTTGACACAGCATCCCGATCCGGAGCTGGAAAAAACGGCAGATGAAGCAATTGAAGCTGTCTGCGCAGCACAGAGAGAAGACGGATACCTCGATACCTACTATCTGATCAACGATCAGGATATGATTTTTACAAACCTTAAGGACAACCATGAGCTGTACTGCTTCGGTCATCTGACGGAAGGCGCCGTAGCCTATTATCAGGCGACCGGAAAAGACCATCTCTTAAAAGCAGCAGAGCGTTTCGCGGACTTTATTGCCAGCAAACTCGGTCACGGCGAGGGTAAAAAAGCAGGTTATCCTGGTCACGAAATTGCAGAGATGGCTCTGATGCGTCTCTATGATCTGACCGGCGAGCAGAAGTATCTTGATCTTGCGAAATACTTCATCGATGAACGCGGAACAAAACCATACTATTACGATATCGAGCGCGGTCTGACCTGCCCGGAGGGCGAGGAACGATATAGCTACAATCAGGCAAACCGCCCGGTGCGTCAGCAGGATGAGGTGCAGGGGCACTCCGTACGCGCCGTATATCTCTATTCCGGCATGGCGGATGTGGCAAGGGCAACGCAGGATGAGAGCCTGCTGAAAGCCTGTGAAACTCTCTGGAACAACATGGTGCATCAGAAAATGTACGTCACCGGCGGAATCGGTGCCACTCATATAGGAGAGGCATTCTCTTTCAACTATGACCTGCCAAACGATACCGCTTACGCAGAGACCTGTGCATCCATCGGTCTTGTGTTCTTTGCTCGCCGCATGCTGGAGATTCAGGCAAAAGCAGAGTACGCGGATGTGATGGAATTAGCCCTCTACAATGGCGTTCTCTCCGGCATGGCGCTCGACGGAAAGAGCTTCTTCTATGTCAATCCGCTGGAGGTACTGCCGGAGGCATGTCACAAGGATGAGCGGAAATTCCATGTAAAACCGATCCGTCAGAAATGGTTCGGCTGTGCCTGCTGCCCTCCGAACCTGGCAAGAACGGTAAGCTCAGTTGCATCTTACGCATACACGGAAAACGACACAACCCTGTTTGTCCACTTGTACATGGGTGGAACAGTGGAAGGAGAAAAAGTAAAAGCATCCATCACTTCCGAATTCCCGTGGGACGGCCATGTTTCCGTGACCTGCGAGAGCGATACCAAAGAGCCGTACACCTTTGCATTCCGCATCCCGGGATGGTGTGCTTCTTATGAAAAAGAGATTCCAAAAGGCGCAGAAGTGGAAGAAAAAGACGGGTATCTGTATGTGACAAAAGTATGGGCGAAGGGTGAGACGATCCGCCTGAACTTCCCGATGGAAATCCAGTTTTTGGCATCCAATCCGCTTGTACGCGAGGACGCCGGCCGTGTTGCCGTAAAACGAGGACCGGTTGTTTACTGTATGGAAGAAGCAGACAACGGAAAGAATCTGCATTTGACAAAACTCTGTGTGAATGGTGAAAAAACCGCAGAAGCAGCCGATGAGCTGGGCGAGCACTTTGTGCGCGTAACGGCCGAGGGACGTCGCATGAAGCTGGGCGATGCGGAAAAACAGCCGTTGTATCATCTGTATCAGAAAGAGGAAGAGGAAAAGACGAAACTGAAGCTGATTCCATATTATATGTGGAACAACCGAGGTGAGGGCGAAATGCAGGTATGGATCCGCGCATGTGAATGATTTTATTAAAGAAGAAATAAAAAACTCCGGAAAAGGGATGGCTCCTGATGCAGCCTCCCCTTTTTTCCGGAGTTCTTGTTATGCCAAAATATTAGAATCCTGCAAAAAAAGAAAGTGAATTTTTTGCAGGATTCTTTGTGCTATTGGTACAGATTATTTTCTGCTTCTCATAGAAAGACTGCCGAAAGCAGAAGAAACGGCGGGCAGAATCACGAGGACGACCGCAAGGACAATCATTCGATCCACAAAGTCTGTCATGGCCTGTACAACGCAGACAGAGAGAGTCAGATTCATACCGAGGCTGTGAAGCAGCTGCACCAGCACAGTGGAGCCGGAGGAAGTAATTCCACCGAAAACAACCGCGGTGATTGTGGAACTTACCACAGTACCCGGAAGTGAGATCACAAGCGCTGCCGGAAACAGCTTCCAGCCCATGGAGCGGAGGGAAAGACTCTCGCTGCGGGATCCTGCCGTATGGGACGGGCGGAGTCTGCGGAATACAAGGCCGGCAACGAGACCGATGACAAGCTGCACCGGAATATAGTAAAACGCATAGACATCACTCGTCATGCCGGAAATGAGTCCGGAGATCAGTCCCGGAACGAGGCCTGCAGCAGGTCCGAACAGAGCGGCTGCCAGAACTGTTCCGATGGAGTCCAGATAAACCGGAAGACGCAGCAGCAGAGCAATGGTACCGCCGAGAATATTGATGACACCGCAGAGCGCGAGTGTCGTGAGCTTTAACGTACGGTTAGTATTCATCATGCCTCGCCTCCCTTCTGAAACATCGTCTCATGTGGGAAGACCGGCGGTGCGGTGAGAATCTGGTCGAGAACCGGTGCGGATTCCTCCTGCGGCACGCCGAGAACGCGCTCAAAGAACATCAGGAAGAAACGGCGCACATTGACCTGCGTCAGAATGTGGCTGTTCGGTGCTTTCTGATAAAAATTCATGGCATCCACAACCGTCTGTCCGATGCAGAGGCCTCCGGTTTCTACCTGCGTATACGCATCAAAACCGCTGCAGAGCGACGGATCCACAAGATAAGCGGCCGCGAGCGGATCGTTGATCACGCATCCGATGACCTTTTCCTGTTTCCAGTGGAAATCAAAGTAGAAGCGCGTCAGCTCCTCAATGCGGGTTCCGACTCCTGGATTTACGCATTTCATATATTCCACAAGATTCGGCGTCAGGACAATTTTTCGTGTGACATCCAGCCCGATCATATGAAGCTTTTTGCCTTCAAGCTGCGGCAGCTCGGAAAACGCGTGGAATACTTCGGCTGCGGCATCCGGGTCGCACCAGTAATTGTACTCGGCAACCGGGGAGCAGTTTCCATGGCTCTTATAGCTTCCGCCCATGGAGACAAGAGCCGTCAGGTTTGTCAGGCACTCCGGTGCGCGGGAGATGACTTTTGCAAGGTTCGTCATCGGTCCGAGGGCAAGAATGGTAACATCAGGGGTTGCTTTTAAGGTTTCGATCAGGAAAGAAACAGCGTCCTTGTTTGGCGTAAGGCCTTCGGCATCCGGCCAGCCCGATTCGCCGAGACCGTCCATGCCGTGGGTGTCCATCGCGTCCACGTAGTCGCGGACCAGAGGCGTCTCCTCGCCGACATAAACCGGGACATCTGGTTTTCCAATCATAGAAAGAATTTTGAGGGCATTTTTAGCGCCCATAGAAGCGGGTACATTTCCGCTGACTGTGGTGATGCCGACAAGATCCAGCTCTTTCGAAGCCGCGGCAAGCATCAGGGCGAGAGAATCGTCGATGCCCGGATCACAGTCGATGATCAGTTTTCTTGCATTCATTTTCCAATCTCCTTTGATGAAAATTTTGAGATACTTGGTTTTTTATACTGGGAAGTTCACGAACCAGTCCGGACACCCGCAAAAAGACGGGAAAATCCGATTGCATAAATGCACGGGAAAGAGTATAGCATAGATAAAAAAAAAAATCCAGTAAAACAAACCTTGCCTGTTTTGAAAAAATCGGTTATGGTATAGAAAAGCATACAGCAAATGAGAACATGGGAGAAAAGAAAATGGCAGATGGATTTTTAGCACCAACTGGGAAATTCTATCCCAAAACAGAAAATTTTCATGCGCAGACCGCGCGGGCGATTTTAGGTCCGGACGGCCAGACGGACGAGCCGATCCAGGAGCTTTTGCGCCGCGGTTATATTTTATTTGTAGGATTCCACAAACCAGGCGAACCGGAAAATCTCCATGCCGATATGGATTACGTCCTCGGCGGACCGGGGTATCCGGCGACCGAAGGGCAGAAGGCCTGGATTGCAGAACATACGGAAGAGCTGTCGAGAAAGCAGCAGTTTGACATCAACAACGACGAGACAAACTTTGAGAACTTTTACATCAGCAATGTCCGCATGTTTCCCTGGTGCAAAGGGTGTGCCGAAGAAAAAGCGCGTGACCTCTGGGGCAATGCACAGAGCGAGGAGAAGCCGAAGCGGTGTGATGCGTGTCCGGCCTTCAGGAACCGTCCGCTTTAACAAAAAACAGAAAATGTCAGAAAATAATCTGGTGAGATTATAATAGGAAGAAAAAATACTTTTGCACAGTAATGCATCAATGGGGGAAATCCGCAGAAGCCGCGTAAATACGCGATTTTTTGCGAATTTCCCCCTTGACTTTTGAAAGGACAGACGCTATAATAAACGAGCGTGCGTAAAAGACTGTTTTTTGTGCGCGCAAAAGCTGCAAAGCAATTATGTTGAACTAAAGCAGCCGTATGAAACCCCGTGGGACACACGGAGAAATCTATCAGGAGGTGAAATGGAATGCCAACATTCAACCAGTTAGTAAGAAAAGGCCGTGAGACTTCCGTAAAGAAATCTACCGCGCCGGCACTGCAGAAAAGCTACAATTCTCTGAGAAAGAAATCCACAGATATGTCTTCTCCTCAGAAGAGAGGTGTGTGCACAGCTGTTAAAACTGCTACACCGAAAAAACCTAACTCAGCTCTTCGTAAAATCGCCAGAGTTCGTCTTTCCAACGGAATCGAAGTAACAAGTTACATCCCAGGAGAAGGTCACAACCTTCAGGAGCACAGCGTTGTTCTGATCCGTGGAGGAAGAGTTAAGGACC
>OMGU01002589.1_pt1 | contig 10087 bp, 11 predicted proteins | sample 1646121 | NCBI WGS metagenome assembly OMGU01 (sample SAMN05578581, study PRJEB25193) | human gut metagenome | biome: Human Microbiome; feature: human-associated habitat; material: feces | host: Homo sapiens | place: USA:Birmingham
TCCAATTTAATACTTCCAGCTCAATCATTATCATAGAAGAATCATATTTACAGACTTTTCTTCATAGTAGTCTCAAGAAAATGTTCGCACCCTCGTCTCACACTATATATTTCTTCAACTTCGTTTTATTAGTTTTTTTATTTCTAATCTTTCTGCTTTATTTAAAATAATAAAAAAGGAAATTATATAACCTATAACTCCTGCTATCATTATACTTATACCAAATAAACTCCACGAAGAAAGATTTAATACAAATCTCAACAACACAAATACTATATATACTATAAATAGTAATGTCCAAGAATTTAGTTCGGACTTCCAAAACAACCAAATAGGTTTATTTAACAATTTTCCTGCAACTCCTGGCACAATAATTCCATGTGTAAATCCTAAAACAACTGTACTAGTTCCTGCAATTGCATATACTCCCAAATTGGTAAATTTCAACAAAAATAATGTACTTGTCATGCTCACAACACTTGCAATAAACAAGACGATTGAATACACTCTCACTTTATCTAATGCTATAAAAATAGAGTGTATACTATACATATATGTACTGATAATAATGTCTAATAAAACCAATAGCATCAATGTATATATCTCTTCAATTTGTGTCATAGAATAATTCGTATTGCTCAACCATAAATGTAAAAAATTTTCTCCATATGCAATAAGGCCAGCATATGGTACCGTAAAGAAAAACGTTAATATTCTAAGCTGACTATATGCCTCATTAATTATACCTTCATCGCCATCAACAACAAAAGATTTTGTTAAAGCAGAAGAAAAAATATTCGAAAACACCCCTAATGCACTACTAAGTGCTAATGGAATTTGTTTTGCCAAAGATAATCTCCCCATTATTGCACTACTAATAAACCAATTACTAAATAGCAAATCCAAACCATTTAAAAGCAAATTACTAATATTTGAAATCAATACCCAAAATCCTGATTTAACTAATATTATCAATTTGGAAAATTTAAAGTATTTCCATTTTATTTTGAATTCAGAAAATAATATTTTTGTAATATAAAAATTGCCATATAGAGTAATAATACCTGCAACCAAAGTTGCTATGCTTAAATAATATATTTTTGCAGGTAAAACTGAAAATAAAACAAACACTACTATGGTTTTTACCACATTTGACACAATCTGTATTAAAGAATTATAATGCATTTTATTAGTAGTAAAAGATGCAGCCATATAAACTGTACCAATCAGTGACGCTCCCATATTTAGAAAACTAAGTAAAAAAGTAAGTTTTACTTGAAATAGAAACTTTGATGGAATATTTATTATTAACTCTATTCTTCCAATAAATATAATTGAAATTATTAGAATCAGTCCATATAGAAAACAATTAACTACAAATACAGAACAAAAATATGATTTAGCTTCTTCAACTCTCCCTGAATTATATTCGACGGAAATATATCGGCTTGACATTGAATTAATAGCTACTGAAAGTAAACTGGCATAAGAGACAAAATTATTTGCCAAATTAATGAAACCATATGCTTCCTCACCTAATCTGCCAACCACAAAAGGTGATAACCAAAAACTAATAAACATTTGAACACAAAGAAATATCAATGCTGATAGCATATTGATTAATGTATTTTTTTTATTCTGCATCTTTTATTTCCCCAATATTACGGAAAGTAAAAGTATCCCATACTTTTAATATTCTTCCTTTTATATTCGCTTTTCGATAAAATTTTCCAATTGCTTTTACAAATTTATTATGTTGTTTATCATAATATCCCTTAAATGTTTTAACATCAAATTTCGCCTGTTTACTTACAGCATATATTTTTGATTTGTAATTTAAATTAGGCATGAATTCTAATACATTTTTATCTGGATAGCAAAAAGCTGGTGAAAGATATCGAATTGAACTTTTTTTTATAATATACCTATTCAATTGAGACTCGTCATGAAATTTCGCTATAATATTATTTTTTAAATCCTCTTCAATATTTTTTTTGAGAGTTTTTGACATTTTAATAAAGAAATCACTTGTTCCAACATACATAGCACCAATAACGTAACGTTTCCCGCAATTCCAAGGAATATAAGCAGTTGATTTAGGGTTTCGCTCATAAGGAAAGTTAATGTTTTCCATTCCATAATAGCCTGGATGAAGAGTTACAGATAATTCTTCTCCCATATTCTCTCTAGGTAAAAACTCATCCTCAGTAACTCTATTTCCGCAAATCATATTAGCATTAGAAAACATTAAATAGTCACATTCGCTTATCACTTCTTCTATTTTTAAAAAGGTAGAAAATCTAAATAATGTAATTAAAGGCCATGGTTGATTCTCAATATATATTTTGTTTACATTTTTGTCATTTTCCGCATAAATGTCTGTAGCATCGGTAAAGACAAAATATTTTTTTTCGATATTAGGCAAAAAATTTTTTTCAAAAGATTCAAAAAAATCTTTCCAAAAAAGAACATATGGCCCGGTACATATATACAAGACTCCTATACTTTTTTTCATAGCTATTCTCCTCTCTTTTATACTCTAATCAAATGCCATTCTTCTTGATAGATGTCTATTGGCATATCTACTGTCATCCATTTTGACGGAGCAACAACAATTTTATCTTTACTATCAGATAAATATTGAGCCCACCAACCAAATGTAGTATTTCCTATAACAAAGTATTTACACTCTGACATTGCTAATAACGAGATATCTACAGAACTCATTTTATCTTGAACTGTAAATTCATATTTACTCGTATCAATTAGATGTTCCAATACATATTCAACGTTATCTGAACAAATAAAAAAATATGGGTTTTCAACATTTCTAATAATATAGTCTAATGATCTTTTCCAATAATTCATATCACATACACTATACATAGAATTTCCTACATTATGTTCAATCTTAATACTAACACATACAGTGTTTCTACTTCTTATCTTGTTAATATTGGGATATTTTTTTAGCTTAACATTAATATTTTTTTTCAAGATATTCTTTATATCATTTTGATAAGTACTAAAATACTTTTCAGATTGAAAATACCCTTCTAGATATACTGGTCTTGAATATTTTAAGTGCGGAGAAATAAAGCCATTCTCACATAAAAAAATTCCTCTTTTATTTATAAAATTCTGTATCTTTTTTTCAAAAAGAAATTTTTCGTTATAATCCATTCTTTTTGTGATTAATTTATAAAAATTACGAACTAACGCCTGATAAGAAAAAAAATACACCTTTTTTGCTATACTTGAATGTATATACTCTACATTAGGCAAATCATAAGTGCACAATGAGTTTTCCCATTTACACCGTAATACATCTGAATCATCAAACAGTATTTTGGTATTATTCCCTTTTTCTTGTTGTATTGCTCTTGCAAAAGCATATTGAAATAGTTGATTTCCTATTCTTCCTTGTAAAGGCATATATATATAATTATCTTTCAACTTAAACATTTACACTATCTCCCAATTATTAGTATCAAAATTATATCTTTTGATTACACGTGCAGGGTTTCCTACTGCGATTGAATAATCCGGAATTGATTTCGTCACAACAGATCCTGCTCCTATAACACTTTTTTTCCCTATTGATACACCTGGAAGAATGCAGACTTTTTCCCCTATCCAACATCCATCCCCTATCGTCACATTTTTTCCTGTTAATTCTTGACTCATGTAGGGTAAATATGATTTTGGATTAATTCCATGATTCTCAGATGAAATCAAAACATTGGATGCAACTAAGACATCATCTCCAATAAAAATTCTTGCATCAGAATAAGCTAAAGCAGTAAAGCCAAAACCTATGTAACACCTATTTCCAATAACTAGGGCTTCATTATTCCCTTCACCATATACAGCCATTCTACAATTTTTTAATATTGTTACATTATTTCCAATTTTGATTCTTGATAAGCCTGATAGCTGTAAATATGGTTTTTCAATATTGGATTCACTTCCAAAACTTAAAAATTTTCTTTTTTTCACTAATGAAATATGTCTGACTCGTAATATTTGATATAAAAAATCTTTCATTTTCATCACCCTTATACCAGATCTCTTTGACTTGATTTATTGTTTAATTTCATCTTTGAAATTAAATTAATATAAAAAAATTTATTAAAAATCAATGTCAAAATATATTGATATTGATTTTGTTTCTTAATTTTATTTTTTGATATAATATATCTATTGATATATTTCAAATCTCTAGTATACTCTGTTGAAATAAGATAATTTGCAAAATCTCTTTCATTAAGTGATAAAATTTTATCTCTGTTTTTTGAAATATAATACATCATTAATTTTTGTTGTGCTTCACTCGAAACTGATATTCCATTTTCTCTTATTCTATAATCTAATAAAGGAAATGCAATATTGCCAAATTTAAACCCTAATTTAATGCACCTTGTAATAAAGTCATAATCTTCACAAGCATAAATATTTCTATATCCATTTAATTGCTCAAATACCTCTTTTTTACAAAACCATGTAGGATGTAATAAACAACTTCCATATTTATATAATCGTACAATAGTATTGTGATCCCTTGGCACTTTAATAGAACCTAAAACATTATCATAATCATCTATTGTTCTAACATATGAACCAATTATATCCAAATCATTCTCTTTCAAATACTTTACTTGTTTTTCAATTCTGTCCAAATGTGAAATGTCATCAGCATCCATCCTTGCGATATAATCACCATCTGCATTTCTCAATCCACAATTTAAAGAATATACAAGTCCCATATTTTTTTTATTAGCAAGATATTTTATTTTTGCTGAATCATTAGCTATTTGAGTTAAATAATTTCCCAGTTCTATTCTCTCTGGATTATCATTAATCAAAACTAATTGAATATTAGGATATGTTTGCATCAAAATTGAATTAATGCTTTTTTCAATCATACTGATTGGTTCATTGTATGTACTCATTATTACTGAAATCAAATTTTTCAATTTATATATACTCCTATCATTCATATAAAATCAAAACAATGGCAGATAAATATAGCCAATAGCTACTTAAACCATTTCCTAAAATTATACAATATAAAAAAATCCCAAAAAATATGCCATAATTATTACTATTTAAAATATTTTTCAAATATTTTGATACTAAATATATCTCCAAAAAAACTGCTAATCCATACATTTTTAAATGGGAAAAAAATAAATTATGTGTACCTATTCCCGCGCCAAAAACAACACCTAATGAACTTGTAATTTCTTTACCATATCTTAAGTATTCCTCATCAGAAAACCCCAAAAGAAGTGTTTGAGAATGTTTTCCGACAATTGTAACAATTATAAATATTGCCAAAAATCTAAATAAATTTGAATAATCATTTAATTTAAATATTCTAGAAACCCCTGCTGTCACATTGTAACTAATTATGTTTCCACTTAAGTATAGTCTAATAAATATAACACTCACTCCAAACAATAAAACTGACGATATTACTGTTAAGTTTAGATAATTTATCTTATTAATAATTTTATCAACAATTTTTTTAATAAATTCAAAACTAAATATAAAAGCACAAATAAGTGCTAATATATACGATCTTGATAATGTTAGTAATCCTAACATCATAATAAAATATCCTATTAATTTATTTTTTTTTCTAATAACCATTGCCAAAAGAAAGACTGATAAACCAGTTAAATTTATTTCACCAATTGCACTTATTAATAAGCCAGATCCAATTTCGCCCTCTCCCCTTCCACCAATTCCAAGAGTGCGATAAACAAACGTATACCCAATGGTAAATACCACACATATATAAGGCAACCACGATTTTATAACATATTTCTTTATAGTATCTTTATGTGTTATAAATTCACCAAATACCGGTAACGCAATCATATCGATAAAGCCAAATCTTTTTGTATAGATTGAAACACCTAAAACCAATGACCATATAATCAATATATTTACAGGTAATTTACCTGATCGCATTTTATGTATTAAATATATTCCTCCTAACATTCCACAAAATATATGATTATGAATCGCATTGAAGCTACCAAACACCAAACCATTAGGGAATATAAATATTGTAAAAAAAACTAAACATACTATAAACTTAGAACTTCTATTTGTCATATTTTAATTTCCTATAAACTTCCCATGAATTAAAGAAAACTCTCTTATTAATGCACAAAAGTAAACATGCAATTTTATCTCTTCTAGGAACAGCTTTATTACACAGTATAAATTGTTTATTGGTTAATATGTATTCAATTAATTCATCCATTATATTACTTGTTTCATTATCAGAAGGATTCATTTGCCGTAAAACATTAAAACGAGCGTAAATTCTTCTTCTTAAAATCAGATCATGTAACTCACTATAATATTTCTCTAAATAATCACACATTTCATCAGTGAGTTCAATCATATCTAATTTTCTTAATGTAAATGAGCTTCTCATGACCGAATTATTATGAATAACATAATAGCATTTTGCTTTTTCACCATATGCTATATTGCCTTTAACATTACTTACAACTTTATATATTGTCCCATTATCTTCGCATATTTTTCCAATCGGAAATTGAACATTTTCAAACAGTTTTTTTTCATACAATTTAAAACATGGAGATACTGTTATCCCTTCTTCATTTAACATTTTTTCAAAAAAATGATGTTTATTTAAAGACTCTTCTTTCTTATTCTTAATAGTGAATTGAATTTTGCCATTTTCATTACAAACATTATACGCACAAGCTGACATTTGAGTATTATATTTTATTTTCAAATTAAATAAATACTCAATATAATCCTCCTCTACAAAATCATCTGAATCATAGAAAGTTATTAAATTCGCAGTAGCCTCTTTAATTCCAATATTTCTTGCTTCTGATGCTCCTTCATTCTCTTTGTGAATAACCTTTATTCTTTTATCTTTTAATTTATATTCATCACATATTTCTGGGGATGAATCAGTAGAGCCATCATCGATCAATATCAATTCCAAATTCTTATAACTTTGATTTATAAAAGAATCAATACATTTGCACAAATATTTTTCTGCATTATAGACAGGTATTATCACAGATATTAAATCCATTACGCTCTCCTTACTTTTTCTTTATTTTCATACCTAAAAATCTTGCTACCATATTAGGTATATATTCGATCGCAGCATTCCAATTTTTATCTTCTATTATCCTCTTTAAAATATACTTAGCCATCCCAACCCCAGCACTATTAGTACCATAAGAATTCATATATGGTTCTGCTCTATAAAAATCACCTGTATCTTGATATCTTTTATAAAGCGTTTTAAAATTAAAGTCATGAGAATGTACTACTTCTGATTCTGCACAATACTTGATTCGATACCCAGTCATAATTAATTTATGCGCAAGATACTGATCCTCGTTTGAAGGAAAGTGCTTTCCATCGTAATAATTCAATTCTTCAAATACTTTTCTATTAATTGCAGATGAAGCATCAGAAAAGAAAAAAGTATTAAGCCCCATTTTTTTTATATCTTCTTTTGTTTTTATAAAGGATTGTGTACTATAGTTCTTTTCTCTTGTATATTTTTCGATATTATTCTTATCTGCTAACTGACGAGAATATGCAGCTTCACATTTTCCATCTGCAATATCTTTTGTAAGATAATATAACCAGTCTTTTCTTATAATTTTTATATCCTGTGAAATAAAGACAATAATATCCGCTGTAGACCTTTTTGCCATCATTTCTCTTGACATAGAATGAGAAAAATCTTTTGGTTCAATTGTTACATAATTTGCATTTAATTCTTTTAATATTTTTTCAGTGTTATCTTTACTTCTAGTTAGCACATAGTTTATACTTTTCAAATCTACATTTTCTTGCATTAAGACAGATTGATGGAGATGTTTTATATACTTCTCCGCGTTATATAATGGGCAAATGATATCTATATTCATACACTCTCCTCATATTTTTACATAAAAATTATATGCTGTCATTTTTTGCTTTTGTGCATCATGAAATTATATAATTATTCATTTTTTAACTATTGATTATCTATTTCATTATCTTTTCAATTTTAGTGCTATCGCCCCAAATAGCTTTTGAATCGTACGGCCTATCTGGAAATACCCCATATTGTAACTTAATGTCATAATTATTTTCTTTAATAAATCTTTCTACTCTGACAGCTAGCTTTTCTGGTCTTCCTGAACAGATATTAATAATTCCCTGTTCCTGATCTTGACTTATAGCAGTCGCTACCTGAATACAAAAATCGGGATAATCAATAAAATCATATTGATTCTGACCTAACGTAAATGGAAATTCCTTCTTTCCTTCTTCAACAGCTGCAGTAATTTTAGAAAAAATTGATGACCCATATTTAGAATTTCCAACAATATAATATCCTCGTAACCATTGAAAAACACAATCATTCTTCTTACATATCATCTCTGTTAAATCTCTTAAAGAATTTTTTCCAATACCATATGGAGTTGTAGGATGGCATGGTGTATTTTCATTAATGCTTCCCTCAAAGAAGCCTATTTCATGCATACTTCCCATTGCAGCGATATGTTTACATCCCGTCTGAGCCATTGTTTTAATAAAATTATAATGTGCAGGAAGGTCATTGATATGTGCATCGGAATAATGTACAAACCCATCTCTCCAAGCAAGATGAAGAAGAATATCTGGTTTTCCAAAATAATGATATGGATTCTCTATTTTAAATAAATCACATGGCATTTTAATAGCTCGATTGTCAACGTGATCAACATTAAAGTCTACTGCTATCACATCATTTCCTTGATTTAAAATTGCCTTTACAATTCCTGAACCAAGATATCCATTAGCACCTGTAACTAAAATCCTCATTAATATTCTCCTTACTTCAAATACTTTCTATTACAATCTTTAAACCAATCCCTAAAACTATCTTCTAGATTCCAATGAAACTGATATCCACTACTCTTCAATTTATCACCATTAACATTAGTACTAATCATCAATTTCTTTACTCTTGCTGGATGAATGCCAACAACTTTTCCACCTATTGGTCCTACTATACTGGCTACTGCCAGCAATAATTTTCCTGGGACAGACGGTATAAATCGTTTCATACCTGTAGCTTTCTTCATCGCCTCACAAATTTGTTCAATATTATATGCAGGCTCAAATGTACAGTTCCATATACCTTCTTTATTATTTTCAAGTGCCCATAAAAAGAAATGAACTACTTCTTTGACATAAATACATGCTTTAATCGTATCTTTTCTTGTATAAAAGAAATAATGCTTTTTTATACCTGCATACAAACGTGTCATATTACCATGCTCACCTTTTCCATACACAATTCCAGGACGAACGATAATCAACTGACCTTGATTCTTTTCTTTCCATTTTTCATGGATTTTCTCAGCAACCAACTTTGAAATACCGTACGGTGTATTTGGTGTTGGAAGTGTCGTTTCTTTCTTTAATGCTTCAGCTGCACCATATGGGGCAATAGAACTTGTGAAAATCATTTTCTTAATTTCTTTACTCTCTACCCATGCAGTTACATTTTCTGCACCTCGAATATTGGTTTCAAAATATTCAATATCTTTATGCCCAGGAGTTCTATGTACAGCAGCAAGATTAAATACTACATCATCTTTTGTAGTTTCAATTTCCACACCAATTGGTTTTCTCACATCACACCTTACATACTTAACGCCTTCATTCTTCTCAACGATTCCTGGTACTACTCCTTCTTCTCCAGGCATTACAATATCCAAATCATAAATATTACTATTTGGATATGTTTCTTTCAACAAATGAATTAAATGTGTACCTATAAATCCCGAACCGCCAAAAATAATATAATTCATTATTTTATACTCCTCTTCTTCGTCCAAAACTAAAACTTAAATGTATCCTTCAACCCTAACCACTTTTGATCTTTTTCACTCAGATTCAATTTTGTTCCGTCTTTAAGTTCATATTCTTCAGCAGATGCAGTACCCTGATACTCACCTTTCACCTGTGGCCACTCAATTCCAATCTCTGCTGAAGTGGCATTTCCATTATTTTGCTTTTAGCTTCCTCACCCATA
>OMGU01002595.1_pt1 | contig 10061 bp, 8 predicted proteins | sample 1646121 | NCBI WGS metagenome assembly OMGU01 (sample SAMN05578581, study PRJEB25193) | human gut metagenome | biome: Human Microbiome; feature: human-associated habitat; material: feces | host: Homo sapiens | place: USA:Birmingham
CCGTTCGGCGGGACGCACAAAAACTCGCTGCCTCACGGCGCTCAAACAATTTGTGCGCCCGTTTTTTCACCGCGCAAGGTGCGGTGAAAAAATCCCCTCACGAGCCACGCAACAGGTAGAGCGATATGCTGCCTTGGCCTTCCGTCAGCGGTTACGCTGACAAAGGCAGGGTGTGAGAACTGTGTGGTGGTCAAATTGACCGGCTGCGCAGCAACTCTCTATGTGCAAAAATAAGGTTACACTTCAGGAGCGAACGCTGCAAATTCACTGCGCCCATAATAGCTATCTGGAGGCCAAGGCAGCGCCCAGCGGCGCATAAAGATGCCGGTTCCAAAAGCGATCATAAACCATGCTTTTTTGTCCACTTTTTTCTTCTCTTAGACGTTATCGACACACTGAGGCCTCTGAACAAAATTCAGGAGGCCTTCCTTGTTGATTGAAATGAGATAGGCGATTGAAACTTTTTGCATCCTGTATGATTTATGGTATACTATATCTATCTAAGATGCATTTTTCAGAGGAAACGACTTCCGGTAAAGGAGATTCACATGAAGCTTTTAGTCATCGACGGCAACAGCATTTTGAACCGCGCCTTCTACGGCATCAAGCTGCTCACCACCAAGGACGGGCATTTCACCAATGGTATTTACGGCTTTCTCAATATCTATCTGCGCCTGAAGGAACTCTGCACGCCGGATGCGGTGGCCGTCGCGTTTGATCTAAAAGCGCCGACCTTTCGCCACCAAATGTACAGCGGCTATAAGGCCCAGCGCAAGGGAATGCCACCGGAGCTCGCGGAGCAGCTGCCGGTTCTCAAGGAGCTGCTCGGATCCCTCGGGCTCCGCGTGGTCGAATGTGAAGGCTATGAGGCGGACGATATTCTGGGTACGCTCTCAGCACAGTGTGGGGAAGGGGATGTGTGCTATCTGGCCACCGGTGACCGGGACTCCCTGCAGCTCGTAGGAGAGCGCGTGCATGTTCTGCTTGCGGCCACAAAGATGGGCAAGCCCGTTACGACAGAATACGACGAAGAGGCGATCCGCGCAGAATACGGCGTGGAGCCACATCAGCTCATCGATATCAAAGCGCTCATGGGCGACTCGTCGGATAATATCCCCGGCGTGGCAGGGATCGGGCAGAAAACGGCGATGGACCTTATCCAGCGCTTCCATTCGCTTGATGAAATCTATGAAAATCTGGAGACGATTGATATCAAGCCCGGTGTGCGGGCGAAGCTCGAAAAGGATAGAGAGATGGCCTTCCTGAGCCGGACACTCGGCACGGTCTGCCGCGAAGCGCCGGTGGACTGCGACCTGACGCATTATGCACCCGGCCGTCCGGACGATGCGGCGGCGATGCGGCTGCTCGCGCGCCTTGAGATGTTCCGCATGGCGCAGCGGTTCGGGCTTGATCCGAATGCTGCGCCTGCCGCGGCAGAGGAGAAAGCGGCAAAACCGGAAGAAATCCGGCTGGTTTCCGGCGTGCAGGCGGATGGACAGGCGCTGCTTGTACGGCTGCGGGAAGCCGGAAAGGCTTATTTTCTCACTTCCATTCAGGGCGGCACAATCAGCGGGCTTTCCGTTTCAGAGTCGGGCGTCGTGACCGTGCTGACCGCGCAGGACGAGGGCTTTGCAGATTTTATAAAAGCGTTTTTTACAGATGATTGTATTCAGAAATATACGCACGATATCAAGCCCCTCTATGCGGCTGCAGAGAAGCTGGGCACCGCGCTGGAAGCTGTTAAGATGGATACGATGCTTGCGGGCTATCTGCTCAATCCCTCCGCCTCAGGCTACGACGTGCTGCGCCTTGCGCAGGAATACGGCGTGCCGGTGCCGCTCTGCAGGCAGGCTCCGGAGGAAGAGCGGGAAGCGGCCCAGCGGGCGGCGGTTCTGCCGCGCCTGTGCGAGAAGCTCCTGCTTTTGATTGCGGAAAACGGCCAGGAAAAGCTCCTGCATGAAGTGGAAATTCCGCTCGCGCGTGTGCTTGCGGGCATGGAGCAGGTGGGCTTTGAGGTCGACCGTGGCGGGATCGGGCAATTTGGTGAAATGCTTTCCAGCCGCATTGACAATATCGTGGGGGAAATCTACAACGCCGTCGGCTATGAGTTCAATCTCAACTCGCCCAAGCAGCTCGGAGAGGCTCTATTTGACAAATTAGGGCTCCCCGCACGCAAGAAGACGAAAAGTGGCTATTCCACCAACGCTCAGGTGCTCGAATCGCTCGCGGACGAGCATCCCGTGGTGGAACGTATCCTCGAATACCGGACGCTTGCAAAGCTGAAATCGACCTATTGCGAGGGCTTGATCAAGGAAATCACCCCGGACGGGCGCATTCATTCCACGCTCAACCAGACCGAGACGCGCACGGGCCGCATTTCCTCCACGGAGCCCAACCTCCAGAATATTCCGGTGCGCCAGGATCTAGGCCGCGAGATGCGTCGCTTTTTCCGCGCGAAGGAGGGCTGTGTCCTCGTCGACGCGGACTATTCGCAGATTGAGCTGCGCGTGCTCGCCCATATGGCGGACGATTCGGCGATGATCGAGGCCTTCAACAGCGAGGCGGATATCCACACGATCACAGCCTCTCAGGTCTTTAATATGCCGCCTGAAATGGTCACGCCGCTCATGCGCAGCCGGGCGAAGGCGGTCAATTTTGGAATCGTCTACGGCATCAGCGCATTTTCGCTCGCAAAGGATATCGGGGTCACGCGCAAGGAAGCCGATCAATATATCAAGGGGTATCTTGCCCACTATGCGGGTGTGCAGAAGTATATGGAGCGCGTCGTGAGAGAGGCAAAGGAGCAGGGCTATGTCTCCACGCTCTTTGGCCGCAGGCGCTACCTGCCGGAGCTGACGGCCTCCAACGCCAACCTGCGGGCCTTCGGCGAGCGGGTGGCGCGCAATATGCCGATTCAGGGCACGGCGGCCGATATCATCAAGATCGCCATGGTCAAGGTGGATGAGCGGCTGCGCAGGGAAAATCTGAAAGCCCGCCTGATCATGCAGGTGCACGATGAGCTGATCGTGGAAGCGCCTGAGGCGGAAGCGGAGCGCGCCGCCCTGATTCTGGATGAAGAGATGGAGGGTGCGTGCGAAATGCGTGTACGGCTGAAGGCGGACGTGCACCAGGGCAAAACCTGGTATGATGCGAAGGGGTGATGCGCTTGCCTGGCGATCAGCCTGAGGGGGATCAGCCATGGCCATCCGTAAAGAAAAATAGCTCTACGATGCGCTCATACCTCTGTCCGATGTAAAAATGTGCGATTTTAATGGCGGGAAGGCTTTGAACTTGTTGAAAAACAGGTGGAACCGGATGCCGATGAGATGAAATATGGAATGCGATGGGAACGAGCTTGATTTTGATGATGGAAGGAAGGGTGAGGATGGGGCCGATTGTCTATGTTGGGCAAACAAATACCATGCACAGCGCCATTGCTGCGGCAGTCTGCAACCGGATGGCAGCAAGATGGGGGCTTCCCGGGCTCAGGGCGTTCAGCGCCGGGCTGTCGGCAATGGAAGGGGAGCGGGGCAATCCAGCGGCGATACAGGCCGCGCGGGAATTCGGGCTGGATCTTTCCGGCCACTGTGCCCGGCCGTTATCCGAGGAGCTCATCGGGCAGGCAGGCCTGTTGGTCGCGCTCAACCGTGCGGACTATGAAACGCTTTTAAGGCTTGCGAAGCCGGAGTGCGTCTATCTGCAGGAGAGCGGGAAGGATTTATCCACGGGCGACGTATGGGCCTGCCGCCGCAGTGTCGATCAAGCGTTCGACGGCTTTCAGGACCTTTGGCTTTTCATCCGGGACAGGCTGTAATGCGATGAAGAATTGTACCATTGCCCCGCTGCGGGAAGAACATATTTTAGAGATCGCGCGGCTGGAAGCCGTTTGTTTCTCCTCCCCGCGGCCGGAGGAAGCATTGCGCGCAGAGCTGGCAAACGATACGGCTGTGTTTTTTACCGCCTTGTGCGAAGGCACGGTGGCGGGCTACGCCGGAATGCATTGCATTCTGGACGAGTGTGATATCGACAATATCGCCGTTTTTCCGGCATACCGGCGGCAGGGGATAGCAGGCGCACTGCTGGATGCGCTCGAAGACTATGCGCGTGCGCACGGCGCGTCTTTCCTGACCCTGGAGGTGCGGGTTTCCAATATGCCGGCGATTCGGCTCTATCGCGGCAAAGGCTATCAGGAAGTGGGGGCCAGGCCCAATTATTACAACAAACCGCGGGAGGATGCCCTCCTGCTGACAAAATACTTATGAAAAGAGATGATAGGATGGCAATGGAGCTGATTCTCAGCGGAATTCAGAAAAAATTTGGAGACAAGCAGGTCCTACGGGATATCTCCTTTCCCTTCGAGCAGGGGAAGATTTACGGCCTGTTGGGGCGTAACGGCGCGGGAAAGACGACACTTTTTAATTGCCTGAGCAACGAAATTACGATGGACGCAGGCACGGCCCAATTGCGGGATGCATCCGGCACGTTGCGGGAGTTGACCCCGGAGGATATCGGCTATGTTTTCTCCACGCCGATCCTGCCGGATTTTCTGACGGGGCGCGAATTTCTGAAGTTCTTTATGGAGATCAACCGCGATAAAATCCGCTCGGATCAGACGATCGATGATTATTTCGACTTGGTCAAGATCGAAAAAGAGGATCGCGACCGGCTGATCAAGGGCTATTCCCATGGCATGAAAAACAAGGTGCAGATGCTCTGCTTCATGATCGCGCGCCCGCCGATCATCCTGCTGGATGAGCCGTTGACCTCCTTTGACGTGGTGGTCGCGTTGGAGATTAAGCAACTGATCCGGGAAATCAGTGCAGAACATATCATCATCTTTTCCACCCATATCCTGCAGCTCGCCACCGACCTGTGCGACGAGATCGTGATCCTCAGCGACGGCACGCTCGAGCAGCTCGATCACGATATGCTGAGAAGCCAGGATTTTGAGGCGCAGATTATTGAGAAATTAAAGGATGAAGACGCCCATGAATAAGACGTTCCAAACGATCCTGCAAATCAAGGCGACCGTCGGCGCCAATACCTTTCTTTACTATCTCAAGCGTCTCTGGCTGATCGGAAAGCACATCCCGGACCGGGTCTATATGAACGAGACACTCAAAAAATTTCTCGCCGTGCTGACAACGGTGCTCGGGCAACTCATGAAGCTGATTGGGAAAGTCATCTATCTGCTCCTGGCGGCAGGGCTTCCGCTGATGCTTGCCGTGAAAAAGGGGATGCTGGAACCCTCGCAGGCACCTTCCCATCTGGTGAACATTCTGTTTTTCCTCAGCTGTGTGATGGGCCCGATGCAGGACAGCGCGGTGTTTGCCGTAACGCGGCAGAAGTTTATTGCGCTCAAATATATGAAAATGCCGCCCAAGCGTTATGTATACGCGGATCTGTTCATGCGGTATGTTCCGTTTTTTCTCTATTTCCTGCCGGGGTTGATCGGCGCGTTCCTGCTTGCGGGCGGGAGCATTTGGCAGGCGCTGGGCAGCTTTGTCATGCTGTTTTCCTTCCGCTTTCTGGGTGAGGCGATACAAGTCTGGTATTATGGAAAAAAAGAGATTGTACTTTCGCGCAAGGTAGGGCTCGTCTGGCTGCTGATCGGTCTATCTCTTTTAGGCGCTTACCTGCCGATTCTGCTGCGGGTGGAATTGCCCACGATGCGCATTTTGTTCAGCATCCCGGGGATTATCGCGATGCTCCTCATCGGCGCAACGAGCTTTTATTATGTGATTTGGGGTTATAAAGGCTATGAAACGGCATTCCTGCGCAGCGTTGATCAGAAATTCCTGCTCTCCGCCATGATGCAGGAGAGCAAATCGAGCACGTTTGCAGACGTGGCGGTCAAGGAGGAGGACCTGGAGGCGGATGAAAGGGAGGCCGGACGTTATGCACATCTGCAGGGCTATGCCTATCTCAACGCCCTGTTCTTCGCACGCCACCGCCGCCAGCTGGTAAAGCCCGTCAAAATCCGGTTGCTGATCATCCTTGCCGTATTCCTGGGCGGGCTTCTCTTCGCGTTCCTCGACCCGGCAAAAGCACAGCAGGCCGCGGGGCAGATTGTAACCTTTTTGCCATTTTTCGTTTTTATCATGTATTTTATGTCCGTGGGGGACAAGGCATGCCGCGCAATGTTCTATAACTGCGATATGAGCCTGCTGCACTATGGCTTTTACCGCCATCCAAAGGTGATCCTGAAGAATTTCCGTTTCCGACTGCTGCGCGTGGGGCTTTATGATTTTATCATCGGCCTTGCGCTGAGCGCGGCGGTCGCCCTGTTCTGCGCGGCGGCGGGCGCTCCATGGGCAACGCCTGATATGGCGATGTTTACGGCTACGATTTTGCTGCTTTCCATCTTTTTTACAGTGCATCACCTGTTCCTCTACTATGTATTCCAGCCATTTACAACGGAGTTGAATGTCAAAAACCCGTTTTACCGGATTCTGAATATGGCGGTTTACATCCTGTGCTTCATCTGTATGGAGATCCGCACGGGCAGCATGGGCTTTACGCTCATCGTGCTGGGCTTCACAGCCGCCTATATCGCTGTGGCGCTGATTCTTGTATACCGGTTTGCTCCGAAAACGTTTCGGGTGAAATAATCACGACGAACAAAATAAAGAAGGTCTTTTATGAAACTATTAGCCATCGAATCCTCCTGCGACGAAACGGCCGCCGCCGTGGTGGAGGATGGAAGAAAGGTTCTTTCCAATGTTGTCGCTTCCCAGGTGCAGGAGCATATCCGCTTCGGCGGCGTTGTGCCGGAGATCGCCTCCCGTATGCACGCGGAGGCGATTACGGGCGTCGTTCGCCAGACGCTCGAACATGCGGATGCATCGCTTTCAAAGCTTGACGGGATCGCTGTGACCTATGCGCCGGGGCTCATCGGCGCACTGCTGGTGGGAGTCAATTTTGCAAAGGGGCTCTCCCTTTCAAGCGGTCTGCCGCTTATACCGGTGCATCATCTGCGCTCGCACATCGCGGCCAATTATCTGACATATAAGGAACTGGAACCGCCGTTTCTCTGCCTCGTCGTATCCGGCGGGCACAGCCATCTTGTCGAAGTGCTCGATTACACTCGCTTTTCCGTCGTAGGCCGCACGCGGGACGACGCGGCGGGGGAGGCGCTCGACAAGGCGGCGCGCGCCATGGGCCTTCCGTATCCGGGGGGGCTCAATCTCGACCGTATAGCAAAGGGCGGCGATGCGCACGCTTATCGCTTTCCACATCCGCGTGTGGACGGCAGCCCCTTCGATTTTAGCTTCTCCGGCCTGAAGACGGCGGTCGTCAATCTGATTCACAATGCGTCGCAAAAGGGGGAGACGCTGCCGGTCAAAGACCTTGGCGCAAGCTTCCTTTCCGCTGTGGTCGACTGCCTGTGCGACAATACGGAAAAGGCGGCTATGGAGCGCGGCCATCAAAAAATCGTACTCGCGGGCGGTGTGTCGGCAAATTCCGTGCTGCGCGAGCGAATGGCGCGCCTGTGCAAACGGCATAGCTGGCAGCTTTTTATGCCGGAAATCGCTCTTTGCGGGGATAATGCGGCTATGGTTGGCGCGCAGGGATATTATGAGCTGAAGGCGGGCAATGTGGCGCAAATGGATTTGAACGCTTGCGCGACAATGCCGATTGAGGCCTGAAATCGGCATTTTTACGCCTGATTTTGCAAGATTTCTGTCGGAGTTATTCATTTCCACGGAATAATTTGGCCCCTTATGACAAAGATTTAACATTTTAACGATTGATTGTTCACATCTGAGCGTGTATAATAACGAACAGAGCCAAATAACAGCGGGATTCACTCGCTGTCTTACCCGAAGAAGTGAAAGGAGTTTATAGGATGGACGCACTTACTACCAACAAAAGTGTCCTTAGCTGGATTGAAGATAAGGTCAATCTGGTAAAGCCCGACAAAATCGTCTGGATTGATGGTTCTCAGGAGCAGATCGACGCCTTGCGCGCCGAAGCATGCTCGACGGGCGAAATGATCAAGCTTAATCAGGAGAAGCTTCCGGGCTGCTACCTGCACCGTACCGCCGTCAACGACGTTGCTCGTGTGGAAGCCCGCACGCTGATCTGCTCGAAGAAAGAGGAAGACGCCGGCCCGACCAACAACTGGATGGATCCGGAGAAAGCCTATAAAATGCTCTACGACATCGCGCGTGACAGCTACAAAGGCCGCACGATGTATGTGATCCCCTATTCGATGGGCCCTGTTGGCTCCCCGTTCTCCAAGATCGGCATCGAGCTGACCGACTCCATCTATGTTGTGCTCAACATGTCCATCATGACCCGCGTGGGCAAGAACGTTCTGGACTCTCTCGGCGACAGCGACGACTGGGTGCGCGGCCTGCACTGCAAGTGCCAGATCGATGAAGAGAAGCGCTATATCTGCCAGTTCCCGGAGGATAACACGATCATCTCCGTCAACTCCGGTTACGGCGGAAACGTACTGCTGGGCAAGAAGTGCTTTGCGCTTCGTATCGCCTCCTATCTCGGCAAAAATGAGGGTTGGCAGGCGGAGCATATGCTCATCCTTGGCATTGAGAACCCGCAGGGCGAAGTGAAATATATCTGCGCTGCATTCCCATCCGCATGCGGCAAGACGAATCTTGCCATGCTCATCCCGCCGGAGGGGTACAAGAAGAAGGGCTACAAGGTCTGGTGCGTGGGCGACGATATCTCCTGGATCCGCAAGGGCCCGGATGGCCGTCTGTATGCCATCAACCCGGAGAACGGCTTCTTCGGCGTGGCGCCCGGCACCAATGATAAATCCAACCCCAACGCGCTCGCTTCCACGAAGAAGGGCACGATCTTTACCAACGTTGTGCATAACCTCGATGACAACACCGTCTGGTGGGAAGGCCTCGACAAGAATCCGCCGGCGAACGCCGTCGACTGGAAGGGCAACCCCTGGAACGGCCAGACGTCCGACGTCAAGGGCGCGCATCCCAACAGCCGCTTCACCGCTCCCGCTGTCAACTGCCCGTGCATCAGCCCCGAGTTTGAAAATCCGCAGGGTGTGCCGATTTCGGCATTCGTTTTCGGCGGTCGCCGCGCGAAGCTCGCTCCGCTGGTGTATCAGTCCCGCGATTGGAACCACGGTGTGTTCGTAGGCTCCATCATGGCGTCCGAGACGACTGCTGCGGCCGCCGGCGCGGTCGGCGTTGTCCGCCGCGACCCGATGGCAATGCTGCCCTTCTGCGGCTACAACATGGCCGACTACTGGCAGCATTGGATCGACATCGGCAAGACGCTCGATGCCGACAAGGCGCCGAAGATCTTCAATGTCAACTGGTTCCGCAAGGATGACGAGGGCAACTTCATGTGGCCGGGCTTCGGCGACAATCTGCGCGTGCTCGAGTGGATCCTCAAGCGCTGCGAGGGCAAGGTCGACGCGGTCGAAACGCCGATCGGCTATGTCCCGGATCCGAAGGATATCAACATTGAAGGCCTTGAGGGCGAGGTATCCATTGATTCTCTGAAGAGCATGCTGGACGTTGACAAGAGCCTCTGGAACGAGGAAGCGCAGGGTATTTCCGAATTCTATGCGAAATTCGGCGATAAGCTGCCGAAAGTGCTCGCAGATGAGCTTGCCACATTGAAAGCAAACCTGCAGTAATCATCCGTTTTGAGAAAAGCGAAATAATACGCAAAGGGCCGTCCCAATTGGGGGCGGCCCTTTGCGGTGTTTTAGGGGTGCGAAGCCCGTGTGTGACTCCATGTTTTTAACATAGATTTGTAGTATATTACAATTAGTGGAATTCATATTTGGAAAGAATGAACATATACAAAATAAATTTCATATTATATAATATAATTGTTAAAAAGTGTTGAATATTGGTATCGTGATTTTGATTGGCCATATATACATCCTTGTCTCGTTGTCGAAAGGATCTGATTGCAATGTTTGATTCAGACGGAGGCGTGTATTACAGCGCTTCCCCAACCACATGTTGTGCTGAAATTGTGTTACCCTTAACTCAACGAAATATAATCAAGAAAGGAATGCATTTAAAATGAAAAAAATTATATCCCTGATATTGACCCTT
>OMGU01002615.1_pt1 | contig 9983 bp, 9 predicted proteins | sample 1646121 | NCBI WGS metagenome assembly OMGU01 (sample SAMN05578581, study PRJEB25193) | human gut metagenome | biome: Human Microbiome; feature: human-associated habitat; material: feces | host: Homo sapiens | place: USA:Birmingham
TCTTAAAGATAGTTTGCAAAGGATCGAACCGTCTATACCATTGACCTGTTGGGATTTGGCCGTTCAGAAAAGCCGAATCTCACCTACACAAACTATCTTTACGTCCAGCTGATTTCAGATTTTATTAAATCAGAAATCGGTCACCGCACCGATGTGGCGGCAACTGGAGACTCCTCTTCGATTGCTGTCATGGCCTGCAGCAATAGTCCGGAGCTCTTTGACCGGCTTCTTCTGATCAATCCCGAATCTCTGCTCTCCAGCAGTCTGGTTCCGGGAAAAAATGCCCGGCTTTATAAGTTGATTTTGGATCTTCCCATTGCAGGAACTCTGATTTACAATATAGCCTGCAGCCGAAAAAATCTTACTCAGGATTTTATGAGCCGCTGCTTCTGTAATCCCTACACTGTTAATTCCCGGCTGGTTGATGCTTACTATGAAGCAGCCCATCTGGGAGCTTCTCCAAAATCCATTTATGCCAGTGTAAAATGTAACTACACGAAATGCAATATTACAACCGCTCTGCGCCGGATTGATAACAGCATCTGTCTTTTTGGCGGAGCAGAGTTGGATTGTATGTCTGAAACCATGGAAGATTATCAGAATTACAATCCTGCAATCGAAACAGTGCCAGTTCCTAAGGCGAAACATTTGCCCCATCTGGAATCCCCTGCTCGATTTTATGAATTATTCCGCCCTTATCTGGAAAATTAAAATACCGGCAGTTTCTACTATAAATGTTTCACGTGAAACATTTCTGCAGAAACTGCCGATCAATTTTACATAAAAACAATGTTAAAGGAGGCTCCTATATGTTACGAATCGGCTGTCATCTTTCCTCTGCCAAAGGCTACTGTTCCATGGCAAAGGATGCTGCCAAAATACATGCAAACACCTTTCAGTTTTTCTCACGCAACCCCCGCGGAGGAAATGCCAAAGAAATCAATCCTGAGGATGTAGCTCTATTTCTTAAAAAGGTGCAGGAACAGAATCTGATTCCCATTCTCTGTCATGCCCCCTATACTCTGAATGCCTGCTCTGCCGATCCTCATCTCAGGGATTTTGCCAGAAAAACTATGGCAGATGATCTGGCACGGATGGAATATACTCCCGGAAATCTTTATAACTTCCATCCGGGAAGTCATGTGAAACAGGGTGTTGATGTGGGAATTTCCTACATCGCAGATATGTTAAATGCCATATTAAAACCGGAACAAACCACTACTGTCCTCCTAGAAACCATGGCTGGAAAAGGAAGCGAAATCGGCCGCAGCTTTGAAGAACTTCGCCAGATTCTTGACCGGATAGACCTGTCCGACCATATGGGGATCTGTATGGATACCTGTCATGTATGGGATGCCGGCTATGATATCGCAAACCATCTGGATGATGTTCTCGCAGAATTTGATCACATCATTGGTTTAAATCGTCTGAAAGCCATCCATCTCAATGACAGCATGAATCCCCTTGGTTCTCACAAAGACCGCCATGCCCGGTTGGGCGAAGGCCAGATTGGCCTTCCGTCCTTAAAAGCCATTATCAATCATCCCGCCTTACGCCATCTTCCCTTCTATTTGGAAACACCGAATGATCTGGATGGCTATGCCCGTGAGATTGCCATGATGCGCGAAGCCTGGAGTTAACGCTCCGGGCTTTCTTTTTCCTTTTTTCCTGCCAATTTCTTTTTTCTGGCACTTTCTGTAACCGTTTTCATATTCCCGGATCCACGCAGAATCAGCCTGCATGGAACCATTACACGCTTTCCGATTCTGCGTTCCTGTTCTTTTTCATCAAATCGTTCCTGAAGCAGTCTCATCGCTTCCCTTCCCTGTTCCACTGCATCCCGCTCCACAACCGAAAGACGATATCCCAGCTCATATAAAACCGGCTGATCATCAAAGCCCATAAAGCCCAGATCTTCTCCTGCCGTCAGCCCCTTCCTTTCCAGACATTTCATGCAGCTGCATGTTCCTGCCCCGCTCAGTGCAAACAGAGCCGTAGGCGGTGTATTTTCTTCTAAAAGCCGCGCAATCGCATCTGCTGTTTCTGCTCCGCTTTCTCCGTTGTATATTACATATTCATCGGAAACCTCCAGGCCATGATCCTCCATTGCCTGAATAAAGCCCCGAAAACGCTCCCTGTCCTCTCTGAAATTGCCTTTTTCACGAATGACTGCAATCTTTTTATGGCCTGCATCCATAAGGGACTCAGCGCCTTCATAAGCCCCCCTCCAGTTATCTCCAAACACACAGTCAAACGGTGCTCCTTTTATATTCCCTTCTGTCAAGATCACTGGCATTCCCTGCTCTTCCAGATGGAGAAGTTTATCTCTCGTCCCCCTGTCATCAGAAGCTGCGGGAGCAACGATAAGCCCTTTCATTCTCTGGTTTTCAGCAGCCTCCAGAAACTCATGCTGCTTCTTTATATCCCCTCCTGTGTTCATAAGAACAATATTGTAGCCGAAAGGCTGAGCCAGACGGCAGATCCCTTCCAGAATCCCACTGTAAACTCTCTGACTTGCGGAAGGGAGAATCACTCCAATACTGAAGCTGTCTCTTCCGCTCAGACTCCTTGCAATCAGACTGGGCGTATAGTTATTTTTCTCAACTGCCGCCATTACCTTTTTCTTTGTCTCTTCTTTCACATATCCCGAACCATTTAGTACACGGGATATGGTAGCCGGAGATACTCCTGCCACCCGGGCAATTTCTTTAATATTCATGCGACCTTGTCCTGCCTGTACTGTATTTTCTGTAATCGTTTTCATAGTGTATCCCCTGTTTTTGCATCATGCGTCATAAAGTACGTGTAACCGTTTTCCATCTCTTCTGCGGCACTGATCTCACCCACATATGCTCTGCCTTCGCGCCTATTTTCCCAGAGGTTCTTTCCCCGGCATTCCCGCTTTTCTTGGATATCTGGAAGATACCGGCTTTACTTTACGAATACGGATCAGACTTCTGGCTCCATCTCCTTCCGGTAAAGAAAAGCGCACCACTTCGTTTATTTCTCCTCCCAGAATTGCTGCTGCTTTCTTTCCCTGATTCAGCTCTTCCTCAATTTCTCCTGATTTATAAGGAATAAAGAATCCCCCTTTTTTTACAAAAGGAATACAATATTCTGACAGCGATGCCAGATTTGCTACTGCTCTGGACACTGCCAGATCATACTGCTCCCTGTGCTCTTTCATCCGTCCTGCATCCTCTGCCCTTCCATGGATGCACTGTACATTCTCCAGTTCCAGCTCTCTGCATACCTGCTCTAAAAATTTTACTCTTTTATTCAGCGAATCCAGCAGCGTGAGTTTAATCTGAGGAAATGCAATCTTAAGCGGGATTCCAGGGAACCCCGCTCCGGTTCCCACATCAATCACAGAAACCGTTTTCATATCTTTACCTTCACCTTCAGACTCCCGATCCAGAAGCTCATGATACGCCTTTACCAGGCAAAGACTGTCACAGAAATGCTTTGCCACCACGTCCCCTTCCTCTGTAATGGCTGTCAGATTCATCACTTTATTTGTCTCCACCAGCATTTCATAATATTTAAAAAACTGTTCCAACTGCCTCTGGCTCAGGGTTATATTCAGCTCCCTTGTCCCGGCCTTCATTTTCTCAGCAAATGATTCTGTCATTGATCCCGTCCTCTCTTTTATATGTAAAAACCATCTTTTACTCTCTTCCCAGATACACTAAAAGCACTGATATATCCGCTGGAGATACCCCGGAAATCCGTGATGCCTGTCCCACGGTAGACGGCTGTATCTGATTCAGCTTCTGAACAGCTTCCCGACGCAGGCTCTTTACCTGGCTGTAATCAAAGTTTTCCGGCAGATGCCTGCCTTCCAGCTTCTTAAACTGGGCTACCTGCTGTCTCTGCCTCTTTATGTAGCCCTCATACTTGATTTCAATATTTACCTGCTCCCGCACATCAAATGGAAGATCCGGCCTTTTTTTATCAATTTCCCTGATCTTTTCATAATCCAGCTCCGGCCGGCGCACCAGCTCTGCCAGCGTACTTCCTGATTTAAGAGGCGTACTTCCGTACTGCTCCAGAACTGCCTGGACTGCCGGCGTTCCGCCGATGGCAGTATTTTCTAAACGGCGTATTTCTTCTTCGATGGCCTGACGTTTAGAGAGCAGCTTTTCATACTCCTCATCGCTTACCAGTCCGATTTTATGACCGATTTCCCGAAGCCGTAAATCGGCATTATCCTGGCGCAGCAAAAGCCGGTACTCTGCCCTTGAAGTCATCATCCGGTATGGCTCATGGTTTTCCTTGGTCACCAGATCGTCAATCAGAACGCCGATATAGGCCTGTGACCGGTCTAACACTACCTGCTCTCTTCCCAGCACCTCCATAGACGCGTTTACGCCCGCCATAAAGCCCTGAACTGCTGCCTCCTCATATCCGGAGCTTCCGTTAAACTGACCGCCCGCAAACAGGCCTCTGATGCGTTTAAACTCCAGGGTAGACTTTAACTGCAGGGCATTGATGCAGTCATACTCGATCGCATAGGCATTGCGCACGATCGTTACATTCTCTAACCCCGGTACGGTGCGGTACATGGCATACTGCACGTCTTCCGGCAGAGAGCTGCTCATTCCGCCCAGATACATTTCATTGGTATAAAGTCCCTCCGGCTCCACAAACACCTGATGGCGCTCCTTATCAGGAAAACGCACTACCTTGTCCTCGATAGACGGACAATATCGAGGGCCTGTTCCCTCAATGGCTCCTGAAAACAGCGGCGAACGGTCCAGATTATCCCGGATGATCTGATGGGTCTCCCCATTGGTATAGGTCAGCCAGCAGGAAACCTGCTCCTTCTGTATGCTGTCCGGATCGGTTGAAAATGAAAACGGCACAATCCGCTCATCTCCAAACTGCTCCTCCATCTTTGCAAAATCAATGCTTCTCTTATCCACTCTGGCCGGAGTTCCCGTCTTAAACCGGAACATCTCGATCCCATTATCAATCAGAGACTGTGTCAGGTGGTTGGCCGCCTGAAGGCCATTAGGCCCTGTAGGATTGCTTACATCCCCGTAAATGCATCTGGCCCGCAGATAGGTGCCTGTACACAAAACGACCGCCTTTGCGTGGTATACAGCGCCGGAAAAGGTCTTTACGCCTCTTACAGCGCCCTCTTTTACAATCAGCTCCGATACCTCTGCCTGGCGTATGGTCAGGTGTTCGGTCTGTTCCAGGGTCTGCCTCATGGCCTGAGTATAGGCCTGCTTATCCGCCTGGGCCCTGAGGGAGTGAACCGCCGGCCCCTTGGATTCATTTAACATCTTGGACTGGATAAAGGTCTTATCAATATTTTTGCCCATTTCTCCCCCAAGCGCATCCAGTTCACGGACCAGATGGCCCTTGGAGCTGCCTCCTATATTGGGATTGCAGGGCATCAGGGCAATGCTGTCCACACTGACCGTAAACATGATGGTTTCAAGCCCAAGCCGCGCGCAGGCTAACGCCGCCTCGCAGCCCGCATGGCCTGCTCCCACCACCACGATATCATAACTTTCTTCCAAATACGGCATCTTTTTCCTTCCTTCCTGTCCTCTCATTTTCCCATACAGAACTTTGAGAAGATCTCATTTACCACATCATCATCCACTGCTTCTCCTAAGATCAGTCCCAGCTGTTCATAGGCGTCTGCAAGATCTATGGAATAAAAATCCTCCGGCATCCCATCAAGCACACTTGAACGCACCATCCGAAGGCTCCTTAAGGCAGCTTCCAAAGCCTCCTTATGACGGGCATTTGTAATATATACCTGGTCATTAAAGGCAATCTCTCCATGATAAAACATGGACTGGATCTCCTTTTCCAGATCTCCGATCCCATGCTCCTCCTTGGCGGAAATAGGGATTACACGGTGGCCGCACTGCTCCTCTAAAGCCTCCTTATCTACAGTAAGCTCCAGATCCGTCTTATTTAAAAGCACAATGGCCTTCTTATCATGGATCAGCTCCATGATCTCCCGGTCGCTCTCATCCAGCGGGCGGGAGCCGTCTGCCACATAAATGATCAGATCCGCTCCTTTTGCTGCCTTCATGGCACGGTTTACGCCGATCTTTTCCACTACATCCTCCGTGTCCCGGATTCCCGCCGTATCCACTACATGCAGGCTGATCCCCTGAAGGTTAATATGCTCCTCTAAGGTATCTCTGGTAGTACCTGCAATATCCGTTACAATAGCCCTCTCTTCCCCTAAAAGCACATTCATCAGGGAAGATTTTCCTGCGTTAGGTTTTCCAAGGATCACCGTCCGAACGCCCTCTGTCATCACTCTTCCGTCATCTGCCGAGGCGATCAGCTTTTCAATCTCTTCTGTCACCGGCTCCAGCACCTTTAAAAGCCTGTCCCCGTACCCCTCCAGTGAAATGTGCTCCGGATCATCCAGAGCCGACTCAATAAAGGCAGTCTCATAAAGAATGGTTTCCCTGAGAGCCCGTATCTTTCCCGATACCGATCCTCCCAGCTGGCTCACAGAGCTCTTTAAGGCATAGTCATTGGATGCATGGATCAGTTCTGCCACTGCCTCTGCCTGGGCCAGATCCAGCCTTCCGTTTAAAAAGGCGCGCTTGGTAAACTCTCCCGGCTGGGCGGTTCTGGCCCCGTTATGAAGGACCGTTTCCAGAATCCGCTGAACCATGCGAATGCCGCCATGACAATCAATCTCAACGGTATCCTCTGCTGTATAGCTGTTTGGCCCCCGCATAATAAGCACCAGAACCTCATCGATCCTTTCATCACCATCATAAATATGTCCATAATGGGCTGTGTGGGACTTTGCGTCCCATAATGTTCCTGCCTGCCCCTTTTTATTCCGATAGATTCGGTCAATGACCTCAAAGGCCTGATCTCCGCTGATCCTTACAATGCCGATTCCCGAATTGCTCATGCCTGTGGCAATGGCAGCAATGGTTTCTGTTTTCATTTTCACTCCTCGCCTTTCTGGCTTTCAGCGCAAAAAGAGGCCGCCGCAAATCACTCTGCAACAGCCTCCCCATGTTCATTTACCGGATTACTCCTCTGTTTCCTGTCCGCTGCCGCCGGCTGTCTCAGCATTATGCTCTGACAGGGAAGCCGCCTGATAGGAGTCATTCCTGCGGGTATTTCCCCGGTAGCCGCCGGTACGCTCATAGCGCCCGCCGCGGCTGCGGTCATAGCGTCCCCTGCGCTCACCGGCGCCTGTTTCCTTCTTAAGAGCGATTACCACATGGCGGAAAGGTTCTTCCCCCTCACTGCGGGTAATCACATACTTATCATTCTGGATCGCCGCATGGATGATCCTTCTCTCATAGGGATTCATGGGCTCCAGAGAAACGGGACGTTTGGTTCTCTTAACCTTGTAGGCAATGTTCTTTGCCAGGGTCTCCAGAGTCTCTTTTCTGCGCTCACGGTAATTTTCCGTATCCAGTTTGACTCTCAGATAACCGTCTGTTTCCTTGTTTACAATAAGGCTAACAAGATACTGAAGAGAATCCAGGGTCTGACCTCTCTTGCCGATCAGGATTCCCATATCTCCGCCCTCTAATTCCAAGGACAGCTCCTGCTCCCCTTCATTATATTCCGACTTAATGGATACGTCCATACCCATAGCGTCAAATATCTGGGTCAGAAACTCAATGGCCCCGTCCGCCACTGTTTCCTTCTTCTTTGCGCGGATCACAGCCGGCTTTGCGCCCAGCCCCAGAAAGCCTTTGCTTCCTTCCTCCACAACCTCATACTCCAGTTTATCGCTGGTTGTCTTAAGTTCGATCAGAGCTTTCGTAACCGCTTCATCCACTGTTTTTGCAGAAACCGTAATCATATCCATACGAAACCCTCCTACTTTTTCTTTCCCTTCTCCTGACGCTCATTGTATTTAGCTACCATATTCGCCTTAGCTGCCAGACTTCCCGGTTTGGCATCCTGATTATAGTACTTATTGGATTCCTCTACCTGAACCTTTGTCTTGGCAATTTTTTCCATACGAGCAGACTCTTCTCTGGATTCCTTCTCTTCCATCCTCTTTAACATCTCATCTACATTTCCGACTTTGACAGGAGAAAGGCCCTTCTTGGCACGCTTTTTATTGGTCTTTTCAATATTCTTCTGTACCAGGTCATCCATATCTACCTTGTTCAGGTAGGAATTGATCCATACCTGCTGGATGATAGTGAACACACTCTGAGCCACCCAGTAAAGACCGATACCGGAAGCAAAGGAGAAGCAGAAGAATACGGACATCAGAGGCATGGTGATATTCATGGATTTCATCATGCTGGCAGCCGGATTATCGTCATCAGCCGGCTGAGACTGATTGGCAGTCATAAGCTTTGTACTGTACCACTGGCTTAAGCCTGCAAGGATCGGAATTGCCAGAGCTGCAGCTGCCATACCCAGAGTTACGCCGCCCTGCTGCTCAAAGAAATTCACGATCACCTGAAATGGAGTATACGCAATATTCAGGCCAAAGAAGCTCTGCATATTTTCAATGGCTTCCACTGCATTTACGCCTGCATCTGTCACTGCCTGTCCCACTGCCGGGAATGCGGCAACAAAGCTGTCCCACTGCTGGGCTGTAAAGGTATATAAAAGGTCAATTACCGTGTTTACATTGTTATAATCAAATTTCTCACCCACCATCTTATGGGCCTCTGCCAGCTGGGTAAACGCCTGCTGGGTCTGGTATCCGCTGGGAAGATGGGAAATTACCGTCTCATAATAGCCTCTGACAGACTGTACATAAGCCGGAATATTGTAAATAACTCTGTACAGTGCAAAAATGATCGGCATCTGGATCAGAAGAGGAAGACAGCCGCCCGTCATGGATGTGCCGTATTTCTCATATACTGCCTTGATCTCAGCCTGCATCATCATCGCGGCTTTCTGATCATTTTCTTTTCCTTTGTATTTCTTCTGAATTGCTGCAATTTCCGGCTGCATAACCGTCATCAGCTTGGATGATTTCTGCTGCTTTATGGTCAAGGGAATCATAAGAACCTTTGTAACCAGTGTAAACAGGATAATGCAAAGGCCGATATTTTCAATGCCGAATATGCTGGTGAACTCAAAAAGCAGGTCCATGATCCAGCCAAGGATACTTGCGATCGGCCCCAGAAAACCGCTGTCCTTTGTCAATACTACTGCGCCGACTAAACCGTTCAAAACGCTACCTCCTTATGGAACTTTCTACGGAACTGGATCATAACCGCCTTCTGCAAAGGGATGGCAACGAAGGATCCTCTTGCAGGCTAACCATGTACCTTTTAACGCGCCATACTTTTGAAGTGCCTCAATGGCGTATTGAGAGCACGTTGGCGTGTAAATACAGTGAGTCCTTACCTTTAAGGGCGACAGATATTTCTGGTAGATCCTGATAAGCAGGATCATTCCTTTTTTTATCATAACTCTCACTTCGATTCCTTTAAAATGTGATGCAGTCCGCACAGGTGCATATAGGCACCCTCCAAATGTCTGTAATCAGATCTTGCGGCAGCCACACGGGCTACCAGAATGATGTTTAACCCAGTCTCAATTTTATTATCATTCAACCGGAATATCTCCCGCAGCAGCCTGGTCACATGATGGCGTACCACGCTGTTGCCTACTTTTTTACTCACCGATATCCCGATGCTGTTCGCTTCTCCCCCGCTTCTTACCACATACATGACTAAAAGACGGTTGGCATAGGACTTTCCATTTCTATATATATACTGAAAGTCACTGTTTTTTTTAATGGAAGGAAATCGCTTCATTCGATCCTCCTGGAAATTTGCCGGAACAGGTTTATGTACTGGGTTCCGACTTGTTTATTGTAGACGTAAGAAAAAGGCCACATGAAAATGTGGCCTTGCAATTCTTAAGCGGTTAACTTTGCTCTACCTTTTGCTCTTCTGGCAGCAATAACTTTTCTACCGCCTGCTGTCTTCATTCTTGCTCTGAAGCCATGAACTTTTGCTCTCTGTCTTTTCTTAGGCTGAAATGTCATC
>OMGU01002619.1_pt1 | contig 9967 bp, 5 predicted proteins | sample 1646121 | NCBI WGS metagenome assembly OMGU01 (sample SAMN05578581, study PRJEB25193) | human gut metagenome | biome: Human Microbiome; feature: human-associated habitat; material: feces | host: Homo sapiens | place: USA:Birmingham
AGGAGATGTATGTTGTAAATGACCAGCTAGATGGGTCAATTACAATATACCAGGGTTATACATAATGAATAATAGAGATATTGCTAAGGTTGGTTTTGCCGTTCTTGCAGCGGTTATGAGTTATAATTTTGCAGATACTATCGTTCATGCTGAAGAGACAAGTGTTGAACCAGTAAAAGAGACTGCACCTGTTGAAAATCAAGATAAATTAACGGATGTTATTGATGCAGTTGTTGAAGATACAAATGTTCCTGAAAACACTGAAGAAACAGATGTTCCAAAAGAAGATGAAGAGACTACAGTTCCTGAAAAGACAGAAGATGAAAATGAAACTACAACAGTTGGTGGTGGTAGTGAAACTAGTGCTAAATTAACTGAGGGTTGGTCAAGTGATTCTTTACAGTATGTTAAAGATGGTGCTTATGTTACGAATAGTTTTGCAGAGATTGATGGTCAAAAATATTATTTTGATGAGAATGGTAATAAGGTAACTGGTTTTAAAACAATTGGTACAGATTCTTATTACTTTAATGAATCTGGTATGATGCAGACGGGTTTACAAGTTCTTCATGATCAAGAAACGGGTATTGCCGTATATTCTTTAAGAAAAGAAGATGGTAAATTACACTACTACTTAGAGAATGGGGCTGCCTATAGTGGAATGATAAATTTAGATGGGAAAATTTATTATTTTGATAATGGAGTTCAAAGTGTTGGTGAAAAGCAGGCCAATGGATATTGGTACAACTTCAAGGAAGATGGTAGTTTATCTGTTGGTTTTGTGAATATGGGGAATAGTGCTAAGTACTATGATAATCTTGGAAGAAGACAAACAGGTACTTTTAAGATTGATAAGGTAACTTATAACACGGATAGCAATGGTTTTATTACTAAAGCGAGTTGGGAAGGTGTTTCTTACTATTGTCAAAATGATGGCAGATGGGCTTGGGATGTAGTTGGTAATTATTATTTTGGTGGTTCAGGTTGTGTTCCAACTACAGTGACTATGATTGTAAATACAATCAATGGTACAAACTATACGCCTAATCAAGTGGGTCAAATTTTACATAATGCTGGATACTTTAACACGAGTTCCATTGGTACTGGTGGAGATTCTTGGCAGTTTGTTGCAAATAAATTTGGCTTAAGTTATAAGAGTAATTTAAATGTAGAATCGGCTAAACAAGAATTGTTAAAGGGGAATATGATTGCGGCGGCTGTTGGTGGTGGAAAATTCTGTCCATGGTATGGTGTAACGCATGAAATATTATTATTTGGCTTAGATGCACAGGGCTATACAACAGTGTATGATCCATATACAAGTTCACGTAATGGTCGTGTACATATTAGTGAGGTCTTCAATCATCCATCATGGGATAGTGGTGATAAAAAGAATGGTGGTCCATTCTTCTCGTTAGGAAAACTTAGAGATCAAAATTTATATCTAGATGTTTCTAAGGGAAATGCTCATGTAGGAAAAGTATATTATACAGGTAAGAATGTTGAACCAGAAGTAAATCTTTCAATGAAGAATACAGCATTGGTTCAAGGTAGAGATTATAAAGTTGTTTATTCAAATAATGTAAATTTAGGTAAAGGTACAGCTACGATTATTGGTATTAATGCCTTTACTGGTAAATTGAATGTTTCTTTTGACATCATTAAGGATGAAATGTCTAATGGAACTTATGAAATTATTTCTTCATTAAATAGTAATAAAGTACTTGATATAAAAGATGGATCTAAAGCATCAGGTGCATATGCGCAAATTTATAGTTGGAATGGTACACAGGCACAAAGATTTGAGATTCATAAAAATCAAAATGGATATTATACAATTAAAAATGCAGGTTCTAATTTATATGTAGGTATTAGTACAAATTGGAATACAATGGGAAATTATAATTCATTAATTCAAGGAGTAAATGCTTCTTCAAAAGCAGCTCAATTCATTTTTACTAGAAATAGTAATGGACAGTGGATTATTTCTTCGGCTTGGGATTCTAGATATGTATTTGATTTGAATGGAGCAAAATTAGATAATGGCAATAAAGTTCAAATTTATACACAAAATGGAACTTCTGCACAAGCATGGAAATTATTGAAAGTTAGTAATTCTCGTGAAGAAATAGATGATTTAGCACAGAAAAATAAGAATACTTTAGCAGATGGTACATATACAATCAATTCAACTTTAAATACTAGTTATGTATTAGATGTAAATGGTGGTTCTAAAGTGAATTTTGGTAATATTCAACTATATCAAAGTAATGGTACTTTAGCACAAGGATGGAAAGTAAACCATGATTCAAAAGGGTATGTTACGTTTATAAATATTGGTTCAGGAAAAGCAATCGATGTCAAAGATGGATCTGCTTATAATGGACAGAATATTAGTCAATATACTTCTAATAATACATATGCTCAAAAATGGATTGTAGTACAAGAAGGTAATGGTTTTAAAATTATATCAGCTTTGAATACAAGTTATGTATTAGATTTGAATTCTGCATTAGTAAAGAATTATCAAAACATTCAAACTTATAAATCAAATGATACGTTAGCACAACGTTGGTATTTTTCAACATATGTTTCTCCACGTGAAAAATTAGATACTATGGCAAAAGAATACAATGCTGATATTACAGAAGCAACATATGTGATTTCAAATTATGTGAATCCAAATTATGTATTAGATATAAAGGATGGTTCAAAGGCTAATCGTGGTAACTTACAGATTTATAAATCGAATAATACGAATGCACAAAAGTGGCAGCTGAAAAAAGATTCTGTTGGCTACATTACATTTATCAATGTTGGGTCAAATAAGGCTTTAGATGTTTCAAATGCGACTGTTCGAAATGGCTCAAATATTTGGCAATATGAATCAAATGGTACCTATGCTCAAAGTGGATTGCGAAGAAAAATACGGATGGTAGTTTGACTTTTGTATCTGCTTTAGATGCGAACTACGTATTAGATATTAATGCTGGAAAAGTTATAAATTGGCAAAATATACAATTGTATAAGAGTAATGGTACAAATGCTCAAAAATTTAAATTAACAAAGATTTAAATTATAACCAGGCGTAGAAATGCGCTTGGTTATTTTTAAGTTTTGTTGAATTTGTTTACATATTCATTTAAAATAACATTATTGGGGAGAGGGATAGAAAATGCATAAAAATATAAAACCAATTTTGGCTTTAGTATTAAGTTTAGTTTTGTCTGTATCAACATTATCTAATATGTATACAGTTCGTGCAGATGATGAAATAACGCAAGAAGAGCCTGTTGTAGAAGAAACACAAACTGAAGAAGAGACTACAGAAGAGCAAGTTCCTACTGTAGAAGAACAAACACCTACAGAAGAGGAGCAAGTTCCTGCTGAAGAGGAAGAGCCAGTTGTTGAAGAGGAGCAATTGGGTGATTCTAATATGATGGAATACTTCTTAGTCGATAATCCAGTATTATCAAGTGGAGAAGCAGAAAACTTTGTTCTTTCATTAAATAATGCGGAAGGGTATTCGGATTTTAGATTAACCATTCAAAAAGAGGATGGATCTACTTTTGATTTAGAGAGTACAGAGCAAGTTGATAATTTAGTTAAATTCTCTAGAGTGTTTAATGAAGAAGAAAAAGGACAATATAGTGTGACTACACTTCATTATGTATATAATGGACAAGCTTATTATTTAAACTTTAGTGATTTAGAAATGGATGTTAAATTTGGGGTGGATCAAGAATATGATGGGTATGATTCAACATTACCTGATTTAACAGAGGATTCAATTAGTTCAGAAGGCATTATTGAAGTAACGGATGTAAATAAAGCTGAAGAAGAGATTGTGAATGGGGTTGCGAGTCAACCAGCTACAATGTCAGTAGATGAGTTTTCAAAACATGCGACTGGTGGAATGACAATTTGTTTGGATCCAGGACATGGTGGTAGTGATTCAGGTGCTACTGCATTTGGTGCAAAAGAATCGGATTTAACTTTAAAGATTGCTCAATATTGTAAGGAAGAATTAGCTAAATATGATGTAAATGTAGTTATGACTAGAACTACAGATACGCGCTTAAGTGAAGAAGCGGCTATGGATTTAAAAAATCGTGTGGAAGTAGCTAAAAAAGCAGGTGCTTCTTACTTCATTAGTATTCATATTAATTCTGCCCAAAATTCAGCAGCTCATGGTGCAGAAGTGTATTATCCAAATACAAGTGGAAATAAGAATCTTTCTACTAATGGTCAAAATTTAGCAAAGGCGATTCAAAAACAATTGACAGCTTTGGGATTGTATGATCGTGGTATTAAGATTCGTAACTATACGGACGGTACAACATCATCAAATCCAAATAGTAGTGATCAAGATTATTATGGTGTCATTCGATATGCGAAACAGGCAAATATCACAGGTTTAATTGTTGAGCATTGTTTTATTAGTAATAAAGAAGAGTTTGATAAATATTTAGGTTCAAATGCTAAGTTACAACAACTTGGTATTGCGGATGCGAAAGGTATTGTGAGTGCACTTGGTTTACAAGCTAAGAATGCGCATATAGATGCATTGGCAGCTGAGAATCGAAATGTTTTAGCAGATGGTACATATACTATTTCAACTTTATTAAATTCTAATTATGTACTTGATGTAAAAGATGGTCATACAAACAATGGAGCTAATATTCAATTGTATGAGAATAATGATACGGCGGCTCAACAATTTAATGTTTCACATGATTCACAAGGGTATGTAACATTCACAAATGTAAAATCAGGAAAAGTGTTAGATTTAAGTGATGCAGTTGTGAGAAATGGAGGTAATATTCAGCAATATAAATCGAATGGTACGCGTGCCCAAAAATGGATTGTGAAAAGAGATGGCGATGGATATATAATTATATCTGCATTAAATTCTAACTATGTATTGGACTTACATAATGCTGTAGTTAATAATTATAGAAATATTCAACTTTATTCTTATAATGGAACAAATGCTCAAAGATGGAATATTACAAAGTATGTAAGTAAAGAACAAAGAATCAATAATTTGGCGGCACAAAACAAGAATACATTAGCAGATGGTGTATACGAAATCTGTAGTGTAAAAAATAGTAATTATGCTTTAGATGTTAACTCAGCTTCAACAAGTAATGGTGCGAATGTTCAATTATACTTACGTAACGGAACGCAAGCACAAGCATTTAAAGTGAGTCATGATTCTCAAGGTTTTGTCACATTCACAAATATTAATTCGGGTAAAGTAATTGACTTAGATGGAGCGATCACAAAAAATGGTAGAAATATTCATCAATATGCCTCAAATGGTACTCGTGCACAAAAATGGATTGTACAACAGAGTGGTTCCGGATATTCAATTGTTTCTGCGATAGATACAAGTTTTGCTTTAGATATTAGAAATGGTTTTGTTTATTCTGGCTCTAATATTCAACTATATAAGAGTAATAATACAGCAGCACAACAATGGACTTTTAATAAATATGTAACAGAGCGTGAGCGTTGTGATTCGTATGCCAGTCAAAATAAGGGGCGTATGCCAGATGGTGTCTATTACATAAAAAATCAAAATGTAGGATATGCATTAGATGTTGCAGATGGAAGTCTATATGGTGGTGCAAATGTTCAATTATATTCTTTGAATAGAACAAATGCACAAAAATGGAAAATTACACATGATTCAACTGGATATGTTTCTTTCCAAAATGTTGGTTCTGGTATGTATTTGACAGCTAGTGGAAGTGGAAGAACTGCTAATGTTTATCAACAAAGGCAAACAAATGACTACAATCAAAAATGGATTGTGATGTTTGATAATAATCAAAACCTACGCATTGTGTCTGCATTAAATTCAACTATGGTATTAGACGTAAAAGATGGTAAGATTCGCAGATGTTCAAATATTCAGCTATATACATCAAATAATTCGAATGCACAAAAATGGGTGTTTGAATATATTAATACAAACGCAACTGGTGGTTTGATGCAGATCATGGGTACTAGTCAAACTACAGTGGCTCAAATGGTTCGCTACTATAATGCGAATGCGTCAGGTTACGATACATTTAAGGCCAAATATAATGGCAAATATGATGGATGTTTAGCTAAGGGTGGAGCTAGTACAATCGATCAATTTGCCCAAATCTTCTATGAAGAAGCAACTGCTGAGGGTGTAAGAGCTGAAGTAGCATTTACTCAATGTATGAAAGAAACAGGTTTCTTAAAATACGGTGGAGACGTTCTTCCAAACCAATATAACTTTGCAGGTATTGGTGCTACTGGAGCAGTACATGGAGCAAGCTTTAGCAATGTAAGAATGGGTGTTCGTGCTCAGATTCAACATTTGAAAGCTTATGGTTCGATATCCCCATTAACAAACCCATGTGTGGATCCAAGATTTAATTTAGTTAAGCGTGGTAGTGCTCAATATGTGGAATGGTTAGGTATTAAAGAGAATCCTAATGGATATGGTTGGGCTACTTCTAAGAACTATGGTCATGATATTGTGAGCATGGTGAATGTATTATTGAAAAAATAAATCTTTGAAAAGAGTTCCTAAGAACTCTTTTTTAAAGGGAAAGGGTTAAAGGGTATGTTATTTCCAAGTGAAGTATTTTTGTTTCTATTTTTACCTTTCGTATTAGCTGTATATTATCTTGTGTTAAGAAAACATACAGTAGGTAAGAATATATTTCTATTTGTTATGAGTTTATTATTCTATGCATATGGAGAACCAAAATATGTGTTCTTAATGATGTTTATGATTCTATTACATTATGGACTAGGTTTATTAATCAATAAATATTCAGACGATAAGAGAATGCAGAGATTGATTCTATTCTTAATGGTAGTAATTGATGTATGTATACTGGGATATTTTAAGTATTTGAATTTTATTGTTTCTATTTTCACAGGTAAAGAAGATACGTTTAAGATAGCTCTTCCAATTGGAATTTCTTTCTTTACATTCCAAGCTATTTCTTATGTAGTGGATGTATATCGTGGTAAGGGAAAGGTTCAAACTCATTTTTTAAATGTTGGTCTGTATATTTCTTTATTTCCTCAATTGATCGCAGGTCCTATTGTGCGTTATGAAACAGTCGCAAATGAGATTGAGAATCGAAAAGAGAATTTGAATGATTTTGCGATGGGTGTAAATCGTTTTATTATTGGTTTAGGAAAAAAAGTATTATTAGCCAATCAATTTGCGGTTGTTTCGGATACTGTATTTGGGAATGTAACAAGTACAGGAACAACCAATTCATTCTTATTATTATGGATGGGTGCGATTGCGTATACACTTCAAATCTTCTTTGATTTTGCAGGCTATTCGGATATGGCGATTGGTTTGGGTCGTATGTTTGGCTTTCATTTCTTAGAAAACTTTAAGTATCCATATATTTCTAAAAGTATTTCAGAATTTTGGAGAAGGTGGCATATTTCTTTACAAACATGGTTTAAAGATTATATTTATATTCCACTAGGTGGTTCTAGAGTAAATAGTAAGACTTGTTTAGTATTCAACATTTTTGTCGTCTGGTTTTTAACGGGTGTTTGGCATGGTGCAAACTGGACATTTATTGTATGGGGACTTATGTATTTTGTGTTATTGATTCTCGAAAAGTTTTTTCATATGGATGAGAAAATGGGAAAATTTAAAAACCTATACACAATGTTCTTTGTCATGATGGGATGGGTATTATTTAGAAGTGATAGTTTAAGTGCAGCACTCGTATATATTCGTTCTATGTTTGGATTTGGTTGTAAAGGATTTATGGATGCCTATGTGATTCAATATTTTAAACAATACATTCTATATTTTATAATGGGTATTCTTTGTTGTTTTCCTATTTTTAAAAATATCAATCGTATATTTAAAAAGAATATGGTTTATAACTTGTTGTATGTCGTATGTATGTGTGGAATCTTGTATTTGAGTATCATCTTTATTTTCTCAAATACATATAATCCATTTATTTATTTTAATTTCTAGGAGGGCACCATGAAAGAAAAAATAATAATGTTCGTATTTTGTTTCGTGATTTTTGGAATATCCATTTCAACATTATTTAATCAAACTGTTTCTTTATTTAAAAAAGATGAAAAGGTGAGTGATGTTGTTAAGGGGCATGAACTAGAAACAAAGAAAGATAAATCAGGAGTAAAGGGTGCAGTGGATTCTTTTACTTCAAATTTAACGGGTAAAAAAGAAGGTGCAAAAGCAGCTAGTGAAGTAACAAAGAAAACTTCGGGAAATACATATATTGAATCCACTCAGGTATTGCTTGGAAAAGAGGATTGGTTGTTCTATAAATCTACAGAGGATGGGGATCCGATTTCAGATTATCAGGGTATAAATCATTATGATGAGGCTACTATGCAGGCAGTTGCAGATAAACTAACAAATGAGAGAAATCAATTCTCAAATTATGGAATAGATTTCTATATACTTTCGATTCCAAATAAATCGAGTGTGTATCCGGAATATATGCCAGATACAATAGAAAGAAAAGATACAACATCAAAGACAGATTTATTGATGAAGTATTTAGAAGAAAATACGGATTTAAATGTAGTGGATGCAAAACCATCACTTGTAAAATCGAAAAAGAAAAAGCTAGTTTATTATAAAAGTGATACACACTTTAATCAGATTGGTGCTTTTGTGACTGTACAGGCACTAAAGGATAAGATTGATGGGAAAACAGATAAATTAAAGGATGTTAAGTTTGGCAAAATCACAAATCATTATTCTGGAGATTTAGCACGTTTATGTGATATGCAAGATACATTCAATAATGATACTCAATATCAATTAGATCCAGCCACAGTAAACACAAAAATAAAATCAGACAAAAAAATATTGGTAATAGGAGATTCGTATTCAGATGAAATGTTGAGTATTTTAAGACAATATTTTGCAGAAGCACAAACTGTAAACATTTGGTCTTTTGAGCCGAGCTTATTAGATGAATATAAACCAGATATTGTAGTATGGGAACATGCTGAAAGATATACGGATCGTTTCAATTGGATCTCATTATTTGGTTAGACATGTTAACAAAATATGAAAAGTTATAAATATATATCTTAATTTAAGTAATATTATATTATATAGTAGCAAATAATACTATTCTTTGATATAGTTGAAGTAGAGTTTCACCTATAGAAAGGAAAATATAATATGAGGAGAATTTTAGGTGTATTTATAGCGTTGTTTATGTGTTGTATACCAATTGGTATACAAGCGGAAGAGGAAGTGTTATCTTTTGAATATACAGGTCAAAAGATAGAAATTAAGGGTGCGACTGGTTATTATTCTATTCCTGAGTTTGAGTTTTTAGAGGATGCTCCAATTGATTGTGGAAAGTATTTTGCGGTTACTGGTGATGGATATGTTACTTTTGAAATCAATCCTAAAAAAGTGCTTGTTAGCGTGAATTACAACAAAGATTGGAGAGAAGGAGATTCTGAAGAAAAGAAATATCTGTGTAAATTCGATGGTGATTATGAGTTGAAATTAAGAATTTTATCAAACGGAGACTTTGTATCATTGGATCGTTATGATGGTAACATTGATTTTCAATTTGAGCCAAAGAATGAAAAAGATGTTCCAGTTGAAAAGACAAAGATTACGCATTCGGATGTAGAGGTTGTTTACTACGAAGATGGATATAAGATTGATAGTGGTAGAAGTGATATTGAACCAATCTTGTTAAAAGATGCGGGAGAATATATTGTCAGTTTTGATGCTGATTCCAGGTATTATGAATCCATTCCATTTAAAGTAACAATTCTTCCTAAAACTATTGAATTGCAATTACCGAACTATCAAAAATATGTTGGAGAAAAAGATCCAATATTAGAAACAGATGATTATATTTTGATTAGAGAGGTTTGATGTTAGCATATAAATAGGACTAGTCAAAAAGAGAAAATTTACACCAGTGGT
>OMGU01002623.1_pt1 | contig 9948 bp, 8 predicted proteins | sample 1646121 | NCBI WGS metagenome assembly OMGU01 (sample SAMN05578581, study PRJEB25193) | human gut metagenome | biome: Human Microbiome; feature: human-associated habitat; material: feces | host: Homo sapiens | place: USA:Birmingham
GGATTGAGGTGATACCCGTGGACATTGGAGAGGCAGTTAGGGCAAGAATCTTAGAATTATGCCGTGAGCGCAATTTATCTATCAATAAGTTGTGCCTTTTGAGCGGTGTCACGCAGTCCACGGTGAATAACATTGTCAGTGGGCGCAATCACAGCGCCACAGTTACAACTATAAAAAAGTTATGTGATGGCCTTGGAATCTCAATAGAAGAATTTTTCAGTTCGGAGTTATTTCAAGGACTGGATCAAGAAGTGAAGTAGTTTTTGTGAGCAAGAAGCATTGATAGACACTCCAAATGGCTGTCCGTTTGCTTTTCTAATACGTCCTAATCGGCTCTTGCCAAAGTCGCAATTTTGAATGTGGCGTAACATAATTGGGAGATAGAGGTGGAGGCAATCAGTCAAACGTCATATTGAAAAATACCGGATAACACCTCTAATGCTCGTTTCGTTGTAAAGAAACGGGGATGAATATGAGAAGTTTAAAATTGCCGGGAATAAGTACATATCTTGTCGAAGTATAAGCCCCGCAAAGGTCATCCTGATCTTTGCGGGGCTTTCGTGCGTCGAATTATACGGAATTTTACAAAATTCCCGTGTATTCTGTAACAAGCGTGGTATTCTGTGGGGAAATTACGTTTATCAACGTTCCCCTATTTTTTTTACCTCTTTCCAACAGTCTCAATCCGCAGGAAAGCTCTCGTTTGGGGGCAATTCTGCGGTTTTTTTTCAAATCAGTGTCAGGGGATATTACTCCCTTGATGCTATTTTTTTCTGCTGCGGCAACTTGCCAACCCGTTGTCGTAGTCCTCCACGTTCTGAATTTTCAAAAATTCAGAACGAATGGAGGAAAAAACAATGGATGGCGGTCATCCAAAAAACATTGACCCTCGTCCCAAGCGCCGGAGGGATGAAGAAAACCCTTATGAAATATACACCACTGGCATCAATACTACCCACCCACGCTACTTTTTGGCATTTACGGACAGCAACAAGGTAAAACGATGGATGGAGATCGACAAGGCCCTATTCGATGCGTTCAACGAGTTTGAACTGGACGATCTTTCTTTTTTCAACGAAGTGGACAGGCACTATGAGCGATCCGAAGTGACAGAGGCCACTCTGAACAGACGGGCCGCGAAACCACAGGAAAGCGTGGAAGAAATCGTTTCTCAGCAGATGGAGAGGGACAAGCTACACCGAGCAATCGCCCAACTGCCTGAAAAACAGCGCCGCCGTCTGGTGCTGTACTATTTTGGAGAGTTTACATACGAACAAATTGCAGATATGGAGGGATGTAAGCACCCCGCTGTGATGAAGTCAATTTCTTCTGCATTGAAGAAACTCAAAAATTTTCTGTCCGGGGAGGTTACAATTTAGCGTTTGAGTGAGGAAACAGGTGAAGGGCAATGGAAAGCTCTTCACCTGTTCCTCGTTTATGCGATGAATGGGTTTGACCTTGACAATTTCATACCCATTCATCAAACACATTCCTATTGCCGCAAGCCATTTTATCGTTGCGCCAGGATATGCCGGACAGAACAACGGGATGCCACACTATCATTTCGTCCACGGTTTGCCGTCCAGCATGGAGCGAGAATCAGCGGTTATGAAATGCCGGGTGGCTCCCGGTACGGCCAAGACCGGCAATAGGGACAATGATACTCCTGTTCAGTCACAGTCCGAGCGTGATAGCGTTTTCCAACGCAAAGCCGTCGCAGGCAATGAGAGCAGCCGACAGAGAACCTGCCGGGGGTGAAATTCCCGTGGAGCTGGTCGCCGCCAGCCGTTTGATGACTTCCCTCAGCGGGCCGGGGTGTCGCGGACAAATAGGCTTGCTTTGATATAAGCCGGACAGCGGGATAGGCTTATGAAAACGGGAGCGTTTATGCCCCGCCAACCTTAATATGTTACGCTGCCCGGCCCCTACATAGGCGACGCAGGCCGTCTAATTTTTATAGGGAGGTCAAATACCATGAGCAAGACATATTTACGCGGTGATCTATATTACGCCGACCTTGGCCACGGAATCGGCTCGGAACAGAAGGGCACCCGGCCCGTTGTTATCATTCAGAACAACGTGGGCAACAAACATAGTCCCACGGTTATCATCGCCGCCGTCACCAGCAAGGCCAACGTCAAAGCCAAGTTGCCCACCCACTACTACCTGGACGCCGGGAATGGACTGGTACAGCCGTCCCTCGTTTTATTGGAGCAAATTCGTACTGTGGACAAGCGGCGGTTGTCTGGCTACATCGGCAGACTGGACGAGGAACATATCCGGGGCATCAACCACGCTTTGGCAATCAGTATCGGCCTGATCGAACCCGTCCCCCCGAAACTAACTCTCTGCTTATGCGACGCTTGTGCTGACGCTTTTCGCAGCACAGGCGCTTTTGTTTTGCGGGAGGCCGCGCAGGGACAGGCTGAAGAGAAGGTTTGCGTCTACTGCGGTCAGTATCCTGGCATAGAGTATGTGGTCACACCGAAAGGAGGGGCGGGCGTATGAGCTATTCCGATGTGCCTATTTGGGAGAAGTACACGCTGACCATTGAGGAGGCAGCCAAGTATTTCCGTATTGGGGAAAAGAAGTTGCGAAAACTGGTGGAAGAAAACTCAGACGCCAACTGGCTGATAATGAATGGCAACCGCGTCCAGATTAAACGCAGGCAGTTTGAAAAAGTCATTGACTCCCTGGATGTGATCTAATCGCAGATTTGTATTGAGCCAGAAATATGATACACTATATTCAAGTCGTATCAAGGCTCGTTCCAGTTTTGGAAAGGAGTTTTACCAATGGCGGAAAAACGACGTGATAACAAAGGCCGCATTTTGAGAACTGGAGAGAGTCAGCGAAAAGACGGGAGATACGCATATAAGTACACGGACAGCACCGGCAAGCCCCAATTCGTCTATGCCTGGAAGCTGGTAGCAACGGACAAGACCCCGACGGGCAAGCGGGATGATATTTCTCTGCGTGAGAAGGAAGCGGAGATCAACCGGGATATTGCGGACGGCATCGACGCTGTGGGCAAAAAAATGACTGTCTGCCAGCTCTACGCCAAGCAGAACAGTCAGCGGGCGGATGTGAAGCGGGCCACCAAGAAACAGCGGGAGTACCTGATGGGACTCTTGCGGGATGACCCTCTCGGCAGGAAAAGCATCGATGCGGTGAAGCCATCCGATGCCAAAGAGTGGGCTATCCGCATGAAGGAAAAGGGGTTTAGTTTCCAGTCTATCAGCAACTACAAGCGTTCCCTCCGGGCCGCTTTCTTTATCGCCATCGAGGACGATTGTGTTCGCAAGAACCCCTTCAGCTTTGCCCTAAACAAAGTCTTAGAGGACAACAGAGGTGAAAAAACCGTGCTGACACCGGAACAGGAGGTGAGTCTGATCGACTTTGTGCAAAATGACAAAGTATATCGGAAGTACGTTGATGAGCTTATCATCCTGCTGGGAACCGGGCTTCGCATTTCTGAGTTCTGTGGGCTGACCACGAACCTTGACTTTAAGAATCGCCTGATCCGGGTGGATCACCAGCTTTTGCGGGACCCTAAGAGCGGCTACTACATCGAAACACCTAAGACCAAGAGCGGCTACCGGGAAATTCCCATGAGTGAGCCAGTCTATCAAGCGTTGAAGCGAGTGGTGAAGAACCGTGGAAAGAAAACCACCATTATGATAGACGGGTACACAAACTTTCTGTTCCTCAAAAGGGATGGAACGCCGAAAGTGGGCATGGACTATAACAATATGATAAGGAACCTTTTGAAGAAGTATAACAAGCAGCACAAGGAGCCATTGCCCAATATCACCCCACACTCCTTCCGGCACACGTTCTGTACCCGTATGGCAAACGCCGGTATGAACCCCAAGGCTTTACAGTACATCATGGGCCATGCCAACATCACCATGACGCTGGACTATTACACCCATGTTGATGCCTGTTCCGTAAGGGCAGAGATGGAGCGGCTGGCCGCGTAGTAAAAAGGAAGCGAAAGGCCAGGTTTACTACTTCCGTACTACGTTTCACTGCAAAGTCACTCCAAGATACGCCGAGATATGCGAAACACTCTCCCAAACGGCAAATAGCGGAAACGCCTGAAAATCTAGGCTTTGCCACCATTTGCCGAGTTACATAAGGTTAGGGCCGGAAATTACAAAATCTTTATAATAATTATTTTTTGTTTTATCCATTTAACAGAGGAGGCTATTCTATGGCAGAGCTCCAGACGGAGCGCTCCTTCGTGGTTGAGCTGACCCCGGAGGGCGTTCAGGAAATCCAGTCCCACAAAAATATCTACACCGAGGACACAAAGCCCATTCCCTTGTCCGGCCGCGAGTGGTCCACCAAGAACTACATAACCCTCTGGACCGGCATCCTGGTTTCCATTCCCGTGTATATGATGGCCAGCGCCCTGCTGTCCGCCGGCCTAACCTGGTATCAGGCGCTGTTTATCTGCGTGCTGGGCCACACGCTGGTCCTCATCCCCTCCATCCTGCTGGGAAAGTTCGGCTCCCGCTACGGCGCCAGTTTTCCCGTCCTGTCCAAGATGGTATTCGGACCCAAGGGCACGGCCATTCCCACCATCATCCGTGCCTTCATGGGCTGCCTGTGGTTCGGGATTCAGAACTGGATCGGCGGCACAGCTCTGGACGCCATCATCGCCGTCATCTTCCCGGCCTACACCGGTCTGGCGTTCCACAGCTTCCTCAGCTTCGGCCTGTTTGTACTCATCAATTTCTACATCGGCTACCACGGCAGCCGGGCCATCCGCTTCCTGGAGGATTTCGCCGCCCCCATCCTGATCATTCTCAGCGGCGTAGTCATTGTCTGGGCCTTCTGGCTGGCCAGTCAGAAGGGAGGATTTGCCGCACTGTTCACCACTCAGGTGGCAGGCGGCAACGGCGAGAGCTTCTGGTCTCAGTTCTTCCCCTCCCTGACTTCCATGATCGCCTTTGACGCCACCATCGCCCTGAATTTCTCCGACTACACCCGCCACGCCAAGACTGAGGGGGCCCAGGTGAAGGGCCAGCTCATCGGTGCGCCCATCATGACGGCCTTCATCGTCTTTGTGGGCATCTGCGGCACCTCCGGCTCCGAGCTGGCCTTCGGCGAGGCCTTCTGGGATCCCAGCATTCTGGTCTCCCACTTCGGCAATCCCGCTGTGGTGATCATCTTCTCCCTGTTCATCATCCTGGCCACCCTGACCACGAACGTAGCCTGCAACCTGGCGGCCGCCTCCGTGGTGTTCTCCTCCCTCTTTGGCAAGGTGCTCACCTACAAAAAGGCCGTCGTGGTGGCCACGATCCTCTCCATCTGCTTCCTGCCCTGGAAACTGGTTGAGAATCCCGAGAGCTACGTGTATACTTTAAATGGAACCCTGGCCGTGTTCCTGGGTCCCATCACCGGCATCTGTCTGGCGGCCCTGTGGAGCCAGTACCGCAACCGTCTCCGCCTGCCCGACCTCTACTACCAGGACGGCGGCGCCTACTACTATCAGGGCGGCTGGAACGTGCTGGCCCTGGTGACCATGGCAGTCCTGTTCATTTTCATTTTCGTGTGCCAGTTTATTCCCGTCCTCAGGTGGATCTACGACAGCTCCTACCTGCTGGGCTGTGTGTTCGCCTTCGTGATTTACAGCGCCCTGTGCAAGCGCCAGGACCGCTGAACACATTGGTTTCCACATCCGACATCTGATAAAGGGGGTTCTTATGCGTACCATCATTCAAAACGGCACCATTGTCAGCGACACCGCCGCCTTCCGGGCCGACCTGCTCCTGGAGGACGGCGTGGTGAAGGCCGTGGGGGCGGGGCTGTCGGTCCCGGACGCCCAGGTGATCGACGCCTCCGGCAAGTACGTCCTGCCCGGCGCGGTGGACGTGCACACCCACATGGATCTCCAGGCCGGGGCCCACCGGGCGGTGGACGACTTCTACACCGGCACCGTGGCCGCCGCCTGCGGCGGCACCACCACCATCGTGGATCACATGGCCTTCGGCCCCAAGGGCTGCTCCCTGTGGCACCAGGTGGAGGAGTACCACCGTCTGGCCGACGGAAAGGCGGTCATCGACTACGGCTTCCACGGCGTGCTCCAGCATGTGGATGAACGGGTGCTCCGGGAGATGGGGGAACTCGCCGACCGGGAGGGTATCACCAGCTTCAAGGCCTATCTGACCTATGACTTTGGCCTGGACGACGGGGCCCTGTTCCAGGTGCTCCGCCAGGCCAAGGAGGACGGTATCGTGATCCCCGCCCACTGCGAGAACGATGGAGTGGTCAACTACCTGCGGGGCTGGTACAAGGCCCAGGGCCTCACCCAGCCTATCTACCACGCCAGGAGCCGCCCCGCCCGCTGTGAGGCGGAGGCGGTGAGCCGCCTGCTCCACCTGGCCGCCATGGCCGGGGAGGCGCCAGTGTACGTGGTGCACCTGTCCAGCGCCGCCGGCCTGGCCGAGGTGCGCAAGGCCCGTGCCCAGCGGCAGAAGGGCGTGGGCGTGGAGACCTGCACCCAGTACCTCACCCTCACCGAGGCCGCCTACGCAGACCCCCAGGAGGGCCTGAAGGCCGTCATGTCCCCGCCCCTGCGGACCCAGGCGGACTGTGACGCCCTCTGGCAGGGGCTCCAGGACGGGGTGATCGACGCCGTGGCTACCGACCACTGCCCCTTCCGCTTCGCAGTGGAGAAGCAGTTCGGCGCGGGTGACTTCACCGCCTGCCCCAACGGCGCCCCTGGCGTGGAGGAGCGGCTTCCGGTGCTGTACTCGGAGGGGGTGGCCAAGGGCCGCCTGTCGATCTGCGAGCTGGTGCGCCTGCTGTGCGCCAACCCCAGCCGCCTCTACGGCCTCTACCCCCGGAAGGGCACCCTCCAGCCCGGCGCCGACGCCGACGTGGTCATCCTCGACCCGGCCAAGCGCCGCACCCTCACCCACGCCGGGCTGCACTCGGCGGTGGATTACACCTGCTATGAGGGTATGGAGCTCCAGGGGGCCATTGACCTGGTGCTCTCCCGCGGAGAAGTGGTGGCCCGGGACAACCAGTTCGTGGGCAAGCGGGGCGCTGGACGCTACCTCAAGCGGGGCCACAGCAGCCTGGCCGAATAAATACAAAATGAGCGCCGCCAGCGATCCCACTTCTCGATGAGGGCGCGGAGCTGGTCGGCGAACCGACCCAGATCCTTGTTGGTGCCGCCCTTGTTGTGGGCGATGACCTCCATGAGCCTGCGGCCCACATCCTCCAGGCGCTGGTAGGCCGGCGAGCCGCCGGAGGCGGGCTCGGGCTTCTTCTCCGGCGGCAGGCCGGGGGAGAGCATCCGGTTATCCAGCAGGTCGTAGACCTCTTCGTAGTTTGGGGCGTGGGCGGCCAGTCCCTTCTCCCGGAGGGTGTTGGCGTAGACCTCCGTCACCTCCTGGTCGCCGTGGACCACGAACACCTGCCTGGGCCGGGGGCTGAAGTGCTCGATCCACCGCAGCAGGCCGTCCCGATCGGCGTGGGAGGAGAGGCCGTGGAAGTTGACGATCCGCGCCCGCACGGCGATCTCCTCGCCGAAGAGCTTGACCGAGCCGACGCCGTTGAGGAGCCGTCGGCCCAGGCTGCCCTCGGCCTGATAGCCCACGAACACCACGGCGCACTCCGGCCGCCAGAGGTTGTGCTTGAGGTGGTGGCGGATACGGCCGGCGTCGCACATACCGGAGGCGGAGATGATCACCTTCGGGGTAGGGTCCAGGTTGAGGGCGCGGGACTCATCGCTGCTCTCGGTGATGGTGAGGCCGGGGAACTGGAACAGGGCCCCGCCCTTGAGGGCGGCGATGGCCTTCTCGTCCAGATAGCCGTGGAGATCCCCGGAGAAGATGCGGGTGGCCTCGCCGGCCAGGGGGGAGTCCACCACCACGGAAAAGCCGGGCACGCTCTTGACGAGGCCCTGCTCCTTCATCTCCCGGATGAAGTACAGCAGCTCCTGGGTGCGGCCCACGGCGAAGGAGGGGATGATCACGTTGCCCCCATTGCCCAGGGTCTCGTCGATGATGGCGGCCAGATCGGCGGTGTAGTCCGGGTCTTTGTCCATGTCGTGGAGCCGGTCGCCGTAGGTGCTCTCGGTGAGCACGTAGTCGGCGTCCCTGATGTACTGGGGGTCGCGGATGATGGGCTGATCCCGGTTGCCGATGTCGCCGGAAAAGACCACCTTGCGGGTGTCGTCCCCCTCGGTGAGCCACATCTCCACGCTGGCCGAGCCCAGCAGGTGCCCGGCGTCCACGAAGCGCACCTTCACCCCGTCGGCGATCTGGAGGGTGGTGCCGTACTCGCAGGTGACGATGCGCTTGACCGCCTCCTCCGCGTCGTGAACGGTGTAGAGGGGTTCCACCGGCTCCTCCCCGGCCCGCTTGCCCTTCTGGTTCTGCCACTGGGCGTCGCTCTCCTGGATGTGGGCGGAGTCCCGCAGCATGATGGACAGAAGCTGCCCCGTCAGGCGGGTGCAGTAGATGTTGCCGGTGAAGCCCTGCTTCACCAGCAGGGGGATGCGGCCGGAGTGGTCGATGTGGGCGTGGGTGACCACCACGGCGTCGATGTACCCGGCGGCAAAGTCCAGCTCCTGGTTGTCCCGCTCGTCCCGGCCCTGCTGCAAGCCGCAGTCCACCAGAATCTTCTTTCCCCCGCACTCCACACAGTGGCAGCTTCCGGTGACGGCCCTTGCCGCGCCGAAAAAGGTCAGTTTCATGGGGCACCTCCTTGTGCAGTTTCTACAAGGCTATTGTACTCCTAAAACCAGCCGGTGTAAATAGTCGGATAACGTCCGGTAAGACGGGCAGAAGATCCGCCTCCCTGCCGCTTGGGACAGTGCCTCGTTCCACTCCTCCAGGGTGTAGGTGTTGAGCGGCAGCACGCTGAGCAGGGTGAGCAGCCACTCCGGGTCCGCCCGGCCGTCCAGCCGGGCCAGAATGCGGTTCTCCATATGCTCCCCCCTTTTCCCATTTGTATGCCGCAGCTCTGCGTGCGGTCCCTTTTCTTTTGCGGAAACATCCAGTATACCGTAGGATAGCGGTGATCGGCATGACCAGGAACGCGGCCATCCAGTACGCCAGCGCCGGTGTCTGCTGCATCGCCGTCCCCATCTTCTCCCCAGAGAACGCCGCCGCCTTTGACACGACGAACCCCCTGTGATAGACTATGGCGGCACCATCTGAGGGGCCGCGGGCCCTTCAGAAAGAACCGGACCGGCACACGTAGGAGCCGGTCCGGTTCTTGTTATGCGTTCCTTCTTACAGTTTTTTACAGGCCACCCTCCACAATCTGGGCCTTGATCAGGTTGGTTGTGCCGGACTGTCCCAGGGGTACGCCGGCGGTAATCACCACCGTATCGCCGATCTGGACTGCGTTCTCCTTACGGGCCACATCCACAGCCAGGGAGAACATCCGGTCGGTGGAATCCACCTCGCCGGACAGGTAGGGGTGCACGCCCCAGGAGATGGCAAGCTGCCGCCGGGTGGACTCATTCTGGCACAGAGCCACGATGGGGCAGGCAGGGCGGAAGCGGGAAATGACTTTGGCGGTGTAGCCCGACCGGGTGGCCGCCAGGATGGCCGAGGCGTTCAGATCCATGGCTGTCAGACAGCAGGAGTGAGTGATTGCGTCACTGATACCGGATACCACGGGCAACAGGCTGCGCTCCCGGAAGCGGCCCCAATAGTCGATAGCCTCCTCCGCGGCGGTGACGGTGTTAACCATAGTGGACAGGGCCTCAATGGGGTACTTGCCGGAGGCCGTCTCGCCGGAGAGCATGACGCAGGAGGTGCCGTCGAACACGGCGTTGGCCACGTCGGACACCTCGGCCCGGGTGGGACGGGGATTGCGGATCATGGAGTCCAGCATCTGGGTGGCGGTGATGACCGGCAGGCCGGCCCGGATGGTGGCCTTGATCATCTTCTTCTGGAGGATGGGCACCTCGTGGGC
>OMGU01002631.1_pt1 | contig 9934 bp, 7 predicted proteins | sample 1646121 | NCBI WGS metagenome assembly OMGU01 (sample SAMN05578581, study PRJEB25193) | human gut metagenome | biome: Human Microbiome; feature: human-associated habitat; material: feces | host: Homo sapiens | place: USA:Birmingham
ATACGAGATAAGCTAGTGACTGGAGTTCAGACGTGTGCTCTTCCGATCTCAGGATACCATGCCTGCATCGTCCCGCATACTGAGCTGCAACCATGGTATCCTGTCATCAACATCCTATCTCCCCGCCGCGCGTTTTTGTTTTCCACAAGAAGCCCCTCTGTTTGTGGAAAACCGTTCAGATTCTTTTCACTTTTCCCTGTTGTTACGCGGTCTGCATTCCTGTTTTTGCCCACAAACTGCCCTTGTTCACGCAAAGTTTACCGGAATTTCCAGCTATTTCATGCCTTGTTCATCCGCAGTTCATTTTTATTCTTCATGATAGAATCTATCGGGGGCCCCTATTACCGCCCCCAACTGGAGGAATTGTTATGCACGAAACCCAACAGCCGCGCGACCCCAAAAAGACGACCGGCATTGTATATGCCGTGATCCTTGTGGTGTTGCTGCTGCTCAATTTCTGGGCCTTCCCCGCCATGATGAAAGGCCAGGTCAAACAGGTCGATTACGGCACCTTCCTGAACATGCTCGAAGGCGGCGAACTGAGCACCGTTGAAATTCAGGATCAGCAGATCTATTTTGTGGACAAAAACGATACCACCTACTGCACCAACTCCATTGCGCAGGACCTGCAGCTGGTCAACCGGCTGGAAAGCGCCGGCGTTTCCTTTGGCAAGGTGTACAACCAGACCACCTGGGTGGATACCCTGCTGGGCTGGGTCATCTCGCTGCTGCCCATGATCATCCTGATCGTCTGGTTCAACCGCATGATGCGCAAGCGGGTCGGTGAAATGACCGGCGGCGCCAACAGCATGATTTTTGGCGGCGGCAAATCCGGTGCCAAACAGTATGTCGTTGAGGATGGCAAGTCCATCAAATTTGCCGATGTTGCCGGTGAGGACGAAGCCAAAGAGAGCCTGCAGGAAATCGTTGACTTCCTGCATAACCCCAAGCGTTACGAGGATATCGGTGCCAAAATGCCCAAGGGCGTTCTGCTTGTCGGCCCCCCGGGCACCGGTAAAACCCTGCTGGCCCGCGCTGTTGCCGGTGAAGCCGATGTTCCCTTCTTCTCCATTGCGGGTTCTGAATTTGTCGAGATGTTCGTCGGCATGGGCGCTTCCAAGGTGCGTGACCTCTTCAAACAGGCCAACGAAAAAGCCCCCTGCATTATCTTTATTGATGAGATCGATACCATCGGCAAAAAGCGTGACGGTGCTTCCGGTATGGGCGGCAACGATGAACGCGAGCAGACCCTGAACCAGCTGCTGACCGAAATGGACGGGTTTGACGCCGCCAAGGGTGTTATCATTCTGGCCGCCACCAACCGTCCTGAATCCCTTGACCCCGCTTTGACCCGCCCCGGCCGTTTTGACCGTCGTGTGCCCGTGGAGCTGCCCGACCTGAAAGGCCGCGAAAGCATCCTGCGCCTGCACGCTCAAAAGGTCAAAATCGGCCCCGACTGTGACTTTGCCGTGGTTGCCCGCATGACTCCCGGTGCTTCCGGTGCCGAGCTGGCCAATATCATCAACGAAGCCGCCCTGGGCGCTGTGCGCCACCACCGCATGGCCGTTACCCAGTACGACCTGCAGGAAGCCGTGGATACCATCCTGGCCGGTGCCCAGAAAAAGAATAAGATCCTGAGCGACAAAGAAAAGTGCATCGTGGCCTACCACGAAGTCGGCCATGCCATGGTTGCCGCCCTGCAAAGCCATTCCGCCCCCGTGCAGAAAATCACCATTGTGCCGCGCACTTCCGGCGCGCTGGGTTTCACCATGCAGGTAGAGGACGGCGACCACACCCTGATGACCAAGGAAGAGATCCTGGCCAAAATTGCCACCATGACCGGTGGCCGTGCCGCCGAAGAAGTGGTGTTCAACTCCATCACCACCGGCGCATCCAACGATATCGAGCAGGCCACCAAGATGGCCCGCGCCATGATTACCCGCTACGGCATGACCGACGACTTTGACATGGTTGCCCTGGAAACCGTGAACAACGCCTACCTGGGCGGCGATGCCAGCCTGGCCTGCAGTGAGCGCACAGCCGCCACAGTGGACGATAAGGTCGTGGAAGTCGTCAAGCAGCAGCATGAAAAAGCCAAACAGATGCTGATTGAAAACCGCGGCAAGCTGGACGAGATTGCCAAGTACCTGTACGAGAAAGAAACCATCACCGGCGAAGAGTTCATGCGCATCCTGACCGCTGTTCCCCAGCTGCCCACCGGTGCCGTGGAACAGTAAAGTCTCCGCTCTGCGCGTTTTCTTTGTAAAATAACAGTGCCCCCGCCCTATGCAGTTCATTTACCGCACGGGCGGGGGTGTTTTGTTGTAATTCCGTAGGGGCGCACACCATGCACCCATCCGTTTTATATCATCACACTACAGCGCTTTCTCACAAAGCACACCATGTAATAGCGCCATTTTATGGCCAGCCGTTACCCATTTGTAGGGTCCGCTGCTCACCTCTTTCCGAAAAACGCAATAAAAATGCTGTCTTTCTCCACATCAGGGAAAGGCAGCATTCTTCTTTATCCGTTCAGATCTTCGCCGTTGCTGGCAATCACATTTTTATACCATCCAAAGAACTTTTTCCTGTACCGTGCCTCCGCCCTGTTCGAGTACCGGGAAAAGCACCCGTGATCCTGCCGGGCTTCATTTTGCCTGTGCGCCCTCTGGGAAGATGATCTTGTTCACAAAGAAGAAGATCACCATAGAAATGCCGCCATTGAGCACGGTGGTACCAATGTTGTAGATGAAATCCGGCACCAGCAGGCCCGCAACCGCCACCCACACGCAGTTGATGAAGTTGACGATGCAGGTGATCAAGCAGAACGCCACCACATACCAGGCGATCTGCTTGGCCAGGTTGCCCTTGCTGCGGAACACAAAGTTGCGCTGGATAGGAAAGTTTATGCATTCTCCCACCACCATGGCAACCATGTAGGCGCAAAAGTACGGCAGACCGCCATGGGCGGAATCATACCCCAGGATGTTCCACTGGAAGGTTTCGCCAAACAGCGTGACCGGGATGCCCGGCCAGCCAAAATCCACCACCGGCAGGCTGCTGAACGCCGCCGGCAAAAATTGCAGCAGCAGGTATTTGAAGACCGTAACCAGGTTGGATACGATCACAAACAGTCCGCCTTCGCGCACCCACTTGGCTGCGGCGGGGTGTTTTGCCGCAAAATTATTCCATAGCTGCATAAATAGCCCCTCTCTTTCCTCAGCTGTTGCGCAGGCGCTGTTCCAGCTGTGCGTTCAGTACCAGGTTTTTCACGGCTTCTATGATCACCCGCACAAGGCCGATGATCCAGAATCCCTGTAATTCCATCACAATGCCATCCACCATGCCCATGCTGATGGCACCGCTGGTCATTTTGGCCAGGGCACGCAGCGGCATGTTGTACTGGAACAGCACATTCAGGTCCGGCTTGCCGCGCTTGTAGCTGGCGTTCAGCAGTGCGGTAAGCACCAGCCAGATCAGCCAACCCAGCGGGCTGCGGCTGTGGTTCAGCTCGCCCAGGGTCATGTTGCGGTCAATTTTAACTTTTCCCTGCTGCACCGGGCGGCCCAGCAGGGTGGCCCATTCGTCATCCGGCACGCTCTGCACCTTGCCGCTGGTATAGTGCGGCAGATGCTTGCCCGCATAGGGGTTGGGTGCGCCGGTACCGGCCACTTCCACCACGGCGGTCAGGCGGATGTCCGCACTGGACGCGCCGACCCGCAGCTCATAGCTGCCGCCTTCCACTTCCCAGCTGTCGGTCCTGGTGTTCCAGTAGCGGAATGCCTTGTCGTCCAGCGGGATGGTCACGGTCTTGCTTTCGCCGGGCTGCAGCTGCACCTTGGCAAAGCCTTTCAGCTCCTGTGCGGGGCGGAATACTTCTGCCCCGGGTTTTGCCACATACAGCTGCACGATCTCTGCTCCGGCGCGCTTGCCGGTGTTGGTTACGGTCAGGGTCACGCCATTGGACGCGGCCTGCAAATTGCTGTAGGCAAAGCTGGTGTAGCTTAACCCATAGCCAAAGGGGAATGTCACCGGCACACCGGCGGTCTGGTAATAGCGGTAGCCGACATACAGCCCCTCGCGGTACTGCACCATGCGGCTCGGCCCGGCAAAGTTATCCTTGGCGGGGGTATCCGCATAGGCGTTGACCCAGGTTTCGGCCAGCTTGCCGCTGGGGTTCACTTTGCCGGTCAGCACATCCAGCATGGCACCCGCCCCCGCCTGGCCGCCCAGCGCACCATACACCAGGGTACGGCAGTGTTTGAGCCACGGGGTTTCCAGCGAAGCCCCTGCGCTGAGCACCACAACGGTGTTGGGGTTGGCCTGCTGCACGGCCTTTAACAGTTCGATCTGGTTGTCCGCAAGGCGCATATCGCCGCGGTCCAGACCCTCACTTTCCTTGATTTCATCCAGCCCCAGGCAGAGCAGCACCACTTCGGCCTTTTGGGCCAGGGCTACAGCCTCGGCCTGTTTGGCGGCATCCGGTTTGCCCTGGCGGTCAAAGCCGGGGGCAAAGCCCACGCTGGCCAGGCCACTCTCTTTCAGGCAGTCCAAAAAGGTATCCACCTTGATGGAGTTGACCGCGCTGGAGCCAGCGCCCTGGTACCGCGGTGTCTGGGCAAAGTCGCCGATCACGGCAACTTTTGCGCCCTCGGCCAGCGGCAGCAGGTCGTTCTCGTTTTTCAGCAGCACAATGCTTTCGGCTGCGGCGCGGCGGGCCAGGGTGTGGTGAGCGTCCGCATCAAAGGTGCGGCTGTGGGACTGCACGGCGGCATGGGTATCAAACACCAGCGTCAGCAGCTCGTCCAGCCGGGCGTCCACATCCGCTTCAGTAATTTTGCCGCTCTGCACAGCCTGCATCAGCTCGCGCACCGCGTCCCCGCCGGGGGCGGGCATTTCCAGCGTGGAGCCGTTCTGCACGCCCAGGGCATGGTCATTGCTGCCGCCCCAGTCCGTTACCACAGCGCCGTCAAAGCCCCACTCCCCGCGCAGGATGTCCATTAACAGGTGGCGGTTCTCGTTGGCGTAAGTTCCGTTGATGAGGTTATAGCTGCTCATGATGGTCTTGGGCTTTGCTTCCTTGACCACGATCTCGAATCCGGTCAGGTACAGTTCCCGCAAAGTGCGTTCATCCACCACGGAATCCGACGCCATGCGGCGCAGTTCCTGGCTGTTGACGGCAAAGTGCTTGGGGCAGGCCGAAATACCGTTGGACTGGATGCCCCGCACATAGCTCGCGGCCATTTTGCCGGAAAGATACGGATCCTCGGAGAAATACTCAAAGTTGCGTCCGCACAAGGGGCTGCGCTTGGTGTTCAGGCCCGGCCCCAGCAGCACGGCAACTTCCTGCGCGGCGGCTTCTTCGCCCATGGCCTGGCCGATTTGCTCGCCCAGGGCGGGGTCCCAGCTGCACGCCACAGTGGCTGCCGTGGGGAAGCAGGTGGCCGGAACACTGGGGTTCAGCCCCAGGTGGTCCGCCGCCCCGGCTTGCTTGCGCACGCCGTTGGGGCCATCCGACAGAGTGATGGCAGGTACGCCTGCCTTTTGATACGCACGGGTGGTAAAGACGGTATCACCGGAAAGGAGGGCACATTTTTGCTCTAAATTCAGTTTTGCAATCACATCTGCGTGTTTCAATTAGGTCACACGCTCCTTTTTAAGCTCAAGAGTTCTCTTTTGCCGCTTTTGCTGCCTTGCGGAGTTTGACATCAATCACAACACCACGCACAGCCAGGACAAACAAAACGATTACTACAATATCAATCAGTACAACGAGATGGCGCCAGCCAAACACAGAGATTGTGAAAGCATGACGCATAGCGGTAGTATCGCCGATGCTTTCGGCATAGTCGCGGTTGGTCACACGGACATGCAGGTACATGTAAAGTGCTTCTTTGGTTGCACGGCGCAGTGCCTGCATGTAGCTGTTGGAGGAAGTCTCAAAGGCCATCTCACCGCTGCCGAAGCCAGCCATCCACAGGCTGCCGCCTGCACGCAGGGCCTGGTCGCCGTTCATGTAGCTGTGGTGGTCTGCATAGTCGGTGATAACAGCGCCATTAAAGCCCCATTCATCACGCAGAACGCCGGTCAGCAAAGCTTCGCTGCCGCCTGCCCAAACTGCACCAATACGGTTGTAGCTGCTCATCAGGCCGGTTGCATCGTAATCCTCAATAAGCATCTGGAATGGGCGCAGGTAAATTTCACGCAGGGCCTGTTCGGTCATCCAAGTGTAAACGGCATCACGGTAAATACCAGCTTCGCCATCGTTGCAGATAAAGTGCTTGATGTAAACATATACGCCCATTTCCTCAATGCCCTGCACAGCGCTGCCGCACATTTCACCGGAAAGGAAGCTGTCCTCAGAGTAATATTCGTAGTTACGGCCATTGAACGGGCTGCGGTGCATGTTGGCAGCAGGTGCATACAGGCCGGAATAACCGTTCTGCAATGCCTGTTTGCCGTGGGAGTGGCCAATTTCAACAACAAGAGGGGTGTTCCAGATCTGGGCAATGGTTGCAGAGTTCGGGAAGCCAATGGTCTTGCCTGCCGGGCGGCCCCAGCTGCCAACCTGTGCAGGGCCATCTGTATCGGTTCCCTGAATCTTGCTGATGCTTTCCATACATAATCCAGCGCCCCAACGGCATATCCGCGGATGGCATACTGCGCCATGTTGGTAATGAACACGATCAGCACCCCGCCGTCCCGCTCCCGGATGCGGCGGGCGGTCTCCATGCCGTCCAGGTGCTTCATCTCCACATCCAGAAAGATGATGTCAAACTGCGGGCGGTAATCTTCCAGAATCTCCATCCCATCCGCAAACTCCGTTACCTCAAACGGCGTGCCGTACTGCCGGGTGTACCGTTGCACATACCCCGCCAGCTGTTCCCGCACCGCCGCCTCGCCCTCCACAATCGCAATCCGGGTCATCTACTGTTCCCCTTTCTCAACATCACACTGCGGCCCCGCACAGTCCACATCTGGTGCGGCTTCTTAAGGTGTATCTGAAAACAAAGAAAATGACGGATATTTCACAAGCGCAAGACGGATTTAAGGCAAAGAGCCGCGGGAATCCTTTATGGATTCCAAGGCTTTTTAACGCAAAATCCCGCTGCGTTTGTAGAAATAGACGATATTTTCGACGTTTCAGATACGCCCCAGGCCAGCTGCTCCGGCAAAAAGCATTCCGGCCAGAGCAACGGACCTGTTTTATTTGCGCCGTCGCGGGCGGCGCACCGACATTATTCTTTATTCTTTATTATTTATTATTTATCTTTATTCTTTATTATTTAATACTTGGGAGAAATTGTGTGCAATAACTGGTTGCCCTGCACCGGGCCGACTGCCTTATTTTTTCCCCTCATCCCGCAACCACAACCACACTCCAAAGCATCCCGCTGCCCTGCACCAGCAGCATCACGGCTTCCACCGCAACGGCGGCCAGCACACACACAATGATGGGACACTTTTTCCATGCCAGACCACCTGCCACGGCAGCCCCCACAACCCCCAGCACCGGGTTGGCATCCACGCTAAACACACCGGGAAACACCAGCGCCGTCATGGCGGTATAGGGGATCAGCTGCAAAAAGTGTTCGACCCGCGCGCTCAGCCTGATGCGGCCCATCAAAAAGGCGGGCAGCACACGGGGCAGGTAGGTCACCAGAGTCATACCCAAAATCATCAGGTAGATATCACGGTTCTGCATGGCTGTTCTCCTCACTTGCCGCATTGGGCGTTACAAAAAATGACCCCAGCGCCGCGCATCCCAGCGTGGAAAGGATCATCGACCAGCCAGAATCCAGCTGCACCACGTTGCACAGCACAGTGTTGCAGAGCGCCGTCAGCACAACCAGCGCGGCCAGGCGGCCGTTGCCGTGCAGGCCGGGCATCAGCAGGCCAATGAACATAGCATACAGCGAAATGCCCAGTGCCGCGGTGATCAGCGGCGGCAGCAGCCCGGTTGCAATGGCCCCCAGCCAGCTGCCCAGCGCCCAGGAAAGATAGGAGCAGAGCGCCATGGAGAAAAAGTACCGCGGCGTGCGCGGGGCGTTGGCCGTGGTGGTGTACACGGCAAAGGTTTCGTCCGTAACGCCAAAAGCGGCCAGCATACGCACCGGCAACCTGCCGCCCTGCATCTGGTTGAACACGCAGGTGCTCATGATGATATGCCGCAGGTTCAGGATAAATGTTGTCAGCACAATGGTCAGCACAGCAGCGCCCTGCGCCACCATACCAGCAGCCATCATCTCGCTGGCACCGCCGTATACGGTCAAGGACATCAGCACCGTCTGCCAGGTGTTCAGGCCCGCCTGGCGCGCCATTACGCCATAGGCAATGCCCACCGGCACATACACCAGCATAATGGGCACCGCGCTGCGGGTCCCGGCCAGCCACTCCTCTTTTTTGGTCATATTCCTTCCCCTTTTCCTACTGATCTGGTCGATTGCGCGAAATATGGTTTATTATAGCACCGCCCTCTGGCCGCAGCAAGTTTTTCTTGCCGTAAGAGATAGAATAGCGTATAATGTAAAAGAATATATTTTGTTTTTACCTTGTGTGCCCTTTGGCCATTCTTCTGCCGGGCACACCCACCTATAAATTTGATCGGAGGATCTTGCAAATGTCTGGTTTTATCCCGCTTTCCGTGCCGAACTTCGGCGAAAAAGAAGCAGCTTACGCTGCCGAGGCTATTACTTCCGGCTGGGTTTCCACCAGCGGTGCCAAAGTTAGCGAATTTGAGGAAGCACTGGCTGCTTATGTAGGCATGCCGCGCGCTGTTGCCGCCAACAGCGGCACATCCTCGCTGCACCTGGCCGCAATGGCGGCGGGCATCCGCCGCGGGGATGAGGTGATTGTGCCCACCCTGACCTTTATTGCCGCTGTCAACCCGCTGACCCGCTATGTGGGCGCGGAACCGATCTTCATCGGCTGCAACGATACCCTTTGCATTGACCCGGACGCCGTGGAGGATTTTTGTGCCAACCACTGCACCCTGAAAGAGGACGGGCTGTACAATAACAAGACCGGTGCCCGCGTGCGCGCGCTGGGCGTGGTGCATGTGTTTGGCAATATGGCCGATATGCCCCGCCTGCTGGACATTGCCCGCCGCTACAAGCTGATTTTGATTGAGGACGCCACCGAAGCGCTTGGCACCCGCTACACCGCAGGCCCGCTGGCTGGCAAAGCCGCCGGCACCATGGGCGATATCGGCTGCTACAGCTTTAACGGCAACAAGATCATGACCACCGGCGCAGGCGGTTTTGTGGTTTCCAACCACGCCGATTGGGCCGAGCACGCCAAGCACCTTTCCACCCAGGCCAAGGCCGATATGCTGCAATTTCTGCATGACGAAGTCGGCTACAACTACCGCATGACCAACGTGCAGGCCTGCCTGGGCCTTGCCCAGCTGGAAAGGCTGGAGGGCTTTGTGGAGACCAAGAAAGCCCGCTACGACCAGTACAAAGCTGCTCTGGACGGCGTACACGGCCTTCGTATTCTGCCGTTCAAAGAGGAATCTGACGGCGTGCGCTCCAACCACTGGTTCTACAGCCTGTACCTGAAAGATTCCGGCCTTGACCGCGATACCGTGATTGCCAAACTGCAGGAGCAGGGCATCCAGACCCGCCCGGTATGGGCCCTGATCAACGAGCAGGCCGACTACCCCAAAAACGAAGCGTACGCCCTGGAAAAAGCCCAGGACTACCGCAAGTACATCGTCAACCTGCCCTGCTCCACCAACCTGACCGAACAAGACTGCGAACGCGTGATCGCGGCAGTTAAGAACCTGTAATTTGAGTTAGGAGGGAGGAGTTAGAAGTTAGGAGTTATTGGTGTGCGCTGCCACGCGCAATTTTGGATATTAAGTCTTTCACCTTTTTCAAAATTTGCGGCGTAAGCCGCACTTTCAACTCCTAAGGCAATACCAGATCGGAAG
>OMGU01002638.1_pt1 | contig 9915 bp, 10 predicted proteins | sample 1646121 | NCBI WGS metagenome assembly OMGU01 (sample SAMN05578581, study PRJEB25193) | human gut metagenome | biome: Human Microbiome; feature: human-associated habitat; material: feces | host: Homo sapiens | place: USA:Birmingham
CCTTAAGTTCAGAGGCCGGCCTCTGCTAGATACCCTAACTTCTGCAATATTTCAGAAGTTAAAACGCTTCGACTAAAAAATCGAGTAGGGTTTCGCTGATTTCCAGCGAACACCCTCTCACACCGCTGCCCGTACCGGTCTGGTAGGCCAAGTCACCTTGGTTTTTCAGCGGTTTCTTAACGTTTTAACCTCTAAAACATCCCAACCATGACCATCCTCTTTGTTTGAGGAAGTCCGTGGTCAGAGTGGTCGTGAGAATGTGGCTGTTGGATATCCGCCAATAGCCCTTTCGGGTACAACCCCAGTAATAAGCTTGATTAGGGTCCGCCCCCAGTTTCACCAGGGCCCTGATTCTTGTTTTTACCTTTTTCCAAGTTTTCCACAAGAGTTGGCGGATGCGACGTCGTATCCACCGATCCACCCCTTGCGTCCATCTTTGGGCGTCTGCTAATTGGAAGTAGTTCATCCACCCCCGAAGCTTTTGCGCTAGTAGCTGTTTCACACTCTCTATGCTCGTTTTCGGACTCCGAGAGAGTAATTTCCTGATCGTATCCTTGAGCTTTTGTTTGCTCTTTTCATGGATTGTCAGTCTTACCTCTCTTTTTGTCCGACTGTAGTAGAAGCCGTACCCTAAGAATTTCGTTTGCGGGCTCGATATATAGGCCACATGCGACTTTTCCCGGTTTACTTTCAACAGCATCTTTTCCTGTACAAATCTTGTCAGACTTGCCAGCGTTCTTTCTGCCGCTCTTCTACTCTTACAGATGCAGATCAGGTCATCAGCGTATCTTGCAAAGCGGTGGCCGCGCTTTTCCAATTCCTTGTCCAGTTCATCTAGGTAGATGTTGGCAAGGAGCGGTGACAGTGGGCCGCCTTGCATAAGTCCTATTTCCGTGGGTTTGATCTCCCCCTTAATTTGGACTCCCGATCGGAGCATCTTGTGTATCAGCGAAATGACCCTGCCGTCTTTGATTTTGAGTGACAGCTTTCTGATTAGTCGGCTGTGGTTCACCGTGTCGAAGAATTTAGCTAAGTCCATGTCCACTGCCCATCGGTAGCCCTGATCGGCTTCGGCCGTTATGACTCTGAGAGCATGGTGAGCCCGCATGTTCCGTCTGAACCCGAAGCTCCGATCCGAGAAGTCCCTGTCATAGGCCCAGTCGAGTACTTGGGCGGTTGCCTGTTGCACTAGACGGTCTATGACTGTTGGGATTCCCAGATCTCGGAACTTTCCGGGTTCTTCTTTCGGAATGCTTGCTCTTTTCACAGGGGAGGGCCTGTAAGTTCCCTCCTTAATCGCCTTTGTAAGCTGGCCGGGGTGGCTGCGTATCCAGTCGAGCAATTGCCCGACTTCCATACCGTCAACTCCGGGAGCCCCTCTGTTGGCTATTACTCTTTTGAGCGCTTCCTTCAGATTAGTGGGCTCCAGTATCGCCTCTAAGGTGATGCTTGCGTATAAATTGAGGTTATGTGTGTCTTCTTCTGCTCCTATGGACGCGGGCGGATCCTTTTGTGCAGGTTTGGCCGCATTCCGTGCCCCTCGCCCGCATGAAGGTTTTTCATTGTTTCTATCCATAATTCCCTTTGTCGTAGTTGCAGTAACACACTCCGCTAAGATTCAGGCCTTCCTCGGTTACTGCTACCGAGTACTACGCCGTCTGCTGACCACTCACGACAAGCTTTACTCCGCCAAGCCAAATGGCTTGCGTCCGTGAGTTCTCCTCGGGTAAGAACGAACTCTTTCCCATCATGTACCTTCGGTCTTTACACTGCCATCTCCGTGTGGCCTTTGGGCTTCAACTTGTCTTGCAGTCTTACCCGACAGCATATGCCTGAGACCGTTTCTGTTCGTAAGGTCAATGGTTTGCCTCGGGCTTCCTTCAGTCGGAACCTCGCGGTTCAGGCCTTGCCTCTGGCTATGTGCTTGGCGCCACCGCCTGCACTTCGGGACTTCCACCCTGTAGAGTTCGCTCATGCCGAGCGCACAAGGAAAAGCCCCGTGAAAGAACCTCACGGGGCTGGAATCTTGGCGGAGTGGACGGGACTCGAACCCGCGACCCCCGGCGTGACAGGCCGGTATTCTAACCAACTGAACTACCACTCCTTGGTGGATGCTGAGAGTCTCGAACTCCCGACCTACGCCTTGTAAGGGCGCCGCTCTACCAACTGAGCTAAGCATCCTTCGTTATTAAGATCTCGCTGTCTCAATCACGAAAGATTTTATTCTACTACATCTTTTAAATTTTTGCCAGCAACAAACTTCGGAACTTTACGGGCCGGAATATCAATTGATTTATTTGTCCGAAGATTGCGGCCTTTGCGAGCTGCACGCTCGACAACAGAAAAAGTACCAAAGCCGAGTAATTGGACTTCTTTGCCGTTCTGCAATGCATTTGTAATTGTGTCGATCATCGCATCAACAGCGCGCTGTGCTGCAAGTTTGGAAATGTCGCATTTAATTGCGACGGCTTCTATGAGATCTGCTTTATTCATCATTCCCTCCGAGAGAGATAAAGGGGTAAATAAACTCTGATTCGTTAATCATAGCAGTATTTGTGGGCAAATTAAAGGTTTTCTAGACAATTCTTCTCATTTGTGAGACAAATTTTCTTATCTGGCCTGAGGTTGTTGATTAACTATGAGTCTGTTTTATTGAATTTGCCCCCATATTTTTACAAGTTTCAAACCCATCCTTTTAAGTTCCAAAACCAACAAATGATTTTGAAATTGACTACCTGAACAGAGCTTGAGTCGGTCGAAATTTGTTACATAAATTCAATCGGTTTGAGTCTGGGTAAAAAATAAGAGGGCCGAAGCCCCCTCCTCTTAAACCAGTGGATCTTAGTTGCGTGCAGTCGATCCAGTAGCTGAAGTTCCCACTTCAATCTGCTGTTTCGCAGTGATAGGCTGCTCAATTGTCTGAGGTAACGCTTCAGGCTGCTTGGATAAACCGTACTGGAACACTTCGTCAATGGTGCGGACAGGACGAATCACCAATCCTTCCTTGACGTTTTCAGGTACTTCCTCCAAATCCTTCACGTTTTCTTCCGGTATCAGCACTTCTTTGATACCGCCTCGAAGCGCCGCCAAAAGCTTCTCTTTCAAACCGCCGATCGGAAGAACTTCGCCTCTCAGCGTAATCTCACCGGTCATAGCCACTTCAGCCTTGACAGGAATACCCGTCAGAGCGGAAACCAAGCCCAGCGTGATAGCGGAACCCGCACTCGGACCGTCTTTAGGCACAGCTCCTTCCGGGAAATGGACATGAATATCCGTCTCAGAGATTTGCTTGTAGGTAATGCCCAAACGAGAAGCCCTCGAACGAACCACTGTACGTGCAGCTTCTACAGATTCTTTCATCACATCGCCCAAAGAACCGGTACGTGTTATTTGGCCTTTACCCGGCATTGTTGCGACTTCGATCGTAAGCAGATCGCCGCCGACTTCCGTCCAAGCAAGACCTGTGACTTGGCCGACTTGATCGCCCTTGTGCATGACACCGAAGTTGTAGCGACGGACACCGAGGAAGTAGTCAAGATTGTCGGAGTTGGCGACCACCTTTCCTTTGGTCTTCTTCAAAAGGATGTCACGGACCGTTTTACGGCAGATCTTATTGATCTCGCGCTCTAGGCTGCGGACACCTGCTTCGCGGGTGTAGTAGCGAACGATGTCAACAATCGCAGAGTCTTCGATCTCGAGTTCGCCCGGCTTCACACCGTTCAGTTTCATCTGTTTCGGGATCAGATGTCTCTGAGCTATGTGGAGCTTTTCATCCTCCGTGTAACCGGAAAGATGTATCACTTCCATACGGTCAAGCAGCGGAGCCGGAATGTTCATGGAGTTGCTAGTCGCAATGAACATCACATGTGACAGATCGAAATCCACTTCTACATAGTGATCCTGGAAAGTGTTGTTCTGTTCAGGATCCAGCACTTCCAAGAGCGCAGCCGCTGGGTCGCCTCTGTAGTCCATACCCATCTTATCAACTTCGTCGAGCAAGAAAAGCGGATTATTGGTTTCCGCCTTAGTAAGACTCTGGAGAATTCGACCCGGCATGGAACCGATATAGGTTCTTCTGTGACCTCGGATTTCGCTTTCATCTCTTACGCCGCCTAAAGCCAAACGCACAAACTTACGTCCGGTTGCGCGGGCGATAGACTGGCCCAAAGATGTCTTACCGACTCCGGGAGGTCCGACTAAGCAGAGGATCGGAGATTTCACATTCTTGACTCGGCTTTGAACCGCTAAGTATTCAAGAATGCGTTCCTTCACCTTCTCAAGACCGTAATGGTCTTCTTCCAAAACGGCGTCTGCCTTGATGAGATTCGTGTTGACACGAGTTCTCTTGCTCCACGGCAGAGAAATCAGCGTGTCAATGTAATTTCGAATCACATTGGCTTCCGCGCTGTTCTGACCCTGCATACGGAGCTTCTTGAGTTCGCCGAGGGCCTTTTCCTCGCCTTCGGGACTCATCTTGGCAGCTTTAATCTTGCGCTCGATTTCCTCAAATTCTTCGTCGGTATCGCCCAATTCTTTCTGAATGGCTTTTACCTGTTCATTGAGGTAATAGTCGCGCTGGTTCTTTTCCATTGCCTTCTTCACACGGCCGCGAATACGCTTTTCCGTCTGCTGAATGTCAACTTCTTCCTCGAGCATGTCAAAAAGAAGTTCAAGACGTTCCTTTGTTCCAACCGTTGCAAGCAGATCCTGCTTACGGGAAGGAGAAAGAACCAGCAACTGGGCAATGGATGTGATGAGCTGTTCCGGATCGGTTAATGAAGAAATCCGATTCAGCTGATCGTTCGTAATTCTCTTATTGTTCTTTTGGTATTCGGTAAAGGCTGTCAGGATCGTCCTGCGCAGCGGCTCAAAAGTGCGCTGGGAAATTCTATCCTGAGGAATGTCTTCCACCTCAGCAAAAATTTGCTCGTCTTCTTTGTACTGAGTAACTCGGACACGGCGAATACCCTCTACCAGGACTTTGAAAGTACCGTCAGGCAGCTTCAAAGACTGGACGATACGCGCAACCGTACCGACATCAAACAGATCATCGGAAGATGGATCTTCGATGCCTGCATCGCGCTGTGCGACGAGCAAAAGCTCTTTGTTCGCCTTCTCAGAAGACGTGACATTGCGAAGAGCACTAAGCGACTTCTCGCGTCCGACGAAGAGCGGCACAACCATCTGAGGGAAGACAACAATGTCTCTCAGCGGCAACACCGACATCATCGGATTTGAATTAGTTGTACGTTTCTGAATCATCTAAATCCTTACTGCTAAAAAATACACTACGTAAGTTACTACTTGGGGACGCTTGAAAAAAAATCAAGGGCGCCAAATATTTAAAAATCGTTTCTATACTGTATCAAAAGTAAAAGGCCCCTCGCCTTAAGCCTTTCAAGATTTTGTGGCTATTTTGGGGACCTTAATCAAGGGATGGTGGATAAACAGACCATCCAAGGAGAAAAAAGGAGGTGCCGAAGCGACCTCCTATTTACCGTTATTTAGTGATGAACTCGGCTTGTCCGTCTCTCATCGTGGAGGCTTTCACCACCACTCTGGCGACGTCTTTTCTGCTCGGAATCTCAAACATAGCAGAAAGGAGTGCATTCTCAATAATGGACCGCAGGCCGCGGGCTCCGGTCTTTCTTTCCTGAGCCATTTTGGCTGCTTCTTTGAGCGCATCCGGTTCGACTTCGAGAACAACGCCTTCCAATTCGAACAATCGTGCGTACTGCTTCAGGACCGCATTCTTCGGTTCGGTCAGAATGCGAATCAGCGCTTCTTCGTCTAGGTCATCCAACGTTGCAATCACCGGGAGGCGTCCGACCAACTCAGGAATCAAGCCGTAGCGAACTAGATCCTTAGCTTCAATATCGCGGAGCACTTCGCCTTCGCTTCTATCGTCGGCCCCCTTAACATCGGCTTCAAAGCCGATGCCGCTGCGCTCAGTTCTTCTACGAATGATCTTATCCAAACCTTCAAATGCGCCGCCGCAAATGAAGAGAATGTTCGAAGTATCAACCGGAATATTGTTTCCCTGAGGATGCTTTCTTCCGCCGGCAGCCGGAACATTGGCAACGGTACCTTCAACGAGCTTTAACAAAGCCTGCTGAACGCCTTCGCCGGATACGTCGCGGGTAATAGACGGGTTCTCACTCTTGCGGGCAATCTTATCGATTTCATCAAGATAGATAATGCCCATCTGAGCGCGTTTGAGGTCCATATTGCAGCTTTGCAGAAGCTTCAGGATCACGTTTTCGACGTCTTCACCGACGTAGCCGGCTTCTGTCAGAGTCGTTGCATCTGCAATTGCAAAAGGAACATTCAGCATTTTGGCCAAACTTTGAGCTAAAAGCGTCTTGCCGGAACCTGTCGGACCGATAAGAAGAATGTTGCTCTTCTGAATCTCAACTTTTTCGTCGGAATCATCTCCGATGAATTTGCTTCTAAGACGTTTGTAATGGTTATAAACCGCAACGGAAAGAACCTTCTTCGCCTGTTCCTGACCGATCACATATTGGTCAAGATTGGCATAAATTTCTTTCGGCGTCGGCAGTTCTCCGTACAAAATCGGATCCTGCTTTTCTGCCTCTTCTGCTTCGGCTTCTTTAGCGGGGGCTTCGGAACCTGCGTTCTTATTGTGAGCTTCGAGATATTGGTAGCGCTTCAAAGCATCTTCAATCACACCGGAGTAACGAGCAAGCTCTTCAGTACATTCTTTACAAATGTACTGATCTCCGATGTTTGACTTATAAATTTCAGAGTACTGTCCCTTTTTGGCTCCGCAAAAAGAACAGACGGGTCCCTCTTTGTTATCGCTCATAACTTCCTTAAATCTTTAATCCGCAAAATCAATTATTTCTTTTTAATGATTTGCTCGGAACGTTTTCTAAATACGCCGTCGATAATTCCGTATTCCACTGCCTGTGCGCTGCTCATGAAATTATCGCGTTCGGTGTCGACCGCAATCTTTTCAATGGACTGGCCGGTGTGTTCGGACAGGATTGTGTTCAAACGGCTGCGCAACTCCAAGATTTCTTTCGCCTGAATTTCAATGTCTGCAGCGGTTCCGTTTGTACCGCCGGAAGGCTGATGAATCATGATGCGGGAGTTCGGCAGTGCAAAGCGTTTGCCCTTCGCACCTGCAGCAAGCAGGAACGCACCCATGGAAGCAGCCATGCCTAAGCAAATGGTGGAAACATCCGGCTTGATGAACTGCATCGTATCGTAAATGGAAAGACCGGCGTAGACGCTTCCTCCGGGGGAATCGATATAGAGCGAAATATCCTTATCCGGATTTTCGCTTTCCAGGAACAGCAGCTGAGCAACGACCAAATTGGCGCTCTGATCAGTCACCGGTCCTACCAGGAAGACTACGCGATCACGTAACAGGCGGGAGTAAATGTCAAAAGATCTCTCTCCGCGTCCGCTCTGCTCGATAACCATCGGTATAAGTGCAGAATTAAAGTTTGAAAAGTCGGGCATACGCGTCTCCGTGGTTTGTAGTAGTTTTCAATGACAAACGGCAAGGACTAATGAGTACCTTGCCGACTTGTTTGTATTTTTCAGAGGCATTTTATTGCCTCTGACGCCTGAAATTGATTAAGCCTGCTGACCGCGACCCATCAGGTTTTCAAAAGAGATCGGTTCTTTCTTGACCTGAGCGTTCTTCAGGATCCAAGCGACGACATTGTTTTCCACAACAACCGCGGCAAGCTCAGCTTTGTGCTGAGGGTTGTTGAGGTACCAATCAACGACTTCTTTCGGATCTTCATAGCTCTTGGCGATGTTGTCGGCCAAAGCTTTGATCTGTTCATCAGTAGAAGTAATCTTTTCTTTCTCAACAATAGCGCTGATTTGCAGTCCAAGACGAACTCTCTGCTCAGCTTGGTCAAGCATGGCGTTGGCAGGAATGCTGTCGTTGGGGAGGTTAATTCCCTGAGCCTTCATGTTTTCGATGGCGTCGTGGACCAGAGCCTCTCTCTGTTCTTCAACAGCAGCGTGCGGAACCGGGAACTTGGCAACGGACAGAAGAGCATTCATGGCGCTCTGCTTAGTACGTGCTTCAAGACGAGCTGTCACTTCGCGCTGGAGGTTTTCTTTAACGTCAGCCTTGAGTTTGTCGATACCATCGTTAACGCCGAGGTCTTTTGCGAACTTGTCGTCAAGGGCGGGAAGAATTTCTTCGTCAACTTCTTTCAGCGTAACTTCGAACTGAACTTCCTTGCCGGCAAGGTTCTTGGCAGGATAGTTTTCAGGGAAAGTCAGGTTGAAAGTCTTGGTTTCGCCGGCTTTCATACCGCGAATCGCGTTTTCGAATTCGGGGAGCATTCTGCCCTGGCCGAGAGCGAAAGCGTAGTCTTTAGCTGTACCGCCTTCGAAAGCAACGCCGTCAAGAGTGCCCTTGAAGTCAACGATAACGCGATCGCCGTCAGCAGCAGTCTTGTCAGCCTTTTCGAAAGTGGCGCGCTGTTTGCGCATAACGTCGAGTGTCTTTTCAACGTCAGCGTCTGTCAGTTCGCATTCGTATTCTGTAACGGAAGCGTCTTTCATGTCAGGAACTTCGACGTCAGGGAAGACTTCGAAAGTAGCTGTGAAGGACATTGTGTCTTCATTTTCAGGAGCGCCTTCGGTCGGAGCGATATCCGGGTAGCCGGAGACGTGGTATTTGCCTTCCTGAACTTTTTCAACGAAAGCGGCAGAAACGAGTGCGTTGATTGCATCAAACTGAATTTCCTGACCATAAGCGGCTCTGACCATAGCGGCAGGAGCATGGCCGGGACGGAAACCGTGGAATTTAGCTTTCTTTGCTTTTTCGCGAAGAGCTTTAGCAACACGAGCATCGAGTTCTTTACGAGAAATCGTCAGCTCAATGGTGCGCTGAAGAGGATTCGGCTTAACTTCTTCGGCTTTTGTTTCTTCAGCCGGAGCTGCTGTGGCTTCTGTTTTTTCCTCTACCTTTTCTTCTACTTTGGTTTCTTCTGCCATTTAAATATTTCCTTTCCGGATATGCCCGAAGGGGGCTTGTTTATAGGGTGGAGAAGCAGTGCTTCCCTGTTTGATCGTCGGATTATAACTGTAAATGAACGAGATACAACTTAAAACATGTAAAGTTTGATGAAATTTACAGCTATTGATTATCATTATCAATTAGGAAAGAATTTAGCAGTATTTACGATCATTTTTTCCTTATTTTTAGAAATTCAACTTGAACGTTAGTTGAAAAGGTTCTTCACACCACGAATAGAATCGAAAAATTTTGAAGAGGTTTTACTCAATAGACGAATTGCAGTATCGGGTGAACTTCACCTCTTATATGTGTTACACGAAAGTTTCTCGATGTCCTCCTGCCCTGCCTCATTTGTGGAAGAATTTGCCTAACGCTAATAGTTAGCTCACAAATTTTTACGCTCATTTTGATTTTACTTAGGTATAAATACCTAGAAACTTTCCCTAGTTCAGATATAATTCATTTAACGAAATACCTCATAAAGGAGTCCGCGATGTATAGAGACAGTGCTAAAGCCCGCGTCGCTGCACGGGACCTTAGAAGACAACAGGTCAAGTTATTTAAGCTTGGTGCAACCATCACTCTTTGTGCTTTTTTGATCTCTCAGCTGGCAGATATGATCTTCTAGCGACGTTTCAAAAAATATTTTTTCTTTTACAAACAAGGCGCTCGAGAGTGCCTTGATTTGTTTCTGCGTTGAGTCCTGCAAAAGTTTTTGTTTTGTGTATAATTCTGTCTTCTCAGCACAGGGGAATCGCCAAGCTGGTTAAGGCACCGGATTCTGATTCCGGCATTCGAGGGTTCGAATCCTTCTTCCCCTGCCACCTCGCTGAACTTTATGTTGCAGGGGAATCGCCAAGCTGGTTAAGGCACCGGATTCTGATTCCGGCATTCGAGGGTTC
>OMGU01002658.1_pt1 | contig 9835 bp, 5 predicted proteins | sample 1646121 | NCBI WGS metagenome assembly OMGU01 (sample SAMN05578581, study PRJEB25193) | human gut metagenome | biome: Human Microbiome; feature: human-associated habitat; material: feces | host: Homo sapiens | place: USA:Birmingham
GACCACCGAGATCTACACTCTTTCCCTACACGACGCTCTTCCGATCTCCATCTTGAAGACGTCCTCGCGCTTCTTCACGGAAGCGCCAACGCCGTTGGAGGCGTCGAGGATCTCGGCGGCCAGACGCTCGGCCATGGTCTTCTCCTTGCGGGCGCGGGAGAAGTTGACCATCCAGCGGATGCCCAGCTGGGTGGAACGACGGGCGTTGACCTCCATGGGAACCTGGTAGGTGGCGCCACCGACGCGCTTGGGCTTGACCTCGAGCGTGGGCTTGATGTTGTCCATGGCCTTCTTGAAGACGGAGAGGGCGTCCTCGCCGGTCTTCTCGGCAACCATTTCGAAGGCGGTGTAAACGATGCGCTCAGCGGTGGCCTTCTTGCCGTCAAGAAGGACCTTGTTGATGAGCTGCGTCACGAGGCGGTTGTTGTAAACAGCATCAGGCTGAACCTCGCGGCGGTGATTCTTAGCTGCACGACGCGGCATGTTATATCTCCTCTATCTGAATATGATCGGGTCTACTCGCGAGACTACTTCGGGCGCTTGGCACCGTAGTGGGAACGAGCCTGCTTGCGGTTGGCAACCGGGGCGCAGTCATAGCAGCCGCGGATGATGTGGTAACGCACACCGGGCAGGTCGCGAACACGGCCGCCGCGGACGAGCACGATGGAGTGCTCCTGCAGGTTGTGACCCTCACCGGGGATATAAGCAGTGACCTCGATGCCGTTCACGAGGCGCACACGGGCGACCTTGCGAAGAGCGGAGTTCGGCTTCTTAGGAGAGGTGGTGAACACGCGGGTGCACACACCGCGCTTCTGAGAGTTGCTCTTGAGAGCGGCGTTCTTGGACTTCTTGGGGACCGAGCGACGGCCCTGGCGAACCAGCTGGTTGATAGTAGGCAAAGCGTACTCCTTCTCGAAATATCCAGCTTCCATTCCATGTGCAACGGCATATTAAGGGGCGTCAGCATCCGCCCACAAAACACGCAGTTCGCTATGATACGCGCGCGTACCTGGACGGTCAACAGACCACGCGCCCGGGCGTTTCCTATTTTGGAGCATATTCCGTAGAGTCTCCATAAACCACAAATGAGACGGTCATCGCACTGACAGTTTTGAACGGCTCTGCCCGATTGCCTATGACAGCTTTGAGATTGCCTATGCTTGCATGCCGTTTGATCAATTCCTAACGGAAGATTTCCATAGGCAATCTTCGTCGATGTTGGGGGTGGCGATAACGTTGCCCACGACGACGATCACCACGGTACCCATACATCGACACGCGCAAATATCCCCATATATGCGCACATGCAAAAGCCCGCCTCCCCTTTCGGGAAAGGCGGGCTCTGCAATCAGGATTGCCGGCTGCAGGCGAAATCACCTACGTACGCCGGGAAGCCGGGCCGGGAACTAGTCCTCCTGCTCCTCGGGATAGACCTCATCAGTGTCGACGAGCTTGTTCAGCAGCTCGTCGAGGGAGGCCATGTCCTCGTTGATGACGCCGTTGCCATCCTTGGACTGGGCCGGGGCACCGATCATCTCCTCATCGGTGTCGAGGTGATGACGCGGGGCGCTCGTGCCGAGCAGGATGTCGTCGGGGCCATCCGGGGAGAAGACCATCTGCAGCAGCTGAGAGAGGTCTTCCTCATCGGCGACGTCCTCGGTGTTCTCGAGGATGTAGAGGAGGTTGTGCTCCTCCAGGCCGTCGCGGAGCTCCTCGATGGCCTTGGCGCCGATACCGTCGATGCGGAGCAGGTCCTCCTCGGACTTGCCAACCAGGTCACCGACGACCTCGATGCCGACCTCGCTGAACTTGTTGGTCCAGCGCTGGGACACGCCCAGGTCGTCGAAAAGGTACAGACGGGCATCCTCGGCGGAGATGGTACGGCCGTTGCGGGTGATGTGACCACCGTCGGCCGAGAAGTCGCCACCGCCGAAGTCGAGCTGCTGAGGCAGGACGGTATCGAGCTCCTTGAGCTCCTCCGGAGCCCACTCGGGCAGGACCTTGGCGTGCGGAGAGGACGGGTTGTCCACTGGGACGTAGCCCTCCTCGGTGCGGTAGGTCATGCCGGCCTTGGCATACGGCTTGAGGCCGGTACCCGCCGGGATCTTCTTGCCCACGATGACGTTGGACTTGAGGTCGAGCAGATGGTCGACCTTGCCCTCGATGGCGGCCTCGGTGAGGACGCCCGCGGTGCGGATGAACGACGCGGAGGACAGCCAGGAGTCGATCGAGGAAGCGACCTTGAGAGTACCCAGGATCGCGGGCTCGGCCGCAGGCGGGTTGAGGCCCTCGCGAGCCACGCGCTCGACCTCGTCGGCGAACTCGTAGCGGTCGACGTACTGACCGAGCAGGTACTTGGAATCACCGGGGTTGGTGATCTGGACGCGGCGCAGCATCTGGCGAGCCATGACCTCGATGTGCTTGTCGTTGAGGTCGACGCCCTGGGAGTTGTAGACCTCCTTCACGTTCTCGACGAACGTGTGCATCGTGGACTCGATGTCGGTCAGCTGGCGCAGGTTGCGGAAGTTGACGAAGCCCTTGGTGATCTGGTCACCGGCGCGGACCTCGCAGCCGTCCTCGATGCCGGGCATGAACTGAACGGCGGCGGGGACGCGCTTCTCGTCCAGGATGCGGCTCGGGTCGTCCGTGTCGGTGAGCGTGAGCACGTACTCGGACTTCTCGGGCTTGATGGCGAGGTGACCGGAGAACGGGGCCAGATCGGCCTCGCGACCGAGAATCTTCTCGTTGACGTTGCCGACGATGTCGAACATACGGGAAACGGTCGGGAGACCCTGGGTGATGTCCGCAACGCCAGCGACGCCGCCGGAGTGAATCGTACGCATCGTAAGCTGGGTGCCGGGCTCGCCGATGGACTGGGCGGCGATGATGCCGACCGCGGTGCCGATGGCAACCGGGCGACGGGTGGACAGATCCCAGCCGTAGCACTTCTGGCAGACACCGTACTTGGAGCGGCAGGTCAGCAGCGCGCGCAGGGAGACCTTCTTGAGGCCGGCGTCGACCATCTTCTGGAGGTCGTCGACGCAGGTGATGTAGGCATCCTTCTCGAAGAGCACGGTGCCATCCGGGGCGACGACGTCGTCCAGGAAGCAACGGCCCACGAGGTCGGCGTTGAGGTCCTCGGTACCGGGGATGATGAGGTTGTACGCGCAGCCCTCGGTGGTGCCGCAGTCCTCTTCGCGCACGATGACGTCCTGAGCCACGTCGACGAGTCGACGGGTGAGGTAACCGGAGTCGGAGGTGTGCGAAGCGGTATCGACGAGACCCTTACGAGCGCCGTAGGTGGAGATGAAGTACTCGAGCGGGAGCAGGCCCTCGCGGAAGTTCGCCTTAATGGGAAGGTCGATGGTCTCACCGGACATGTCCGCCATCAGGCCGCGCATGCCGCCGAGCTGACGCAGCTGGGCCTTGGAGCCTCGAGCACCGGAGTCGGCCATCATGTAGATGGGGTTCTCCTCGTCGAACATGGACAGCATCTTGGAAGCGACCTCGTCGGTGGCGGCGGTCCACTCGTTAACGACCTCGATATGGCGTTCCATCTCGTTGAGGAAGCCCTCCTCGAAGTACGCGTTGATCTGGTCGACGTTGCTCTGGGCGCGATCGAGGACCTGCCACTTGTCGTCCGGGATCAGGGCGTCCCACACGGAGATGGTGAGGCCGGACATGGTGGCGTAGTGGAAGCCGGAGTACTTGATGGCGTCGAGGATCGGAGCGACCTCGGCCTCGGGGTAGCGATCGCAGCAGTCGGAGACGAGCTTGGCGATATCACCCTTGACCATCTTGTAGTTGATGAACTCATAGTCGGCCGGCAGGCACTGACGGTTGAAGATGATGCGGCCGATCGTGGTCTCGAAGCGAGCGGTCTTGGAACCGGTCACGTCGTAGTCCTCGATGGAGTTCTTGCCGGTCTTCACGCGGAAGAGCTTGGTGCCGTCCTCGAGCTCGACGTTGGCCTCGGCCTCGGAAACGCGGACCTGGACCTTCGCCTGCAGGTCGACGCCGGCCTCGGCGCGGCAATCGTAGGCGCGCAGGGCGTCGTCGAAGCTGGCGAAGACATGGCCCTCGCCGGACATGCCGTCGCGAGCCTGGGTCAGGTAGTACACGCCGATGATCATGTCCTGGGAAGGAATGTTCACGGGCTTACCGGAAGCCGGGGAGCGCAGGTTGTTGGAGCTCATCATCAGGATGCGAGCCTCGGCCTGGGCCTGGACGGACAGCGGGACGTGGACGGACATCTGGTCGCCGTCGAAGTCCGCGTTGAACGGGGCGCAGACGAGCGGGTGCAGGTGGATGGCCTTACCCTCGACCAGCACGGGCTCGAAGGCCTGGATGGAGAGGCGGTGCAGCGTCGGTGCGCGGTTGAGCAGCACCAGACGGCCGTCGATGACCTCTTCCAGGATGTCCCAGACGAAGGAGGCGCGACGCTCGATGGCGCGCTTGGCACCCTTGATGTTCTCGACCTTGCCGAGCTCGGTCAGGCGCTTCATGACGAAGGGCTGGAACAGCTCCAGGGCCATGGTCTTGGGCAGGCCGCACTGATGCAGCTTGAGCTTCGGGTCGGTGACGATGACCGAGCGGCCGGAGTAGTCGACGCGCTTGCCGAGCAGGTTCTGGCGGAAGCGGCCCTGCTTGCCCTTGAGGGCCTCGGCCAGCGACTTCAGCGGGCGACCGCCACGGCCGGAGACCGGGCGACCACGACGGCCGTTGTCGAACAGGGCGTCGACGGCCTCCTGGAGCATGCGCTTCTCGTTGTTCACGATGATCGCAGGGGCGTCCAGGTCGAGCAGGCGCTTGAGTCGGTTGTTACGGTTGATCACGCGACGGTACAGGTCGTTCAGGTCAGACGCGGCGAAGCGGCCGCCGTCGAGCTGGACCATCGGGCGCAGATCCGGCGGAATGACCGGGATCACGTCGAGGATCATGTTGGCGGGGCTGTTGCCGCCCTTGAGGAAGGCGTCGACGACCTCGAGGCGCTTGACGGCCTTCTCGCGCTTCTGCTTCTGGCTGTCCTCGTCGGCGATGATGGCCTTGAGGGTCGCGGCCTCCTGCGGAAGGTCGATGGCGTCGAGCAGGTCACGGATGGCCTCGGCGCCCATGCCGCCCTTGAAGTACATGGAGTAGTAGCGCTTCATCTCGCGGAACAGCGGCTCGTCGGAGACGAGATCGCGCTCGTTGAGCTGCATGAACGCCTGGAAGGCCTCGGAACGGAGGTCCTTCTCGTCGCGGCACTCCTCCTCGATGTCGACGATGCCGGCAGCGATCTCCTCGGGGGTGAGGGGCTCCTCATCGGAGAACTCGTCGAAGTTCTCGGGATTGCCCTGCTCCTTCAGAGACTCGATCTGACGGGCGCACTCGGCGTCGATCTCCTCGAGGTCGGCGGCGAGCTCCTCGCGCAGGTCGTCGGCGTCGGCCTCACGGGCCTCATAGTCGACGTGGGTGATGATGTAGCTCGCGAAGTACAGGACCTTCTCAAGATCCTTGGACTTGATGTCGAGCATGCGGCTCATCGGGAACGAGGTCGGGCTCTTGAAGTACCAGATGTGGCTGACGGGGGCCGCCAGCTCGATGTGGCCCATGCGCTCGCGGCGCACCTTGGCCGTGGTCACCTCGACGCCGCAGCGCTCGCAGACGATGCCCTTGAAACGGATGCCCTTGTACTTGCCGCAGGAGCACTCCCAGTCCTTGGCGGGACCGAAGATCTTCTCGCAGAACAGGCCGTCCTTCTCGGGCTTGAGGGTACGGTAATTGATGGTCTCGGGCTTCTTGACCTCGCCGCGCGACCACGAGCGGATCTTGTCGGCGGAAGCAAGCGAGATCTTTACCGAGTCGAAATCAGTAGCTTCGAAATCTGCCACAGTCAACTACTCCTTATCGGTCGTGGTGGCGGCGAGCTCATCGAGGATGGCGTCGGCCGCGTCGGCGGAGGTGTCGGCCTCATCGATGGAGGGCAGGTCGAGCTCGGAGTCCTCGGCGGCGGGAGCCGGCGCAGGCGCGGGCTCGGCGTCGCGGATGGGCTCGATGTCGAGCGCGAGCGAGCGGATCTCCTTGACGAGAACCTTGAAGGACTCGGGGATGCCGGCCATGGGGACGTTCTCACCCTTGGTGATGGCCTCGTAGGTCTTCACGCGGCCGACGGTGTCGTCGGACTTGACGGTGAGGATCTCCTGGAGGACGTTGGCGGCGCCGTACGCGTACAGCGCCCAGACCTCCATCTCGCCGAAGCGCTGGCCGCCGAACTGGGCCTTACCGCCCAGCGGCTGCTGGGTGACGAGGCTGTAGGGGCCGGTCGAGCGAGCGTGGATCTTGTCGTCGACCATGTGGCCGAGCTTCAGGATGTAGGAGGTGCCGATGGTGATGGGCTCACGGAACTGCTCGCCGGAGCGGCCGTCGTAGAGCACGGTCTTGCCGCGCTCGTCGAGCTGGGTCACGAACGCGGGGTTCATGTGCTCGCCGAAGCGCTCCGTGGCCAGGTTCACCATGTTGCGGTTGGCGCGACGGATGACCTCAGCGATCTCGTCCTCGTGGGCGCCGTCGAAGACGGGCGTCGCGGTGAAGAACGGACCGGGGACGTACTTGTCGGAATCCGCGGACTCGGTGTCCCAACCGCAGGCGGCAGCCCAGCCGAGGTGGCACTCGAGGAGCTGGCCGACGTTCATACGGGAGGGGACGCCCAGCGGGTTCAGGATGACGTCGACCGGGGTGCCGTCGGACATGTAGGGCATGTCCTCCACGGGCAGGACCTCGCAGATAACACCCTTGTTGCCGTGGCGACCGGCGATCTTGTCGCCCTGCTGGATCTTACGACGCTGCGCGACGTACACGCGAACCTGCTCGTTCACGCCGGGGGCGAGGTCGTCGCCATTCTCACGGCTGAAGCGCACGACGTCGATGACGCGGCCCTCAGCGCCGTGGGGCATCTTGAGGGAGGTGTCGCGGACATCGTGGGCCTTGGTGCCGAAGATGGCACGGAGCAGGCGCTCCTCGGCGGTCAGCGCGGACTCGCCCTTGGGAGAGACCTTACCAACCAGGATGTCGCCGGCCTTGACCTCGGCACCGATGCGGATGATGCCGTCCTCGTCGAGATTGGCGAGCATGTCCTCGGACAGGTTCGGGATCTCGCGGGTGATCTCCTCGGGGCCGAGCTTGGTGTCACGGGCATCGAGCTCGTAGCGGGAGATGTTGATGGTGGTGAGCAGGTCCTCGGAGACGAGGCGCTCGGAGACGATGATACCGTCCTCGTAGTTGAAGCCCTCCCACGGCATGTAGGCCACGGTCAGGTTCTGGCCGAGGGCAAGCTCGCCGTGATCGGTGGAGGGGCCGTCGGCCAGGGGCTGGCCCTGCGTGACCTGATCGCCCACGCGCACGAGCGGGCGGTGGTTGATGCAGGTGGACTGGTTGGAGCGCTGGTACTTGGGCATCTTGTAGGTGTCCAGGCCCTCGGCGGTCTTCACCGTGATCTTGGCGGCGTCGGCGAAGATGACCTCACCGGCGCGCTTGGCCAGGGTGACCTCGCCGGAGTCGATGGCGGCGCGCTTCTCCATGCCGGTGCCGACGTACGGGGCGACCGGGTGGACCAGCGGCACGGCCTGACGCTGCATGTTGGCACCCATGAGGGTACGCTTGGCGTCGTCGTGCTCGAGGAACGGGATGAGCGTGGCCGCGACGGAGAGCATCTGACGCGGGGAGACGTCCATGTAGTCGACGTCTTCGACCGGCACGTCGGCGGGAGCGCCGAAGGAGCCGTCGAAGTCGCGCGTACGGGCGACGACGGTGTGGGGACGCACGAGGTTGCCATCGGCGTCGACGGTCACAAGCTCGTTGGTCTCAGGATCGATCGGCGTGTTGGCAGGAGCGATGATGTGCAGCTCCTCCTCATCGGCGGTCATCCAGTCGATCTGGTCGGTGGCGACACCGTTCTCGATCTTGCGGTAGGGAGCCTCGATGAAGCCGTACTCGTTCACACGGGCGTACAGGGCCAGCGAACCGATCAGGCCGATGTTGGGGCCTTCGGGCGTCTCGATGGGGCACATACGGGAGTAGTGCGAGTTGTGGACGTCGCGGACGGCGGTCGGCACGTTGGTACGGCGGCTGGAGCCGGACTTGTGACCGGCCAGGCCACCGGGGCCGAGTGCGGACAGACGACGCTTGTGGGTGAGGCCCGTCAGCGGGTTGGCCTGGTCCATGAACTGAGAGAGCTGGGAGGAGCCGAAGAACTCCTTGATGGAGGCCACGATCGGGCGGATGTTGATGAGGCTCTGGGGCGTGATCTCGTCGACGTCCTGGGAGCTCATGCGCTCACGCACGACGCGCTCCATGCGGCTCATGCCGATGCGGAACTGGTTGGCCACCAGCTCGCCCACGGTGCGGATGCGGCGGTTGCCGAAATGGTCGATGTCATCGACCTTGAAACCGTGCTCGCCTGCGGCCAGGGACAGCAGGTAACGCAGGGTGGCGATGATGTCCTCATCGGTGAGGACGGTGACGTCCTCCTCCGTGGTGAGGTTGAGCTTCTTGTTGACCTTGTAGCGGCCGACGCGGGCGAGGTCGTAACGCTGCGGGTTGAACAGCAGGCCCTCGAGCAGGCTGCGGGAGGCGTCGACGGTCGGCGGCTCACCGGGGCGCAGACGACGGTAGATCTCGATGAGGGCGTCCTCGCGGGTGAGGGCGGTGTCGCGCTCGATGGTGCGCTTCACGACGTCGGAGTCACCGAGGAGCTCGAAGATCTCGTCGTTGGTGACGGCGATGCCCAGCGCGCGCAGGAACATGGTGGCGGACTGCTTGCGCTTGCGGTCGATGGAGACCACGAGCTGGTCGCGCTTGTCGACCTCGAACTCGAGCCAAGCACCGCGGGCCGGGATGACCTGGGCCTTGTAGACCTGCTTGCCGCCGTCCATCTCGGAGCCGTAGTACACGCCCGGGGAGCGGACGAGCTGGGAGACGACGATGCGCTCGGTGCCGTTGATGATGAAGGTGCCCTGGTCGGTCATCATGGGGAAGTCGCCCATGAAGACGAGCTGCTCCTTGATCTCGCCCGTCTCGAGGTTGGTCAGACGGACCTCGGTCAGAAGCGGGGCCTGATAGGTCATGTCCTTCTCACGGCACTCGTCCACGGTGTGGGACGGGTCGCCGAACTGATGGTGACCGAAGGTCACCTCGAGCTGGTGGTTCTGGCTCTGGATGGGGCTGGACTCCTTGAAGGCGTCGCGCAGGCCCTCGTCCATGAAGCGCTCGAAGCTCTCCTTCTGCACGGAGATGAGGTTCGGCAGCTCCATCGTCTCCGGGATCTTCCCGAAGTTGACGCGTGTGCGCTCGGTGGCGGTCACGGTCTGTGTGGCGTTTGCTTTCGGCACCAGGTGTTTCCTCCTTCTTGGGAAAGGCGGTTGATCCGACGGAATCCGTGCCCCTCGCCCTGCGATGTGCAATTGGGGACGGGTGCAAATTTCACATGCGACCGTCCTCGCACGCACATACACCGGCAATAGGCATAGCTCCGCCAGGTAATGCAACCTACTAGTTTATCAGGTCAATTTCGTTCGGCAATAAAAGTCTTGACTATGGATTCTTTTTGGGTTAAAGAAAATCTTTTCGACAACTCTGCAGGTAGATAAGCTAAATCGAACACCTGTTCATGTGTTTTGAGTGAACGGTCTTTGCATGGCACTGCCGAACGGACGAACGGCGCACGAAAAAGGCCCCACGGCGCGCAGCCGCGGGGCCTACTGCATCTCATTGAGGGACATGCGAGCCGAGAGTGGAAAGCGACTATCGCTCCAAGCCGCCGCGCTCGTCGACGGCCGCCCAGAACTCGCCGGCGAAG
>OMGU01002659.1_pt1 | contig 9829 bp, 9 predicted proteins | sample 1646121 | NCBI WGS metagenome assembly OMGU01 (sample SAMN05578581, study PRJEB25193) | human gut metagenome | biome: Human Microbiome; feature: human-associated habitat; material: feces | host: Homo sapiens | place: USA:Birmingham
AATGTACAGATAAATATACATAAAACACGTCCTCCTACATAATCGGAATCATCGAAAACTCAAGATATCATCCTTTTCATTCCAAGGGTAGCCATTACTACATCCAGTCGCCAACCCCTATTATGAATCAATTTCAATTGTTTCTATTTCAGTGAATTAGACAAGATTAGTCTTGACTTTTATATATATCAATTGTTTAATAATCATACAGAAAGACTACTGGATACAGTGGATCCTCTGAATTATTTTATGTCGAAAGGCACTAGTTTAATCCTTTGGGGAAGGTGAACTAGTGTCTTTTACATTTTTCTATAATCAATAATGTAATTTTTAGTAATTCAACTAAAGCCAATATACTCATGGCAACATCAATGTACAGATAAATATACATAGAACACGTCCTCCTACAAAATCGGAATCTTTAAGAACTCAAGATATCATCCTTTTAATTCAGAGGGTTCACCATTACTACATCCAGTAGTCAATTCCTATTATAAAGACTCAATGTGAAAACATTATTAACTCCAAGCATTTTGTTGAGAATGATCCTATCTTGTCTAAATCGCCTTATTTTCATCAAATTAGATAGATTCGTCTTGACTTTTTCGAAGTACATTTTATAAAAAACGAAAACCATTCACATTATGATATAATATATACAACTAAGGGAGAAATAAGAATGAATGAAACGAGTCGCAGAATTCTTGATCACTTTCAAGTTCGAAAAACAAAAAAACAAAAAGAGGAATTTCGTAAATATATAATTCATGAACTTAATCAATATGGGTATTGCCCTAGTATTCAACATAAAGGGATAAATAATAATATAATTATCGGTAATATAGAGAAAGCTAAGATATTTTGTACAGCTCACTATGATACACAGGCGGTCTTACCATTTCCCAATTTAATTGTGCCTAATAATTTTTTTGGTCTGATTTTATCACAATTAGCCATTATTATTTGTGTATTAATTCTTATATTCTTTATGAACATCGTTCTTATTCAATTGTTTGTTTGGATAGGTCTATTTAAGAATATTGAGCTTAATATTGCTTCTTCTATTTCATGGTTAATTATAATGATTTGGATGTTGCTTGGAAAAGCAAATAAACATACTGCAAATGATAATACGAGTGGTATCATTACAATCATTGAATCAGCCATCAAATTACCAGAAGATTTAAGAGATGAAGTATGTTTTGTGTTATTTGACAACGAAGAACTAGGTTTATTAGGCTCTTCTGCTTTTGCGAAAGAATATAAAGAATATGTAAAGAATAAACTTATCATTAATTTTGATTGTGTATCCGATGGCAATGATATATTTTTCTTTCCAACGCAACAAATTAAAAATGATCAATCAAAACATGAAAATATTATAAATGCATTTGCATCAACAGATTATATAAGAGTTCACATCAACAAAGGATTTGGATTCTATCCATCCGACAACTTTAACTTTAAATATGCATATGGAGTTTGTGGCCTTAAGAAAGGTCTGTTCTATTATCTTGATCGAATACATACTTCTAGAGATATAATTTTCAATGAAGAAAATATCGAACTATTAAGCGATGGTGTATGCAAGCTTATCAAAACAACCCATACATCCAGATGATTATTACAACATAATCCATTCATTTGCATAAAATCAATTTAACAACTATAATACAAATACAGAACGACTACTGGATACAGTGGTTCCTCTGAATTATTTTAGTATAAAGACACTAGTAATCCATTGGAGAGAGTGAACTAGTGTCTTTTACATTTTTCTATAATAATCAATGCGATTTTTAACAATTCAACTAAAGCCATTAACCACAAAAGCAACATCAATGTACAGATAAATATACATAAAACACGTCCTCCTATAAAATCGGAATCATCGAGAATTCAAGATGTTATCTTTTTTATTCCAAGGGTAGCCGTTACAACATACGGTTACAATTTCTATTGTTCCTATTTTATCTAAAACGACTAATTTTAGATAAAGTTAGCCTTGACTTTTATATATATCAATTGTTTAATAATCATACAGAAAGACCACTGGATACAGTGGTTCCTCTGAATTATTTTAGTATAAAGACACTAGTAATCCATTGGAGAGGGTGAACTAGTGTCTTTTACATTTTTCTATAATAATCAATGCGATTTTTAGCAATTCTACTAAAGCCAATATACTCATGGCAACATCAATGTACAGATAAATATACATAAAACACGTCCTCCTACATAATCGGAATCATCGAGAACTCAAGAAATCATCCTTTTAATTCAGAGGGTTCACCGTTACTACATCCAGTAGCCAATTCCAATTATAAAGAGCCAATGTGAAAACATTATTAACTCCAAGCATTTTGTTGCGAATGATGCTATCTTGTCTAAATCGCATTATTTTCATCGAATTAGATAGATTTATCTTGACTTTTAAATAAAAAAGAATCAGCATTTTATTCATACTGATTCCTATATATAAGTTATCTTAATTCTTCCATTGTCGGATAACTTGCAATGGCTCCTTCTTTTGTTACTGAAATAGAGCAAAATTTATTAGATAAATCTAAATACGTTTTTAATTGTTCTTCTGTTAAAATATTTATTTGTTCTAAATCCACATTTTCTTTTGCCATTTGATACAACAAACAACCAATAAAACCATCTCCTGCACCTGTTGTATCTACTGCATTCACTTTAATTCCTTTTGAGTTTGCAACCACATTTTTTGTGTATGCTACGGCTCCATCTTTTCCTGAAGTAAAAACTAACAATTTGACACCTTGATCAAATATATAATCTAGATTTTCTTCAATATCTTTGTTTCCAAAAATAAATTCAACTTCTTCATCACTAATTTTCAAAATATCTGCATACTGAATATATTCATGTATTACATTTTTTAAATATTCATGATCATCAAATAATGGCAATCTCACATTAGGATCAAATGAAACAATCAATCCATTTTCTTTGGCATATTTAATTGCCTTATTATGTGCCTTTCGCATTGGAAAATTTCCTAATGAAACAGAGCAGAAATGTAAAGCATATGCATCCATAAACCAATTTTTATCAACATCATCTTCAGACATCAACATATCAGCACCCATATTTCTATAGAAAGAAAATTCTCGATTGGCATTTTCATCTAATGCAACAAATGCAAGTGAAGTATTTGCAGCATTCGTACGCTTCACATAGTCTGTATTTATTCCAAATCCTATTAATTCATTAACAATCTTATCTCCAAATGGATCTTTACCAAGCATCGTGATTATATTGCTTGAACCACCTAATTTTGTATAGGCCCCACAGACATTTAGAGGTGCTCCTCCAACTTTAGGTGTAAAATTATTCACATCCATAATACGACCTGTATTTGATGGAATCATATCAATCAACGCTTCCCCAATAGCTAATAACTTTTTCATTCTATTTTAAAACCTTTCATTTTATATGTTTCAATCTCATTAATGCCTTCAAAACGAACAAACAGATCCTTTTCATTATCATAAAAACGGCTCGTCATTGTATATTCTCCATCACTTATAAAAATTTCCATAACAGATTCATCAATAAAGATTGAAACTCTTTTTACATCAATATCTTTTATATATCGCTTTGTTCGACCACAATCACATTGAGATAAGTCTAAACAAATTTCAGTGTTTTTATATGACAGAACCACATTATTTAATGCAATCACAAAATCGCTTTCTACATTAAACTCAATATTACACGATTTGGGTAAACTAATGTTTGTATTAAACACCTTTTTATCACAACGTAAACTTAAGATTTCATGAATAGGATATTGAATCATTTTACCATCTGTAAATTTTAATTTCCTAGGCATTGATAATGTTTGATTCCAATCATCATAAAAATCAATATAGTCATTATCTGGCATTCCAATCCAACCAATCATAACATTTGATTTTGTGCCATAAAGTGTTTGTGGTGCATAAAAATCAAACCCATAATCTAAAGTCTGATAGTCAACTAAATTATTTTGATTAATTTTATAATATCCACATGCGTATCTATTTTGAAATTGTTTATTATTTTCGAGTAAACCCTGTGGACTACAAACAATATAGGAAATATCATTATCACATAAATAATCTGGACATTCGATCATATATCCCACAGTGTCTTTTGGCGTATACCTTTTTAAATAAGTCCATACATTTAAATCGTTGCTAACATATTCTAAAACACAGCTCGTATTATCTAGCAGGCGAGCCCCTAAGACCAAATGATATTGTCCTTCCTTTACAAATATCTTTGGATCTCGCACATGATTTGAGCAATCGTTTGGATAATCTTCATTATATAAAAGACATACTTTGTTCGTAAAGTGAATACCGTCCTTACTTTCTACACGCATTAAATTTTGTTCTCTACCTGACGTAATATAATCATGATTTCCTTCATGTTTAACATTGCCCGTATAAAATAAATACAGAACATCATCTTTTACTATAGCACTACCAGAATATGCTCCATTTTTATCATAGATACTATCTGGAAGTATTGCCAATTCATGTTGCTTATATGTAATAAAATCTTTTGTTGAATAATGCCCCCAAGCTTTATTAACATGCCCCAATAAACTTTCTTCATCCGCTTGATAAAAAATATGATACTCACCTTTAAAATGAACCAAACCATTAGGATCATTTAACCATCCCTTTTTCGGCATTAAATGATAGTTTAATTTGTTAATCTTCATATGACGCCATTACTTTCTTAATGAAATCAGACATTAAATTCCATGCTTCACAAGATTCTTTTGGCATATATTCATTAAAGCATTCATGCGTAAAACCATGACGGCAATTTTTAAACTCGTAATATTCTACATCTCCTCCAGCTTCTCTCATTTTATCTGCATATGCCTTCTCTTCATTCTTTAATGCATCATATTCAGCACTGATAACTAAAGTTTTAGGCAAATCATGCAAATCTGCCAATAAAGGAGATGCCAAAATATCATCTAATTCATCAAAGCTATTGTAGTACCAATTAATGTATTGTAACATTCTATTTTCCGAAATAGCCTTTGAAGGATCTGCAACTTTTCTTAATTCCGTATCTACTTCTTGACGTAATGGCGGATAATCTAAGATAGCGCCTTTTATCTTAATTTTTTGTCTTTCACGATCCATCAATGTTAAACAAGAAGAAATGTAACCACCAGCACTATGTCCCATGACCATTACATGATCTGAATCCAATTTTAGTTCATCCGCTCTTTTTAATAATTCTACAATCGCTTCGTAACTTGAATATAAAGGCTTGGGAAACTTAAATTCAGGTGCTAATGCATAATCCACATTAATAATGGCACATCCAGTAAGATCAGCTAACAAACGACAATATTTTCCATCTTGTTCATAGTATCCTAATACGTTTCCACCACCATGGAAATTAAAAATTGGTTTTAAGTAAGATTTCTGATTCCATTCTAAAGGACGATAAATAGACATATCGATATAACCAGCATCTTCAGTTCGAACACATACTTTTTCAAAAATCCCATTTAATTTTTCATCCACAATTAAATCTGTAAATTTAATTTCCTTACCCATACGATACTCAAATATTGTATAATCTTCTTTTCTCATCATATTTATACTTACCTCCCATTCTTTTCATCCAATAATCAGCCATATTTACCCACATATTCAAATGTAAATCGATATCCGCATCATCCATATGTGTCAATTGATTTTCTAGTGCCTTACCATGTTCTCCATGACCAAACAAATGATATTCAACTGGAACATTGCACTCTAATAGTTTTGATACAAAACGAGTTGAGTTTCTTGAATCCACCACTGGATCATCAATCGAATGCCAAATAAACATTGGCACACTGTTTTCTGAAATATAATTATATAAATCAACCTTAGATAGCTGTTCTTCACTAGGACTATTTGTTTGGTACAATACATAGTTCATGGTTTCTTGTACTTTTTCCACACCTTCTAATTTGTGTGAAGAAGTAAACTCTATACTATTAGGTGTTAAAAAAGGATATCCTAATACAATTCCTTTTACTTTCAATTCATCCTTTTCTGGAAGAAAGCTCAACTGATTTGTAATAGATGGATCATCCCATCTTACACCACAAGAAGCACATACATGCCCTCCAGCAGAGAATCCCATTAGATAAATTTGATTCGTATCAATATTCCATTCTTCAGAATTTTGTTTGATTATGTGTAAAGTTTCAAACATTTCTACAACCTGTAAAGGATATTTAGAATTCTTTAATATTCCTCTTTCTGGATGTTCACGATCCGAACCAACTGAATATTTTAAAACAAAAGTCTGATAACCCATTTGCATAAACTGAAGTGCAATTGGTTCCGATTCTTTAGTAGCATGAATCGCATATGCCCCACCAGGTGCAATGATTATTGCAGGACGTTTTCTGTATTCCTTAAAGTTAATTTCTGAATCCATAATATAGGTTTCAAAATAAGCTTCACTCGGTAAATCTATCTTTATATTTTTCATAGTGACCTCCATTTTTAAATACTCTAAAAAGGGGCAAATTATACCCCTTGAAGATTATGCTTGAATATCTTTTTCGTTTTTATCAAATCCAAAAAAATAAACGAATACAGCAGTTGCAACAAATGCAATAACACAAGCAATAATTCCATTTACAACATTTGCCTGTGATTTACCTAAAAAGCATAGTGCCGCAAAAACATTTGAAGATGGTACTAATGTTGCATCAATAACACCAGTAATTCCTGCATATGCACCGCCTAAGAAGCCTCCTGCTAACAAGCCAATGAATGGTCTTTTATATTTTGTACAAATACCATAAATAGTTGGTTCTGAAGTTCCTGCAACAATTGCTGTAATACCATATGACAATGCTAAAGCCTTTTGTTCTTTATTTTTTAAGCGGAAGAAAGCACCAATACCTACACCCATGATTGAAAAACTTGAAACTGTTAGACCTACTGCGGCAAAACCATCAAATCCTTTAGTGGCAAACACTTGGAATAGTGCAGTAATTAATACCATGTGCATACCTGTCATAACTAATACTGGATATAAAGCTGCAATTAATCCAATACCAATAAATCCAGCTACCCCTTCTAATGAGAATAATGCACCAACAACATATTGACCAATAAATGCTCCTGCTGGACCAAAAACACACAATGAGATTGGTAACATGGCCGCAATAGTAAATGCAGGTGAGAATACAGAGCGAATTGCTCCTGGAATGACATGATCAAAGAAACGAGCTACATATGACATAATCCAGTTTGTCAAAATAATAGGTACAATTGAACTTGCATAAGCTTGAACATTACATGGAATACCATAAACAGTAAATGGTTTTCCAACCAATCCAACAAATGTTGGATGAATCATAATAGCACCCATTAAAACGCCTAATACTGGATTTAAATTAAATTTTTTTGCACTAGTATAACCAACAATTACTGGGAAGAAGTAGAATGCAGCATCTCCTACAAATGTTAATAATGTATATAAATCATTACCCTCTTGAAGTACATTTAATAAATCTGGTCCAAGAATAGCCACTAACATTTTAAAGAATGCAGAGGCGACGATTGCCGGAATTGCAGGACCCATACATCCTGAAATCACATCTAGAATTCCATTTCCAATGGATTTAAAAGTGATTTTTTCTTTCTTTGTAGGCACTGAATCTCTATCTGTATTTTCAAAATTTGCCAAATCACAAATTTCAGTATAAACATCCTTAACTTCAGGACCAACAACAACTTGTACTTGTCCTCCAGCCCTTACTACACCTAAAACACCTTTGATTGCTTCTAGCTTTTCATCTACAGCTACACTTTCATCTTTTAAATTAAAACGCAAACGAGTCTGACAATGTAATACTTTTGATACATTATCTTTTCCTCCAACTTGTTCTAATACACTTTTCGCTATTTCTCTAGCCTTATCTTTTTTCATCTCTCTATTTTCCTTTCATTCTAAAATAAAAACCTTTACGCAATAAGCACTCTTAAAAAATGCTCTATTGTGTAAAGGTTATGCCGATTCATTCGTAACACCCTCGTGTGAACACAATCTATTTACATGAAGAATCAAATATAACAATTCTTCATCTCCAATATTCCAATTAAATTTGTTAAAAATCATTTCTTTAATACCCAACACACATTGATATGTCTTAGGATATTCATTCTTTAGTAATTCAAACAATTTTTTGTTTGTACTACTAATCTCTGTATATTCACTCTTTCTTCTAAATAAATATTGCATATGAGAAGCAAATCTAGAATAATTGAAAGAACTTTTATCAATTGATATATGCATTTGTGCTTCAATCAAATGTACAATTTCTAATATAAATTCAGATTTAACAGACACATCACTTGTAGAAGATAAAATCTCTTCCGAATTTATGATATTCATCGCAATCGCATACATTTCTTCTTCAGGAAGTTCAATATTCAGTTTTTTCTTCATTAAATTCAACGTATACTTTGCAACCTTTACCTCAACAGGATATAAATCACGCAATTCATTTGATATTGGCGTATTGAAAATCATTCCTTTATTTAAACGAATAACCGCAAAATTCAAATGATCTGCAAGTGTATAAATGGCATTTTCTTTTAAAGAAACACTCAACATAGTCGTAGCCAAATCAATCACGTCAGCGGATAAAGCCAAAATATTTGAATCCACATTTTCAAATAAATGTAAGTATTCATTATCTACATTATAAAATGTTCGCTCTATCTTGCTTAAATCATCTAGTGTATATGGACATTTAGGAAAACCAATCCCAAGTCCAAGTGCAATTAATTCTCTTCCACTATTATCTTTACAGATAGCTGCATTGTTTCCTAACTTTTTAATTACTTCCATACTCTTGATCTCTCTATTTTTTATCTAATGACATTACAATCTCTTGATTAGCCAATACATCTGAACATTCATGAATATTTAAAGAATACTCACTTGAATTTGTGATAATCATTGGCATATCAATCTTATATCCCTTATTTTGAATAAGTTCAATATCCACTTCTAATAGTAAATCTCCCTGTTTGATTTTTCGACCAGCCTCTGAATGTAAAGTAAAACCCTCACCTTCCAAATTAACTGTATCCAAACCAAAATGAAGTAAAAGCTCAGCTCCATTATTAGTCTTTATCCCTAATGCATGTTTTGTTGGAAATACTGTTACTAACTCTCCATCACAAGGAGAATATACTTTACCATCACTCGAAATAAACGCAACACCAGGTCCCATCATTTCTGAAGCAAACACTTTATCTGGAACATCTTTTAAACAAATCATTTTACCATTAACGGGTGATACTAATTCAACTGATTTTGTCTTTTTCTTAAATCCGAACACTTTCTTGCTCCTCTCCAGGAAACAAAAAAAACTCTTTTTTCTGCTCCCAATATGTACACTACGTAGTAACTTACACAATCATTGGTCAAGCCTCAAAAGAGTCACTCTCATTGATTACAGATGAATTAAAACACAATTTATTTTAAATGTCAAACTTTTTTTGTAAACGATTTCACACCTACTTTATCTTACTCTCTTTAATTCTATTGCACAAACCTCAATAAATCGCTATAATACAAATACAGAAAGACTACTGGATACAGTGGTTCCTCTGAATTATTTTAGTGTAAAGACACTAGTTTAATCCTTTGGGCGGGTGAACTAGTGTCTTTTACATTTTTCTATAATCAATAATGTAATTTTTAGTAATTCACCTTAACTTTGCAGAATTTGTATAACTAAAAAATAAAAGAAGCATTAGTAGCT
>OMGU01002664.1_pt1 | contig 9808 bp, 3 predicted proteins | sample 1646121 | NCBI WGS metagenome assembly OMGU01 (sample SAMN05578581, study PRJEB25193) | human gut metagenome | biome: Human Microbiome; feature: human-associated habitat; material: feces | host: Homo sapiens | place: USA:Birmingham
GAAATTTAGCTCATCTCAAATTACTAATCCTATGATTTTTTTATCTTAATTTTGTTACTGTTTTTTGAAAAAAGAAAAGATTTAGAATAAAGAGTTTTATGAAAGCTACTATCACAAGTCTCATTTTTTTACTACTGTCATTAACCGTCTCATCGCAGACTTATAAATACATTGGCATAGAAGAAGGACTAAGCAATCAGAAAATATACAAAATTCAGAAAGATGCTCGTGGATATATGTGGTTCCTTACCCATGTGGGGATAGACCAATATAACGGAAAAGAAATAAAACATTATAAATTAAGAGAAGGTAACAGGGAACTAGACCCGTTATTGAATATAAACTGGACTTTTTTAGATAAAACAGGTACACTACTGGTCACAGGAAAACAAGGCAGAATTTTTCGTTATGATTCAGGCCACGACCGTTTTGTACAGATATACAGTATGTACAATTACTGGAATAAGGACTACCATGCTTTCGTGAGATATAGTTACATAGACCAGGAGGATAACGTATGGCTGTGCGGCAAATCGGCTATCCACCTTTTTAACATAGAATCCGGACAAAAGCAACAAATCTCTAACCGACTGGGAAATATCACCTGCATAGAACAGATAAACAGTGAACATTTCTTTATAGGTACAGACAAAAGAATCTATCTGGCAAAACTGGAAAACGGGAATTTAAAAGAGCTCTCCTGCGGCAAACTGGGAATGATGGATATGCACGTACATGAATTATATCTACACCGTACAGCCAACAAACTATTTATAGGCACTTTTGAAAAGGGAGTCTATATATATGACTTGAACAGCCAGAAAATTGTACGTCCCGAAGTAGAACTGACAGATGTGAATATTACACGGATCAGTCCTTTGAACACAAAGGAATTATTAGTAGCCACTGAAGGAGCAGGAGTACACAAGTTAAACATAGACACCTATGAAACAGATCCTTATATCATTGCGAACTATGGTAGTTACAACGAAATGGACGGAAACATTATCAATGATGTATATGTAGACAACGAGCAGCGTATCTGGCTGTCCAACTATCCTACGGGAATTACCGTCCGCAATAACCAATATACCAACTACAACTGGATAAAGCACTCTATTGGCAACCGGCAGTCACTAGTAAACAACCAAGTAAACTCCATTATAGAAGACAGTGACGGGGATCTGTGGTTTGGAACAAGCAACGGCATCAGCTTATACGATTCAAAACAAAAGCAATGGCGTTCTTTCCTAAGCTCTTTCAATCACGGACTAAAAAATCAGAACCGCATTTTTATTACTTTATGCGAAGTCTCTCCGGGTATTATATGGGCGGGAGGATATGCATCGGGCATTTTCCAGATTACCAAGAAAAACGGAAACATAGAATACCTCACCCCTGCCCAATCCTTCCATCTGAATGTACGTGCCGACAAATACATACGCGACATTAAAAAGGACAGATACGGGTGTATATGGTCCGGAGGATATTATAATCTGAAATGCTTTAATCTGAAGACACGCCAAGGACGTCTTTATCCCGGACTAGGTTCTGTTACTGCCATTGAAGAAAAGGACAGTACATCTATGTGGATAGGTACCTCCACCAATCTTTTTCTACTGGACCGGAATTCGGGCAAATACCATGAAATACCTCTGCCCGGTGGAGCAACCTACATTTATACGTTACACCAAGAAGACAATGGTTTACTCTACATTGGCACCAGTGGTTCCGGACTATTTACTTATGATCCGGTAAAAGAATCAATCAGCGCCCATTACCATACAGGAAACAGCCCGTTAGTATCAAACAGCATTTATGTTATTCTACCCACAAAAGACGGGAATATCTTGATGAGTACCGAAAATGGTATCAGTATTTTCTCGCCTACCAACCGCCAGTTCCGCAACTGGACTCGCGGACAAGGGTTGATGTCCACCTGTTTCAATGCCGGCTCCGGCGTACTACGTGCCAATGGGAACACCGTATTCGGAAGTACAGACGGTGCACTGGAATTCCCCCCAAACATAGAGATGCCCAAAACAGGAGATTCACATATGATATTCAGCGATTTCCGTATTTTCTACCAAACTGTATATCCCAATGATCCAAACTCTCCTCTGACTAAAGATATCGACCAAATAGAGAAATTGAATCTGAAATATATGCAAAATACATTTTCCATCCGAGTATCCTCTATCAATTACGATTATCCGTCGGACATACTATATACCTGGCAGTTGGAAGGATTCTACGATGGCTGGACTACTCCCAGTGACGAAGGAACTATCCGATTTACTAATGTTGCTCCCGGCACCTATACACTGCGTGTACGTTCCGTTTCCAAAGAGGATAATAAACACGTGTTGCAGGAGCGGATATTGAAAATAACTGTAGCACATCCCGTGTGGCTCAGTTTTTGGGCTATTTGTATTTATGTCCTGACTATCATTTTAGCAACATACGTCATTTTCCGCCTTCATTCCATGCGCAGAGAAAAAAAGGCCTCGGATGAAAGAACTCGGTTCTTTATCAATACAGCGCATGATATCCGTACTCCGCTGACACTGATAAAGGCACCTTTGGAAGAAATTCAACAAAAAGAAAATTTAAGTAAAGAAAGTCAGGCCAATATGCTTACAGCCATGAAGAACGTGGACACTTTGATACGCCTCACCACCAATCTGATAAACTTCAGCAAAGCCAATGTGTACTCATCCTCCCTTCGTATATCGGAACACGAACTTAATACCTATATGGAAGGAATATACCATGCCTTTTATAGTTATGCAGAAGCCAAACAGATCAAACTCGACTACAAAAGCAACTTTGAATATCAAAATGTATGGTTCGACAAAGAAAAGATGGACTCGATCACAAAAAATCTGATTTCAAATGCCATCAAATATACTCCCGCCCACGGTGAGGTACACATTATCACCCGCCATGACAAGGACAACTGGAGTCTGGAGATTACGGACACGGGCATCGGGATTCCTGCCAAAGAACAGAAAAAGTTATTTAAGTTACACTTCAGGGGCAGCAATGCCATCAATGCAAAAATTACAGGCAGTGGAATCGGACTGATGTTAGTGTGGAAACTGGTACGTATTCATAAAGGAAAGATCAGCATAGAAAGCGTAGAGAATAAAGGCACCCGCGTAAAGGTTATCTTCCCCCAAAAACAATTCCGAAGTCAACAGGTTCCGACAGAAACGGTACAACAAGAAAACGTGGTACCAGTATCCCCTAGTGCAGTCTCTCCCCACACTTATAAAGATCAGTATCGGCAGCATGTTCAAAATGCACAGCGCATCCTGGTTGTGGAAGACCATGACGATCTACGCGAATATCTGTCTCATACTTTATCCGAAGCTTATCAAGTGGAAACATGTACCAATGGAAAAGAAGCCTTAAAAATCATCCCCGAATTTAAGCCTGATTTAGTATTATCGGACATTATGATGCCCGAAATGCGGGGGGACAAATTGTGTTCTGCTATCAAGAATAATATACTGACGTCTCATATCCCTGTAATTCTGCTAACAGCATTAAATGACGAAAAGAATATCGTTGAAGGGTTGGAAACAGGTGCGGACAAATACCTGATAAAACCTTTTAACATAGGAATACTAAAAGCATCCATAGCCAATATACTGACTAACCGTGCACTACTTCGTAGCAAATATGCAGAAATGGAACTACACAATGACAGCATTTCCATAAATTATAGCAACACATTGGATCAACAGTTCCTGGAAGCAGTAAAAGAAACAATAACTGAAAATCTAGACAATTCAGGTTTCAACGTGGAGTCACTCTGTGCTTCACAAAATATGAGCCGTTCCAGTTTCTACAATAAACTAAAAGCATTGACAGACCAAGCTCCGGCAGACTATATCCGCCTGATCCGGCTGAAACGGGCAGCGCAATTACTATCCGAAGGACAGTATAATATATCCGAAATATCAGATATGACCGGGTTTAATGATGTAAAATATTTCCGCGAGGTATTCAAAAAATACTATAAAATAAGTCCTAGCGGATATAGCAAGGGAGAAATGAAGGAAGAACCGACTAAACCATAAGATTCCTAAAGAAACTTATTTTGAACAAAATTTATCATTAACGCATTAACAGATAAAAGAGAAAATGAGTACTTTCGGGGCATTCATCCGTAGAATAAACTGACTTATGATAGGAAAAATTAAAATGATGGCAATCATCACGTTTTACGTAGCTGTATTACTTGTTATTGCAGTGTATTTGCAAGACGGAAGCGGAACATTCTCCCATTTTTTCGAAAATGCAAATCTATACATACGTAATTTGCGTAATGTACATGCTCCGGCTTTCCATCAAACTTATGACAATTATCTGCAACTTTTTCCACTCATACTTCTATTCGGACTGAAATTGGGAGGAATAAGAGGTAATTTCGGATGGAAACGGCTGTTCACTTTCATAGTCTTGTCAGTCGTACTGACGCAGCTGGTAGTAAATGGATTAAAACTCACCACAGGGGTGCTTCGCCCGGATGCCACAAATTATTTCTCTTTTCCTTCCGGACATACGGCAGCAGCGTTTATGGCAGCTACCCTATTGTATAAGGAATATGGATTCAAAGGATATTGGGTAGGATTAGTAGCATACGCAGCAGCTATAGTTACAGGGTTTACCCGCATTCTGAATAACCGTCACTGGCTGTTTGATGTCATCATTGGTGCGGCCTTGGGAATATTGCTTACAGATTTGGCTTTCCGCCTGGTACAACTCATATTCAAAGACCGGGGACTTATACAACATAAATAAATACTATAAACTTAATAACACAACAAACTTGGCACTTATGAAAAAACAAATGATCTTATTGTCTGTGAATAATGCAGGCAGTGTTACTTTGGCCTCTGCCATACAAAATGCCATTAACATTCCCAATAAGATCATTTGTTTTTTCATAAGTGCCAAGTTTGTTGTGTTATTAAGTTTATAGTATTTATTTATGTTGTATAAGTCCCCGGTCTTTGAATATGAGTTGTACCAGGCGGAAAGCCAAATCTGTAAGCAATATTCCCAAGGCCGCACCAATGATGACATCAAACAGCCAGTGACGGTTATTCAGAATGCGGGTAAACCCTGTAACTATAGCTGCTGCGTATGCTACTAATCCTACCCAATATCCTTTGAATCCATATTCCTTATACAATAGGGTAGCTGCCATAAACGCTGCTGCCGTATGTCCGGAAGGAAAAGAGAAATAATTTGTGGCATCCGGGCGAAGCACCCCTGTGGTGAGTTTTAATCCATTTACTACCAGCTGCGTCAGTACGACTGACAAGACTATGAAAGTGAACAGCCGTTTCCATCCGAAATTACCTCTTATTCCTCCCAATTTCAGTCCGAATAGAAGTATGAGTGGAAAAAGTTGCAGATAATTGTCATAAGTTTGATGGAAAGCCGGAGCATGTACATTACGCAAATTACGTATGTATAGATTTGCATTTTCGAAAAAATGGGAGAATGTTCCGCTTCCGTCTTGCAAATACACTGCAATAACAAGTAATACAGCTACGTAAAACGTGATGATTGCCATCATTTTAATTTTTCCTATCATAAGTCAGTTTATTCTACGGATGAATGCCCCGAAAGTACTCATTTTCTCTTTTATCTGTTAATGCGTTAATGATAAATTTTGTTCAAAATAAGTTTCTTTAGGAATCTTATGGTTTAGTCGGTTCTTCCTTCATTTCTCCCTTGCTATATCCGCTAGGACTTATTTTATAGTATTTTTTGAATACCTCGCGGAAATATTTTACATCATTAAACCCGGTCATATCTGATATTTCGGATATATTATACTGTCCTTCGGATAGTAATTGCGCTGCCCGTTTCAGCCGGATCAGGCGGATATAGTCTGCCGGAGCTTGGTCTGTCAATGCTTTTAGTTTATTGTAGAAACTGGAACGGCTCATATTTTGTGAAGCACAGAGTGACTCCACGTTGAAACCTGAATTGTCTAGATTTTCAGTTATTGTTTCTTTTACTGCTTCCAGGAACTGTTGATCCAATGTGTTGCTATAATTTATGGAAATGCTGTCATTGTGTAGTTCCATTTCTGCATATTTGCTACGAAGTAGTGCACGGTTAGTCAGTATATTGGCTATGGATGCTTTTAGTATTCCTATGTTAAAAGGTTTTATCAGGTATTTGTCCGCACCTGTTTCCAACCCTTCAACGATATTCTTTTCGTCATTTAATGCTGTTAGCAGAATTACAGGGATATGAGACGTCAGTATATTATTCTTGATAGCAGAACACAATTTGTCCCCCCGCATTTCGGGCATCATAATGTCCGATAATACTAAATCAGGCTTAAATTCGGGGATGATTTTTAAGGCTTCTTTTCCATTGGTACATGTTTCCACTTGATAAGCTTCGGATAAAGTATGAGACAGATATTCGCGTAGATCGTCATGGTCTTCCACAACCAGGATGCGCTGTGCATTTTGAACATGCTGCCGATACTGATCTTTATAAGTGTGGGGAGAGACTGCACTAGGGGATACTGGTACCACGTTTTCTTGTTGTACCGTTTCTGTCGGAACCTGTTGACTTCGGAATTGTTTTTGGGGGAAGATAACCTTTACGCGGGTGCCTTTATTCTCTACGCTTTCTATGCTGATCTTTCCTTTATGAATACGTACCAGTTTCCACACTAACATCAGTCCGATTCCACTGCCTGTAATTTTTGCATTGATGGCATTGCTGCCCCTGAAGTGTAACTTAAATAACTTTTTCTGTTCTTTGGCAGGAATCCCGATGCCCGTGTCCGTAATCTCCAGACTCCAGTTGTCCTTGTCATGGCGGGTGATAATGTGTACCTCACCGTGGGCGGGAGTATATTTGATGGCATTTGAAATCAGATTTTTTGTGATCGAGTCCATCTTTTCTTTGTCGAACCATACATTTTGATATTCAAAGTTGCTTTTGTAGTCGAGTTTGATCTGTTTGGCTTCTGCATAACTATAAAAGGCATGGTATATTCCTTCCATATAGGTATTAAGTTCGTGTTCCGATATACGAAGGGAGGATGAGTACACATTGGCTTTGCTGAAGTTTATCAGATTGGTGGTGAGGCGTATCAAAGTGTCCACGTTCTTCATGGCTGTAAGCATATTGGCCTGACTTTCTTTACTTAAATTTTCTTTTTGTTGAATTTCTTCCAAAGGTGCCTTTATCAGTGTCAGCGGAGTACGGATATCATGCGCTGTATTGATAAAGAACCGAGTTCTTTCATCCGAGGCCTTTTTTTCTCTGCGCATGGAATGAAGGCGGAAAATGACGTATGTTGCTAAAATGATAGTCAGGACATAAATACAAATAGCCCAAAAACTGAGCCACACGGGATGTGCTACAGTTATTTTCAATATCCGCTCCTGCAACACGTGTTTATTATCCTCTTTGGAAACGGAACGTACACGCAGTGTATAGGTGCCGGGAGCAACATTAGTAAATCGGATAGTTCCTTCGTCACTGGGAGTAGTCCAGCCATCGTAGAATCCTTCCAACTGCCAGGTATATAGTATGTCCGACGGATAATCGTAATTGATAGAGGATACTCGGATGGAAAATGTATTTTGCATATATTTCAGATTCAATTTCTCTATTTGGTCGATATCTTTAGTCAGAGGAGAGTTTGGATCATTGGGATATACAGTTTGGTAGAAAATACGGAAATCGCTGAATATCATATGTGAATCTCCTGTTTTGGGCATCTCTATGTTTGGGGGGAATTCCAGTGCACCGTCTGTACTTCCGAATACGGTGTTCCCATTGGCACGTAGTACGCCGGAGCCGGCATTGAAACAGGTGGACATCAACCCTTGTCCGCGAGTCCAGTTGCGGAACTGGCGGTTGGTAGGCGAGAAAATACTGATACCATTTTCGGTACTCATCAAGATATTCCCGTCTTTTGTGGGTAGAATAACATAAATGCTGTTTGATACTAACGGGCTGTTTCCTGTATGGTAATGGGCGCTGATTGATTCTTTTACCGGATCATAAGTAAATAGTCCGGAACCACTGGTGCCAATGTAGAGTAAACCATTGTCTTCTTGGTGTAACGTATAAATGTAGGTTGCTCCACCGGGCAGAGGTATTTCATGGTATTTGCCCGAATTCCGGTCCAGTAGAAAAAGATTGGTGGAGGTACCTATCCACATAGATGTACTGTCCTTTTCTTCAATGGCAGTAACAGAACCTAGTCCGGGATAAAGACGTCCTTGGCGTGTCTTCAGATTAAAGCATTTCAGATTATAATATCCTCCGGACCATATACACCCGTATCTGTCCTTTTTAATGTCGCGTATGTATTTGTCGGCACGTACATTCAGATGGAAGGATTGGGCAGGGGTGAGGTATTCTATGTTTCCGTTTTTCTTGGTAATCTGGAAAATGCCCGATGCATATCCTCCCGCCCATATAATACCCGGAGAGACTTCGCATAAAGTAATAAAAATGCGGTTCTGATTTTTTAGTCCGTGATTGAAAGAGCTTAGGAAAGAACGCCATTGCTTTTGTTTTGAATCGTATAAGCTGATGCCGTTGCTTGTTCCAAACCACAGATCCCCGTCACTGTCTTCTATAATGGAGTTTACTTGGTTGTTTACTAGTGACTGCCGGTTGCCAATAGAGTGCTTTATCCAGTTGTAGTTGGTATATTGGTTATTGCGGACGGTAATTCCCGTAGGATAGTTGGACAGCCAGATACGCTGCTCGTTGTCTACATATACATCATTGATAATGTTTCCGTCCATTTCGTTGTAACTACCATAGTTCGCAATGATATAAGGATCTGTTTCATAGGTGTCTATGTTTAACTTGTGTACTCCTGCTCCTTCAGTGGCTACTAATAATTCCTTTGTGTTCAAAGGACTGATCCGTGTAATATTCACATCTGTCAGTTCTACTTCGGGACGTACAATTTTCTGGCTGTTCAAGTCATATATATAGACTCCCTTTTCAAAAGTGCCTATAAATAGTTTGTTGGCTGTACGGTGTAGATATAATTCATGTACGTGCATATCCATCATTCCCAGTTTGCCGCAGGAGAGCTCTTTTAAATTCCCGTTTTCCAGTTTTGCCAGATAGATTCTTTTGTCTGTACCTATAAAGAAATGTTCACTGTTTATCTGTTCTATGCAGGTGATATTTCCCAGTCGGTTAGAGATTTGTTGCTTTTGTCCGGATTCTATGTTAAAAAGGTGGATAGCCGATTTGCCGCACAGCCATACGTTATCCTCCTGGTCTATGTAACTATATCTCACGAAAGCATGGTAGTCCTTATTCCAGTAATTGTACATACTGTATATCTGTACAAAACGGTCGTGGCCTGAATCATAACGAAAAATTCTGCCTTGTTTTCCTGTGACCAGTAGTGTACCTGTTTTATCTAAAAAAGTCCAGTTTATATTCAATAACGGGTCTAGTTCCCTGTTACCTTCTCTTAATTTATAATGTTTTATTTCTTTTCCGTTATATTGGTCTATCCCCACATGGGTAAGGAACCACATATATCCACGAGCATCTTTCTGAATTTTGTATATTTTCTGATTGCTTAGTCCTTCTTCTATGCCAATGTATTTATAAGTCTGCGATGAGACGGTTAATGACAGTAGTAAAAAAATGAGACTTGTGATAGTAGCTTTCATAAAACTCTTTATTCTAAATCTTTTCTTTTTTCAAAAAACAGTAACAAAATTAAGATAAAAAAATCATAGGATTAGTAATTTGAGATGAGCTAAATTTC
>OMGU01002697.1_pt1 | contig 9682 bp, 10 predicted proteins | sample 1646121 | NCBI WGS metagenome assembly OMGU01 (sample SAMN05578581, study PRJEB25193) | human gut metagenome | biome: Human Microbiome; feature: human-associated habitat; material: feces | host: Homo sapiens | place: USA:Birmingham
CTTTCTGTTCCAAAGTCGCCCCGACGGGGAAGGTCACTTGTTTCTCATAGTACTCCTGAGCTTGTGCATTTAAAAAGGCGCAAACCAAGGCTGCGGTTAAGATTATCTTTTTCATTGTTATAAAATATTTGATAGAATACTGACATACTTGAATTTATCTGTTTTGAGGAATTTTATTCATCAATGCCGTGACCGGTCTGACAAAATGAAGAGAGACCACCGGTACATATATTTGCCCATGGCGGTCTCCTTGTCAATCTAAATCACAGCTGGGAAATCCATTGTTACTACATCTACCATCCCGGATTCTGTGGTAACAATTGCGGATTTCTCTGAAGTTCTCCTGTCGGAATCGGATAAAGGTACATCTTGTCCTCCCAAGTACGGCTTTTTCCTGCCTGATATGAAAGGTCGGGATTCGTGTAGTTGGGATATACAATGGCCAGATTACCGTCAGGTTTTCTTTTTCCCACATAAGTCAGTACATTATTGAGCACTTTACCGGCTTTCCAACGTTTCAGGTCATTGAATCTGAACCCTTCTCCTGCCAACTCAATGCAGCGTTCACGACGGATCTCTTGCAAAACAGGACTCAGGCTGTATCCCCAGTCCGGCCATTTGGGATCGGTAAAACCTACATTTACTGTCAGGTGAGGCATTCCAACACGGTCTCTTAATTGGTTGACAGTTCTATCCAAATCCGCATTGGTGATGGTATTCAATTCCGCTTTTGCTTCCGCATTGATCAGCAGGGTTTCTGCATAACGGTAAGCGATCCCATCGAAGGAGCTTTTCATATACAACGCCTGTGAGTATATGGGATTGAATCCTTTGATAGGTCTGTATCCTGTAAAACAGTGCTGGGTGATAAACTCATCCTCATTCACCACAAAAGTAGAGTCCTTCAGGTCATCTGTCACGTTTGTCGGAAAATCGTTGGTGAGGATCAGCTGTTTCAGACGGGGGTCACGGTTGGCCGTTTCCTTTCTCATTGTTTCATCGCCTAAATATTTATTACTTAGTGAAATGGGAAGCCCGTCCGAACAAAGGAAGCTTTCTACAAAACTTTTGGAGAAACCGCATCCGGCCTCACGTCCTGCAGCTGCCATGTTGTGTTCACGTATGTTCGTCTTATAATCCACGTAGAGGACGGCCTCTTTCAGGTCGCTCTTGTCGTCTATGCGGTACATATTGAAATAGTCTTCTTGTGGATGGCCCGTATTATAGATTTCATATCTTCCTGATGTGATAAGCTTGTCACTCTCAGTTGCAGCCATTTGCAACCACTTTTCTGCTTCTGAGGCATATTCCAATTCATCATGGTATTTATAATGGGTACCTTCATTCAGGCAGAAACGTGCCTTTACGTGTCTGGCTATGTCCTTATTCAGGCGGTTGGCTTCTTCACTGCCTGCTTCCGGCAGCCATTGGATGGCGAAATCCAGATCTTCGATGATTTTCTGGAACACTTGGTTTCTCTTCATTTTCGGACCGTACAGTTCCTCGCTGTCCACATTCAGGTCAACTTCCAGCCAGGGCACATCTCCCAAAAGCTGAATCTTGTTGAAATATTCCAGCGCACGGAAGAAACGCATTTCGGCTACATAAATATTGACATCCGCTTCGGCAGCCTGCACACTCTGATAATGTGTCATGAAATAATTGATGTTTCGAATGTTCTGCCAGTTTGATTTTTGCCATACGCCACCTTCTGTAGGTACAACATATTGTCCCCATAGGAAAGAATTGATATTGTTGGGGACCTGGATGTCACTGTCCGTGTCATCCAGAACACTGACTCCTCCCGGTATCAGACCATAAAAGGCATTGGCATAGGCTTTCAGGTCATTGACAGATACCCAAAAACTCTGGTCGTTCAAATTTTGCGGACCTCTTTCCAAAAAAGAGTCATTACAGCCTGTCAGAGACAGGGCAGCCGCCATATAAAGTATATATTTCAGTTTCATAAAAGTTTTGTGTTAAGATTAGAATACAACATTAAGTCCCAAAGCCAGCGATTTCTGCTGTGGATACTTGTATGGATTGTCCAGTTCCGGGTCAAATCCTTCCGGAGTATGCTTGAAAGTCAGCAGGTTCTCTCCGGTGAAATATACGCGGCATTTCTGTATTCCCCATTGTTTGGTCAGGGAAACAGGCAGGGTATATCCGAAAGACAATGATTTGAGACGCAGGTAGGATGCGTCAAGCAGATAGCGTGTCTGGTTTTGACCTAAAGCCTGGCTGCCGTTGAAACGTGCCACCGGAAGCCATCCCCCTGCATTGTCTTCACGCCAGTAATCGTTACCTACAGCTGTAGGAACCTGCCACATGCTTCCGTATTGCCATTTAAATGTATAGGGGAGCATCAGGTCACGTTTTCCGACACCCTGGAAGAATATTCCTAGATCAAAGCCTTTCCAGTCCGCCGAGATATTGAATCCGTAACGGTAACGAGCCTTGTTGTTACCGATAATCTTCATGTCACCCGGATTATCAACTGTGTTCTCTCCATTATCCACGACACCGTTACCGTCAATATCCATAAATCTGATATCACCTGGAACCTTGCTGATTCCGCCATCCAGCTTGGATTGGTCAGGGGCCGAAGTTATCTCATCCGATGACTGGAACAGGGTGGATTCGTATCCCCAAATATCACCGACTATTTGTCCTTCATAATATGGAGAAGACAATGACTTGGTCGGATTGTCATATTTGGTGATTTCTGCTTGGGTGTCAGAAAGATTGAATCCCACACTGTAATGTAGTCCGTTGTCCAGCTGGTCATTCCAGGTCAATGCCAGTTCCCAACCGCGTGTTACCATATCGGCGGCATTCTCCAAGGGCTCACTCATACCTAGGATATTAGGCAATATTCTACCCGGTCCCAACATATCGGTCGTTTTACGCTGGTAATAGTCGAATGTACCCTTCAAACGGTTCTGCAGGATGACAAAATCAAGTCCCAAGTCCCATTGGGTAACCTTTTCCCAGGTAACGGTATTGCTTACAAGACCACCTGGCAATACGTATTGGGGCTGTTTTCCCCCCATGATATATCCCAAGGTACCAGTTCCGTAATTGGACAGGTAAGCGTACCACCCATTATCCAAAGCCTGGTTTGCCAGACTACCGTAAGAGGCTCTTATCTTCAATTCATCAAAAAATCCGTTAGTGGGTTGTTTGAACCAGCTCTCTTCCGATAATTTCCATCCCAGAGAGAAGGAAGGACTAAATACGGAACGGTCATCTTTCGGGAATTTAGATGACAAGTCATAACGACCGTTCACCTCCAGCAGATAACGGTCTGCAAAACTGTAGTTTACACGGAAGAAACCGCTTCTTGTGGCCCAACTGTCATCCGAGTTCCCCACATATTTCTCTCCGGTAGCGGCGTTCATTGAGGGAAGGTCATTGGAGATAAGCTCATCCCGGCTTGCCGAGAAGCCACGGGTATGCTTGGTTTCCTGATTGTAACCGGCCATTACTTTGAAGTAATGTTTACCCAAAGTTAGTTCATAGTCACCGAACAGGTTGAAAGCGTTGTATGTGTCATTGGCCTGGCTTTCTGATACGCCGCTTGGTCTGGAGTGTTGGAAAACCTGTAAGAATTTGCCATCTATACCATATTCGTTGAATGTTTTTCTGTGTACCTTGTTATGTTCGGCATAATAGTTGAACGTATAGTCCATGTTGATTGTCAGTCCTTTTAATGGGGTAAGCTTCACGGCAAGGGTGTTCCAGAAGTCATTTTTTGTGGTCTTACGTGAACCCATCTCATCCAGAACTGCGGCAAAATTGGTGTAGTTACCTTGACCTGACCAGTTACCATCAGGATGTTTTACAGGCATGAGAGGTTGTGTGTCGTTACCGATCCATGACTCTCCGTGTACGGCATCCTGAGCAAGTCCGTCCAGTTCGGTACGGATGTAACTTGTCTTCATGGAGACGTGCAGCCAGTTATTGATATCATAATTGATATTGTTTACCATATTGAACTTACGGAAGCCCTCATCCCCATAACGCATCAGTGATCCCTGGTCTATATAGCCCACCGAAGTATAATAAGTGGCCTTGTCACTACCGCCGTTGATGTTTACATTGTATTTTTGGACAGGGTAACTTTTTTTGTACATCTCCTTCATCCAGTCCGTGTTTCCACAATAGGCATATTTACCGGCCTGGCAATTTCCATATTGCCAGCTACTTGGGTCTTTTGCCACAAAGACCGGAAGATTGTTGACCGGATCATAGAAATAAGCTTCTATGTGTTCCATCTCCTCCTGGCTGAAAAGATCACGACCGCTGGTAGTATTGTTTGCAGCGTTCATCCAGTGCGCATATTCCATAGAGTTCATGTATTCCGGACGGGTTGTCGGGCTGTTGAATGAAACAGATGCATCGAATGACACTTGTGTAGGCATATTCTTGCGACCACTCTTGGTTGTGATAAGGATAACGCCATAAGCGGCACGGGCTCCATAGATAGAGGCAGAAGCTGCATCCTTCAATACAGATACGCTTGCCACATCTTGCGGATTGATCAGATTCGGGTCCATCTGTACTCCGTCGACCAAAACCAGCGGGCTACCACCATTGATGGACGTTTCACCGCGGACATTGAAGCTTGAGCCTTTTCCCGGCTGTCCGCTGGTGGTGATGTTCAAATTAGGAATTGTTCCTTGCAAACCTTGTCCCAAATTGACGATGGGACGGTCTGCCAGCACTTTGTCATCGACGGCAGAAACCGCACCGGTCAGATTGGCTTTCTTGACAGTCGCATAACCTACAACAACAACCTCATCCAGGGTCTTGCTGTCCTCTTTCAGCGCGATTTTTAAAGGTTTTCCCTCCCATACGATTTCAGAGTCTACATAACCAACATATGAAACGACAATGACATCACCTTTCTTGACATTTGGGATACTGAAATCTCCGTCCAGTCCCGTTATTGTTCCGTTTGTTGTTCCTTTGACAACGACAGATGCGCCGATGACGGTCTCACCGTTCTGATCTACAACCACCCCCGTGCAAGTATTGTCTTGTTGTACAGAATACATTTCTACAGCCGCTGCATGGGGTACGGCCTGCACATATCCGGTAGAAAAGCCGGATAAAAGTAACATAGCACTTACTAGCTTTAGTCGCTCTTTTTTCATAGCTTTAATATTAAAAATGTGTTTTATGACAATTCATCTGTGATTTTTATTTTGGCTTTAAGGGAAGTCTCTAATTATAAAAAATTAAACCAATAAGTTAATGAATTCCCTCTTTTTTAAAGGTTCTTTTGTTTTTGGGTGTAAAAATATTAATATTATTTTAAAATACAATGCAATGTTTATAATATTTTTAAAAAAAAATATCGTTTACGCAAACGGTTAAGTTAATTCTTGTATTTATACCGGCGAGATGAAATTTATCTGGCAATAGCCTGAATTACTACTATCCAATAAAAGTTGACTAATCGGTCTTTGAATTTATTGAAATACAGTCTTTTAAACAGTATTTTAAAATGAAACGGATTTTATTTTTAATACTCTACTAAACATTATCAATTATTTTCTATATGTGTAAGTTTAACTAATTTATGATTACCATCCTCACTCATTATCGTTGCATAAAAGGTTTCAGATGTTACAGATACACTCAATGTATAAATTCTGCTAGAAGGGCTATAGTTCTTTTGGAAATTTCCTTTTCAATCGAAACATAAAATATATGACTTAAAATCTTTCTGATTATCCAGTGGTACTTCTTTTCCTGTATATAAGAAAAACAAGTAATCAGCAGAACATGTAATCCTCTATGGGCTTCAGGTTGTAGCATCCCCTTATAAACGATCTCACGTTTACCATCTTCTCCAGATATATTTAATCTTGCTTCAGGTAAAGATACCGGCCCTACAACCTTTTTTATTGGTTTTAGATCTGAAGAATAGAACTCAATAGTAGAGTTTTCATTAGAGGCAAAGAAAATACTTCCCAAATGTGTATTTGCTCCAAGATATCCTTGTCCAACATTAAAAGTCATATAATCAAAATCCATGGGCATTTCAGGTTCAATATTCTTGCTAGATGATGCAATTAATCTAGGAGGCTGTTGAACAATGTTTGCCTGACGGTTAACATTATGTACTTGTAAAACGGAGGTATCTAAAGAATGGTATGTAAAATCTGGATTGGCTTCTGTTGTTTCAAGAGTTACATTGGATGTAACTCTTGCTTATTCGGGATCGGGAGTATGTGCGAACTTGTATTTTGGTACAATGGAATCTAACGGAGGAACAACGGATTGGGAAGCTTTGAAACGTTGATTTATATGATAGAGGAAATATAAAGAAGGGAAGTAGAGAAGGTGTATTTCTTTACTTCCCTTCTTTATTATAGGTGGTCTGTAAAAGATAAGGTGGCTGATTGGTATAATATGGAAACCGGGGAAGCGTTGTGCTGTTATAGAGTAACTCGACGGGATGAGTTATTGCAGGATATTTATCTTGAGGATGATTTATCTGGTTAGTTGTGGCATTTGTGTTAAAGAATTGATATTCTTTGTTTTTGTTTATTTTACTTCGCATTTTTCATCTTTGAAGTTTAACCATAAAATTTCTTATTATGAAAAAAGTATTGTTATTAATGTGTGGTTTTGTGATGTTTTCTTGTTCTGAAGAGTTGAGTCAAGGAGAACAATGAGTAGAAACATCGGAGGTTAGTACTGAAGGTACTTCTTTACTTGTGGCTAATGCTTTTTTTGAATCAGTTAAAAAGGTATCTAATACTAGGGCTCTTTTTGGTGCTACTTATCCTGATTATTATGGTGGTTGTTATATGTCGGATGAAGGTAGAACTGTTTTTAAAGTGGTAAAGGGTTGTCTTAATTCCGCTAGAGTAGATTTAGAAAAAAGAGTTGGAACATCGTGTTTTGATGTTGAGGAGTGTGAGTATTCTTATAATTTTATGGACAATATTTTAAAGGAATTAGACAGTAAGTTTTTTTCCAAAGACTTCGATAATAAGAGGCATTCTCTTGGTTGGGTGGGATATGGTATAAACAATAGAGATAATGTAATAGAAATTGAATTAAGAGATTGCACAGATGGGAGTATTGCACGCTTTAAAGCTGAGGTAATGGATTCTCCTATTTTCCGTTTTGAGGTTGGATATGAGTTTACTAGGGGATAATTGTTTATAAACGTATTCCGTTATATTTATTTAGTCCTAGATTTTTTTGTAATTCGTTCCAAAGTTCTTTGAGAAAGTTTTTAAAGTGTGTGTCATTTAGCCAAATGGTAGTAATACCGTTCCGGCTTTTGGCGATATCTATCTTTATACTTTTGACCGGGTATGATTTTCTTTTATCCCTGTCGTATAGGTTGCCTGTATAGTATATTTCTTTTCTTGTAATAGGGGGATAAAGCGTTGAATGATTTTCGGGATGAGGATTTGGTTCTTGATGTGGAAGGCTTGAATGTGGATGATGGTTGTTATACTTGGTATATGTCTGTAAAAGATAAGGTGGCTGATTGGTATAATATGGAAATAGGAGAAGCGTTGTGCTGTTATAAAGTAACTCGAAAGGATGAGCTATTGCAGGATGTTTACCTTGAGGAAGAGGAAAAAAGTCCTCCCGAATAGTTAAATATTGGATTTTGAGAATAACGAACTGATATTTTATGTGATTTTATGGAGTAACCTTTAAATCGTTAGGCTTATGAAAAATAAATTATTATTAGTAGTTTCATTATGTTTGTTTTGTATAGGATTTTATTCTTGTACAAGTGAAAATGAAGTTTCTTTGTCTGAAAAAGAAATTAGTACAAGGAGTGTGGGGGATGCAGATCTTAGGGTGTTTGATTTTCCCCATGTAGATGATATTTTAAAATCTACTGTTGTTCAACAAAAAATGGAAGAAGCATGGAAATTGATGAAGTCAAGTTATAGCGGTACGACAAGGCGTGAGTATTCTTTCTATATTTATTATAATCAAGAAACGAAAACTTATTGGACCGATGCGCCCAATGCAGGTGATCCTGTTTCCGGTTGTGAGGGAACTAATGCATCTGTACAGATAGGTAGACCTTCTGATAATACACAATGCTGTGCTTTTTTCCATTGCCATACACCTTTAACTAATTGTCCTTCTACGGTTTCTAGAGAAACTATTGCATTTCAAGGTGATTTGGATTGGGCAAATAAGTATGAGATACCTGGTATATTGTTTGACTATGATATGAACCCTTTGCGTGGGGGACATGATATAAATCTTCAACATAAAACTATTGTATTTGGAGATTATAAACAAAGACCGTCATTTGGTTTTAATGTCAAGACTGGTGAGTATGTTGATATTAAATAGGTAAATTAAGTAATTTGAAATTTTAAACATATTAGTTATGAAAAATAGATTCTTATATATTGTGTTGGTTCTTTTGTCTATGACAATAGGAGTAAGTGCTCAGGATAGCTTTCAATCCTTATCTTCTACTCAAAAAACGAAATATTTATTAGATAAAAGCAAAGAGGTAGTAGAAACGTTTGGAAAAGGTTACTATCGTAGTTTTGATACTCCTTCAGTGACTGTTTGTAAATACGATGCAGGTGCGGGAGGTGATAATGTTATGCGTTCCTTTAATGGAAAAGAGTATTATGAGATTGTGTCATATTACGATAAAGAAAAAGAATGTTTTGAAATGCCGTATTTGTATAAGGTGTGGATTTGGAAAGACAATGGGCTTCCTTTTGCTGTTTTTTTTGGTAACGGAGGTGGTTTGAATTTTTTTGATATACCTTATGAAGAACTGGCTAAAATTTCAGATGAGTATCAAATTAAATTTGAGAAATTGAAATAGTAAGTATTAATATTTCAAATAAAAAAAGAAGGGTGAAAAATTCCCTTCTTTTTTATAAATGTAGTCCTTTTCCTATATTAAGTCCTAGCACTTTTTGTAATTGATTCCAAAGTTCTTGAAGGAATGTTTTAAAGTGAGTATTATTTAACCAAATGGTAGTAGTACCATTCCGGCTTTTGGCAATATCTATTTTTACATTTTTGACCGGGTATGATTTTCTTTTATCCCTGTCGTATAGGTTGCCTGTATAGTATATTTCTTTTCTTGTAATAGGGGGATAAAGCGTTGAATGATTTTCGGGATGAGGATTTGGTTCTTGATGTGGAAGGCTTGAATGTGGATGATGGTTGTTATACTTGGTATATGTCTGTAAAAGATAAGGTGGCTGATTGGTATAATATGGAAACCGGGGAAGCGTTGTGTTGTTATAGAGTAATGAATAAGGATGAGTTATTGCAGGATATTTATTCTGATAATTTATTTATAGCCTTAGCAACTTAGTGTCTATCGGATTCTTTTTTAAAATCGATTCCGCTGAAGGTTTATCTCAAAAAATAAGATAATATATTCCTCCTATTGTTAATGTGGATATAGTTACAATATCAATAGTATTGAAGAATATGTTTGAGAATTTTTGGCATAAGGGGAGGTAATATATGCAGTTTTCGTAATTCAATTAAGGATATGTTTGATGTTTTGGGGAATGTAAATATAGCCGTGTCAATCTCTTCCGGGGCTGTTTTGCGATAGCGTACACGCAGTTCCCTAACTCCCACACCCCCTTAAGGTATGCCTGCTTCTTGTTAGCCCTCACTACCGTTCGTTGGCTGCTGAATC
>OMGU01002708.1_pt1 | contig 9657 bp, 6 predicted proteins | sample 1646121 | NCBI WGS metagenome assembly OMGU01 (sample SAMN05578581, study PRJEB25193) | human gut metagenome | biome: Human Microbiome; feature: human-associated habitat; material: feces | host: Homo sapiens | place: USA:Birmingham
CTCGATCTGTTCCAGCGCTCTTTCACACGCCTGATCGAGATCATTCAGAGAACGGACGTATTTCAATTCCACGATGATTCCCGCATCCGGATTTTTCGGTTTGAGCAGAATATCCGCAAAACCATCTCCGGATTCTCTGTTTGATTTCACAACCCAGCCAGAATAATTCTTCAAAATGCCAAGCAAAATGCCGTGATAAAAAATTTCTTTTTCCTCGTTTCGTGCCTTTGTATCGAAAACACTGATCGTTTCTCCAAGAAACATCGTCAGTTCCTGCTGGATCGTCTCCACCTCTCCTTCCAGAAATCCCTGATTGATTTTATCTGTAGATGCCCTGTTGTTCGCAACGATCTGATTAAACCATTCGCGGATCTGCAGAACAAAAACTTCGCGGACTTCCTGATTCGGAATGATCAGCTTGTACACGCCATTTTCAGCTTTTCCAAGCCGTGTGAGATATCCGGTTGTAAAAAGCACACTCCATATATTGTCGATGCTGTTGTCAATTTCGTCATAAGTCAAATCCGAACGAATTCTCTTTTCAACTGCATTTCCCGCAATCAACTGTTCGATTTCATCTTTGGTAGTGGTATCGGCCTGTTCAATAAAATGTTTCACAAGATCATTTCCGCTGCTGTTGATCCAATAGGATTTGGGCTGTACATTTGGATCACTCAATAAATCGTCCACATAGTTAATCACATCCCAAGGACAATAGATATCTGCGTCGCCGAAATGATAACCGTCATACCACTCTTTCACTTTCTCGAAATGTTCCTGCAGATTGTAATTTGCAAGAAGTTTTTTTACCTCTTCATTCGTAAAGCCGAACTCTTCCTCATAGCGAACGTCGTCTGCTGCATAAACTTTGAAATTGTTCAATCCTGTGAAGATACTTTCTTTGGAAACCCGGAGACATCCTGTCAGTACAGCAAATTGCAGATCATCATTCGCCTTCAGCGCTTGACCGAACAATCCCCGAATCAGTGAAACCATTTCTTTATAGTATCCATGCTGAAACGCTTTGTCGAGAGGAACATCATACTCATCAATCAGAATTATGGCCTTCTGACCATAATGTCGGCATAACAGCTGTGATAATGTCTGCAGGCTGGAGACAAGCATATCCTCATCCATGGAATATTTACCATTCACTAAATGGATGATCGCCCGATATTTGCTCCGCTCATTTTCCGTCAGTTTTTCACTGTCCGCTAAAAATGCAAATCGCTCTGCTTCCACCCCGATCAACTCCGTTAAACGGTATTTTGCGGCTTCAAAGGATAAGCCGTCAATTCCTTTGAGCGACAGGAAAATAACGGAGTACTTTCCCATATATTCCTCACACAGCTTTTGGTTCCGGGAAATATAGAGACCATCAAACAGCGTTCGATCTGTTCCAATTTCAAAAAAACTCTTAAGCATACTCATGTTTAAGGTTTTTCCAAATCGGCGTGGTCTGGTAAAAAGATTCACCTTGCTCCAGTTTTCAAGAAGCTGTTCAATTAATTTTGTTTTATCTACATAGTAGAACCCGATTTTTGAATTTCCTGAAAATTTTCAAGTCCAACCGGCAATTTCTTCCATTCTGCCATATCTACATGCTCCTTTCTGAAGCAAATCTCTGATTAGGAGTACCCGACTCCTGTAATCCTTCCCAATGTATTTTGATTTTAACATTTAGCAGGTCGAATCGCAAGTCGATCAATTGCATCTCGAAACTGTTCTTTTTCATTTCATAGGTAAATCATTGCCAAAAGAGTCAAAATAAAGAACTTACTTTTGATACTTTTTATAGATCTCCTCCGCCTCTAAATACATTGCATTGGGGTTAAGCAGAAATTCTTTTACTACTTCTTTACCAATGTTTTTGTCAAAAAAATCATACGAATTTTGATCAGAAAGTTCATCCAATTGTTTTCTTATCATTTTTGCATTCAAAAGTTTTGTTTGTTTGACAGAAAATGTGAGTTTTTTACCATCCACATAATAATAATTTCCTGCTGCGTTCCAAACAGAAGAATTTTTATATTTAAAAGGTTCTCCTATCATAATTTCCAGGAGAAGTCGCTCTTCTGGAAATACAGGTCGTAAATCAGATCCAATTCGATGAGCTTTTTTTCCGCACATAGGACAAATTTCATCATACAATGGAATGTTACAAGTATCACACCAATAAATGCTAGAACTTTCCATTTCCGCTCTTTCTCCACAAACAGGACAAACGGACGTTTCTGTATTTATGTTACATTTCTTGCAAATATACTTTATCATTTTTCTTCTCTCTTTAGGTATTCGTATCTCATCTTCTATTTGATATAAAAGCAAAACGCTTAATTATATACCGCTATATGCTTATTCTATTATACAATGGGTTCGCATAATTGACAAACAATTTTGAAATTATATTCAGATTAAGCAAAATATGATTATATAAATCTTCATTTCTAAAATTATAATTATAATCAATTCTACCATAGCAGAGAAACCGTTTTTTTCATTCATAGTTTTCTTTTATTAGGATATCACCACAATAAATTCGACACCGCACGATCCACTCTTCTCAGCTCCAGCGTCTTGCTATCTCTCCCATTCACTTTCATGCATCTACTTCCATCCATAACAGTAATTGTCCCTTCCCAACCTCTGCGAAGCTCCAGATATAAAAATGCCTGTTTTTCACAATTTTTTTCAAAAAAAACAAACCCAACGCAATATAAAAGAGACCCACTCTTGCGAATGAAGTCTCATAATATTTGATACATTCGGATTACACCGATGTCTTCTCCATCATTTTCCGCAACTGTTCAACCGTCATTTGGACGTTGACCGCGGCACGCTCTATCTTTAAATCGCCTTTCTGCACAAGCCTCACAAGCGTCTGGATTTTACCAATCTCAATACCCTGTTCTCTGCTTTCTTTCAGCAAATCTTCTATTGCTTTGCTCATTGATTTGCACACATCAATCACCTCCGTCTCTTCTGGAATTTCTATGGATGTGTCCGTAATGTTCTTGATCACTCCATTCCCTCTGCATATTTATCAATCCAGTTTTCCCCATCATAATTTTCTATCTGACTCACAATTCTATTAAGAAACTGGTCTAATAAATTATGCTGCTCTCTCCCCTGTGCATACCATACATTAGACTGTCCAAATCCATACGCCACACCTTTTGATTTTCTTGGTACTTTCTAATGTATTTGCTTTTCGCCTTGCTCCTCTTGGCAGCAGCACGCAATCTTCTTTTTTAGCAATAGCATTATATGCCTGATCATAATATTCTTCCTCTGTATCCGATAAGAAACGCATCACTTTGCAATTGCGATATACGGTTGCATGTTTATACCAGCCAACTACATACGTTTCTTTTTCTATTGCATCCGGATACAATGCACAATATACGACAAGCACATCATCCACCGAAGTTTCCTCATTCATGCCCTCACAGTCATAAATCTTCTCAATTCTTAACTGATTTCGAGTTTCTTTATTGGTTGACTTTGTCTCCACAAAGCCAAGACAATATTCCCCTTTCGGATATCCGGATTCTTCTGTAAGCGGTATTGCTTCAAAATTGTATTTTTCATGTGCGTCCAGAGTTTCTTTTACATAGGAACCTCCATTTTGCGGTTCGTCTTTTCCCCATACAATTCCTTTATAATAATTCATCCATGCAATATTGCAAAATAGTATTCTCATAGGTATTAACCTTCTTCTTTGGAAAATAGATTCAAATCAGCATAAAAGAGACCCCACTCTCGCGAATGAAGCCTCATAAAATTTGATACATTCGTATTATACCGTTGCGTTCTCCATCATTTTCTGAAGCTGATCAACCGTCATTTTGGCGTCAACTGCATCACACTCAATTTTCCCATGTGCATACACCTCCTCAAAAATATTTCAGAGAAGTCTGCACCCTTCCTGTTGTTTTTCAACTTATCATGAATGGGCAGTTCTATCAAGTTGGAAATATGAACTGCGAACATGCTTCTTAAGATGTCACTATAACAAATTCACTACAATCCGGTCTATCCCACGCAGCCCATACATTTTCCCTATCGTCTCTGGATCCTGCAAAACGGTCAAATTCATTCCAAACAGTGAATTATATCTCCCCATCATCCGCAGATGCTCCGGATATAAAAACGCCTGTTTTTCGCAAAACCTCGGGCATTCCCGCACCGGCATCTGCGCGCTGCGGCTTCCTTTGGTGCACGCTGCGTACAGTGGACAGTACTGCGAGGTATTGGTCTGATAAAAGGGAAGATGCATACTGTTTTTTCCTTCCGGGAACTTCCCGGTACCGGTATTGCCGCAGCTCTCCCATTCATACCGCTCGATCTGGAATTCTGCTTTCAAATATTTACGGTAAAATGCCGCGTGGACGCTGTTTTTCTCAAATAGTGTGCGGTCTCCCAGCTTGTAGGCCATCCTGGGATCTTTTTTTCGCTTATTAAGCAGAATGCCTAGACAGATGGAAAACACAGGAAAATGAGCGGCCAGATGAGCGGTTCCCCAGTCATTTACAACAAGCTCAACGGTTTTATTCTTTCGTTCGCACCATTCAGTGAGACGCTGTAGCTGCTGCTGTGTTTCCGACAGATTTTCTTCCAGCAAAAATGGAAACGTAAGCGTAATTGAAAACGACTCCCGGCAGGCTTTATCCATCAATGCAAACAGTTCCTCTTCCGGTGGCGCCAGATGCGGGCAGAAAGCATTTCCTATATAGAGCCGGTCCGGGTGGAAAACCGGCGGATCCGGAATTTGGTTTCTCCGAAAATAAACATCAAAAAACACCGCACTTTCCATCGAAAGATACGCCTTATACCATTCCGGCCGGTCCAGTTCGAGTGCCAGCTCGACCGGCTGCCCGGATTCCGCAAAGCCATTTTGCAATGCCACAAAGGTTGCCTTCCTAATTTCGGAAAACCATACTTTTTTCTGCTCTTCCAGGCTTTCCAGATGAAACGCATCCTGCTCCGCGGGATATCCAGTCATCTGCTCTGCAAGGGCGGCATCATCGTCTTCCATTTTCCAACGGATATACTGGCTGTATTGCAGGGCAAGGTGCTGTACCGCATTTCGATAATCTTCCTGTTCCGTAGCGAAGGTATAAACAACATCAAAATCTTCCTCTTTTTCCTGCAGAAAAGTCGCATCATGAAGAAGAATCCGCTGGTAGAATGCCGTTTTCTGATCATAAAATGCCAGTTCCCACGGTGCGTTTTTCTGCTCCGCCGTAGCCGGTGCCGCAAGGCGGGTCTGAAAGCCATATTCTGAAATTGCCGTGATCCGCACTTCCCTTTTTCCCCAGTATCCCGCCAGGATTCCAAACGGCAGCATGGAAATCCATGGCCATTGGCTGATTTCTTTTTCCCGTTCTTTTTTCTGTTTCATTGCTCCAACTCTCCCGTTTTCTGATACCCTCCAGTATACCTGTTTTTCTGGAAAACTCAAATAAAAAATCCATCCAAGCCCGGAAGCAGTCTCACTGGAGACCTCCAGGTCATGGATGGATTTTTATCATTATTTTGTAAACGTCTCAATCAGCTCTTTGGCATCATCATATCCCTGTCCTTCCAGTTCTTTCTGATACCACTCGTCTACGCCGTCTACCGCCTGTTTGAACGAATCGATGTCCATATCCTCATAATTGGTAATGGTTACACCATTCTCATTCTGCCAGCGGTTCATGATTTCATCATCACCGGCGCGGTTGATTTCACGCTCGTACTGTGTTGCCAGACGACCGCACTCATCGATTACTTCCTGCTGCTCCGGGGTCATGCTGTTGTAAATGTCCCCGTTGATGCAGAAGAACAGACAGTCATAAATTGCATTCCACATCGAGCAGTACGGCTGTACTTCCTGTACGCTGGCTGCATCGATTGCCGGAAGCGGATTTTCCTGGCCTTCTACGGTTTTCTGTTGCAGGGCGGTATAGGTCTCGGACCAGTTCATGTTGGTGGCATCGGCGCCCCAGCGTTTGTAGCATTCCATCAGCAGGTTGCTTCCTGCCACACGGATTTTCAGGTTTTTCATGTCATCGACGGTTTTTACTTCCTGCTTGCTGTTGGTCAGCTGGCGGAAACCGTTCTCGGCGATTCCCATGCAGTGCAGGCCGTACTCATTAAGGATCTCTTTTAATTTTTCGCCTGCCTCGCCGTCCAGTTTTGCATCCGCATCTTCTACGGAATCAAACAGGAACGGAAGGGATACAACGTTAAATCTCGGGTCAAACGCAGAGTAAATCAGGTTGCTGTGCATCGAAATCTGTACCGGGTCTCCATCGATCAGTGCCTGGATACCCTCGGACTGGTTTCCATTGGTCAGCTGGTCTGCAGCGTATACGTTGACTTTGATCTTGCCGCCGGTTGCTTTTTCGATCAGTTCTCCGAACTTACGGCCGCCTTCTGCCCAGGTACTGGTTTCAGTGGTGGAGCAGGTGAAGTTCCAGGTCTGCTCCGGCCAGTCGAGATCGCTTCTGTCTTCTACATCGTAGGTGCTTGCAGAAGATGTATCTTTCTTTGTAAAGGCTTCAATCAGATCTTTGGCATCGTCATAACCTGCGGTTTCCAGTTCCTTCTGATACCACGCATCTACACCGTCTACCGCCTGTTTGAAGGAGTCGATGTCCATATCTTCGTATTTAGTGATCTTGACACCGTTCTCGTTCTGCCAGCGGTCCATAATCTCATCATCACCGGCACGGTTGATGGCACGTTCGTAGTCTACTGCTTTCTGTCCGGCCTCATCGACAACTTTCTGCTGCTCCGGGGTCAGATTGTTATAGATGTCTCCGTTAATGCAGAAGAACAGGCAGTCATAAATTGCATTCCACATCGAGCAGTACGGCTGTACTTCCTGTACGCTTGCTGCATCGATAGCCGGGAGCGGATTTTCCTGGCCTTCTACGGTTTTCTGCTGCAGGGCGGTGTAGGTCTCGGACCAGTTCATGTTGGTCGCATCGGCGCCCCAGCGTTTGTAACACTCCATCAGCAGGTTACTTCCTGCCACACGGATTTTCAGGTTTTTCATATCATCGACGGTTTTTACTTCCTGCTTGCTGTTGGTCAGCTGGCGGAAACCGTTCTCGGCGATTCCCATGCAGTGCAGGCCGTACTCATCGAGGATTGCTTTTAATTTTTCGCCGGCCTCGCCGTCGAGTTTGGCATCCGCATCCTCTACAGAGTCGAACAGGAACGGAAGGGAAACAACGTTGAATCTCGGGTCAAAGGCAGAGTAGATCAGGTTGCTGTGCATGGAAATCTGTACCGGGTCTCCGTTCATCAGTGCCTGGATTCCCTCGGACTGGTTTCCGTTGGTCAGCTGGTCTGCGGCGTATACATTGACTTTGATCTTGCCGCCGGTTGCTTTTTCCATGAGCTCGCCGAACTTGCGCCCGCCTTCTGCCCAGGTACTGGTCTCGGTGGTGGAGCAGGTAAAGTTCCAGGTCTGCTCTTCCCATCCAAGGTCACTGTAATCAGCGATATCATTGTAATCCTCATTGCCGGAGGAATTTCCTGCTGTGCTGCCATCCGCACCATCGCCACTGGAAGTATCGGAATTCGTTGCTGCAGCTACCGTTCCGGTATAAGCTCCGTCTTTTGCCAGTGCTTTTGGAAGGAACGTGGAAATCTGCGGAACATACGTAATCAGAAGCAGAACCGCTACCGATGCCGCGATCATTGGCATAACGGCTTTGGAAATCTGCTGAATGGTAACTTCCATTCCTTTTTTCAGTTTTACGGAAATGGCAACAAACAGGTTGACACCAACCGGTGGAGTTACCTGTCCGATGGCCAGGTTGACGGTTGCCACGATACCGAATGCTACCAGGTCATAGCCAAGGGCTTTGCAGACCGGAAGCATAATCGGGATGAAAATGTACATCGCAGAGTTTGCATCGATAAAGCATCCTGCAATCAGGAAAATGATGTTGACGATCAGCAGGAATGTGAACTGATTATGTGCAACACTTCCGAGCAGATCGGAAGCTGCCTGCGCGATACCGAATTTGGTGCAGACAAAGGAAAACAGGGAAGCGCTTGCTACGATGAGCATAATACCGCCGGTGGTCTTTGCAGAGTCTACCATCAGATCCCACAGATCTTTGATCTTAATTTCTTTGTAGATAAAGATTCCGACAAACAGACCGTATACAACGGAAACGGCTGCTGCTTCTGTTGGAGTGAATACGCTTCCATAGATACCGCCAAGAATAATAACCGGCATCAGGAATCCCCAGAACGCATCCTTAAATGCATCCCATCTCTCTTTTGCCGTTGCCTTCTTCTGCGTCGGCTGAATGTTGTGTTTCTTTGCCTCAAGAAGAACAACGATTACAAGAGCAACACCCATCAGGATACCAGGAACGATACCTGCGGTGAACATATCTGCAATGGATACGCCGGTGATGGATGCGTAAACAACGAATGCGATACTCGGCGGAATGACGATTGCGATCGAACTCGATGTCGCCATCAGCGCTGTGGCAAACGGTGCGGAGAAGCCGCCGCGCTCGATCATGGCAGGAATCAGAACCATACCAAGAGCTGCAACAGTTGCCGGACCGGAACCGGAAATAGCGCCGAAGAAGCAGGCAACGATAACGCACACGATGGCGATACCGCCTTTTTTGTGGCCGACACATGTATCAACGAAACGGATCAGCCGTTTGGAGATACCCGCCTTTGCCATGATATTTCCGGACAGGACAAAGAACGGAATGGCAAGCAGCAGGAATTTACTGATGCCGGAATACATGTTGGTGGCAACGATCGTCAGCGATGTGCCGGAATATAAAATTGCGCAGATCGAGGATAAACCGAGGCAGATGCCGATCGGAATACCAAGGATCAGGAAAATAAAGAATGAAATAAAAAGAATTGCACTGATCATTTTTCTTCTCCCTCCTCTTTCGCTTTTACAAAGGTATCAATCAGATACTCGATCATGTGGAGCGTCATGCAGGCGGCTCCGATCGGTACGAAGGACCAGAAAATCCATTCCGGCCAGTTCAGCACGAAGGTTCTCTTTCCGTTGGCTAACTGGGTCAGAACCTTGTCCATGCCGTATTTAAACAGGACTGCGGTAAATGCAACACTGAAAGCCGTGTTGACCACCAGCAGAATTCTTCTCGCTTTTTCTGAAAGACGGTCCGGCAGTAAAGAAAGATTGACCAGCTCTCCGTCACGGGCAGCGAGCGCTGCAGCGAGAAGTGTAATCAGGACAAATACCGCAACAACGAGTTCCTCGGTAAATGACCAGGATTGATGCAGAATCTTACGGGACAGGACATTTCCGACCGTAAGCACAACAATCAGGATCGTGGACAGCACAAGAATCAATTTCTCGACAAATGCCACGCCGTTCATGATTTTTTTGTACACTTTCATATGTTTCCTCCCTTTTCCTGTCTGCGCGTGTTTTGCAGCAGGATTTGTTTCTTGCCAGGCTGCATTACCGGTGTTTCTGCATAAAAAAAGCCGCCCCACGATAACCAGGGACGGACCATATTTTTTCCGCAAACCACCCTTGTCTCTCCTTTGAAACAAGTACGAATACACGCACAAGCATACGCGGTTTCTGTAACGGGAAACTCCCGTGAAAACCTACTGGAATCCTGTCTTTATCTTAATGAAACAATA
>OMGU01002744.1_pt1 | contig 9473 bp, 5 predicted proteins | sample 1646121 | NCBI WGS metagenome assembly OMGU01 (sample SAMN05578581, study PRJEB25193) | human gut metagenome | biome: Human Microbiome; feature: human-associated habitat; material: feces | host: Homo sapiens | place: USA:Birmingham
AATACCGAAGGGGCATACGGCACGGAGGAACGCTACCGCGCCCGACTTTTCGGCCTGCGGTTCACGCCCCACACGCGTTTCTCGGCTTTTGCCAACTTCAACAACATGAACGAGAACCGCCAACCGGGCTACAACGGCGAATGGTCTCCCGCGCAACTGACCGGAGGACTGCGCTCGAACAAGAACTTCGGAGTGAACTACATGGTGAACGAGAAGGACGGGAAGTACAAACTCAACGGAAGCGCATCTTACATGCACTACGACACGGACGTGCGCTCGCAGACCACCGGCGTGAACTTCCTGCCCGACGGCGACACTTACTCCAAGGAGGCGCACGAACAGTTCTTCTGCCAGACGTGGTTCAACACTTCGCACACGTTCCAGTTCACTTGGGACAAGGCGTTCCTGAATTTGCAACCGTCGTTCAACTGGGGCAAATGGGACGACCGCAACACTTACCTTTCCGGTACATTCAACACCGACCCCGAACCGTACGCCTCCGGCAACCTGCTGGACAGCCTGGCCTCGCCCGAAGCCGGCGACCTCATGCGCCGCATCGCCATCAACCGCTCCAAGACCGACCAGAGCAACAAGGGCAACAAGACGAACGCCGCCTTCAGCGCATACTCCGCCATCAAGACCGGACTCGGCAATGACAACCTGAACCTTTACACCAATGTGCGGTACAACGATTACGAACAAAGGTGGTACGAACACTACCGGCTGGACTATCCGGCAGGCGGCGGACAGACGGACTACCGCAACAAATATACCAACGACGACGGCCCCATACGCGACCTGAACCTCAACGCCGGAGGAGAATACTGGCTATGGTTCCCGCACAATTTGGCCGTAGCACCGGGCTACAACTACCATTGGCATGACAATACCAAACGTTACGAACTCTACCGGCTCGACGAACTGGCCGGTTGGGGAGAAGACGGCGACCATCCCTTAGGCATGCTGCCCTCCGAGGTGGAACTCCTGCAACAGACGTTGGATGCCCTCAACAGCTACTGGTCTTACCTGACCGATTACTCCCACCGGGGAAGCCTCTATGCCAAATGGGAAGGCAAGCCCCGGACATCGGGCGAAGGCACCTGGTGGTACGTGGAAGCCCGTCTGCCGCTCATGTACGTATGGCAGACGCTGGACTACCAACGCGAACGGTTGGATACCACCGTCAGCCGCCGCCATGTTATGTTCGAGCCGAGTTTCAGGGTCTACGGCCGGTGGCACAACTTCCAACGGGGCATCGACATCCGCTACAACAAAAGCGTCTCCTTCCCGTCCATGACCTCGTTCATCGACATCCGTTCCACGGATGACCCGCTGAACATCCGCCTGAGCAACACGGGACTGAAAAACTCGCACCAACACAACATTTCCGTGTACTACTACCTGAACAGCAACCGCAAGCAACGCTACTTCAACACCTACTGGAGCTACTCCATCACGCAGGATGCCGTGGCACAGGGATACGTGTACGACAAGGCAACGGGCGTGCGCACCTACCGCCCCGAGAACGTGAACGGGAACTACAACATCGGCGGCAACGTGAACTACTCCATGCCGCTCGACAAAGCCCGCCGCCTCACGCTGAACAGCGCACTTTGGTCGCGGCTCTACAACTCGGTGGACCTCATCGGCGTGACGGACGGCATGGCACCGCGCCGCAGCACCGTGCAGACTTACAACTCGGGCGGAAGCCTCAACATGGAATATGCCTTCCCCAAGGACGTGAAAGTGGGCGTGAAAGCCCGCTGCACGTGGAACTACCTGACCGGCAGCCGGGAAGACTTCACGCCCCTCAACACCTACGACTACAATTACGGCCTGATAGCACAGGCCGAACTGCCATGGAACCTGCAATTCAACACCGACCTGACCCTGTACAGCCGCAGGGGCTACGGCGAAAGCAGCATGAACACGGATGACATCGTATGGAACGCCACCCTGTCGAAGAAACTTTTCAAAAACCGCGTGACGCTCTCCCTCGACGGTTTCGACATCCTCGGGCAGCTTTCCAACGTCACCCAGACACTGAACGGACAGGGACGCTACGAGACGTGGCGCAACGTCATCCCCAGTTATGCCATGCTGCGCCTTGCCTACAATCTGGACATCAAACCGGCCAAACGGAGAGGAGAATAAACAGAAACTTATATACAAAAATCATTCGGCGCAGAAACGTTTTCCGTTCTGCTCCGAATGATTTCCCAATCTGCGGCAAACGATTTTCCGTTTGCCGCAGATTTTTTTCAAAGGCTTAAACAACTGAAATTCAGCTCCGTGATAAACCTGCATTTTCTTTACAAGCATCTATCCACGGACGGAAGCCCCTACTGCACGCTGCCGGAAGAGTCCGGAAGCCTCCCATGCTCCCGTCGTCAGAAAGCGAGTTTCAACGTGGCCATGCCGTAGGGTCTCATCGTCAGCGTCCCCTCCACGGCTTGCCCGGGCTGCTCCTCGAGCGGGCAGAGCGACACGGACGACGGACGGCGGGCCGGGAAGTCCAAAGCCACAGTCTCTTCCTTGTCCGACACGGAACGCAAACGGACAATCATCTCGTTGTCTTTCCCCATGGATTTCAGCACGGTGACGTACACGTCACGGTTGTCTACCGCTACAACGGGCTTCACGTCCGGGTTCTTGTCCGCAGTGACATGCACCAACGGTTGCGCCTGCTCCAGACCGAAACGGTTGGCGGCCACGGCGTCATATCCACCATGCGGATGGATGCGGTAACGGAAAGCCACCGGCCCGTCCTGCGTCAGGGGGAAATTCGTGTGCCAATGGTTGTTCATCGCCCATGAATACACCGTGGAAGACGGTTCCAACTTGGTCAGCCAAGGTCCTTGTCCGCCCCATCCCAACGAAATGTTGGCCGTGCGGTCGCCATACTCGAACAAGGGGGCGTCCAAGGCACACCAAGTCACGCCGTGCGTGTCGTTAGAAACGTCCAACCAACGTTGCAGGGCTATCCAGTTGCGGTTGGCCTGCGGCCATTGGTCTTTCTCCATTTCCATCACGCCCCAAGGGATGTCCACCTTCGTCACGCCCTGCGGCACGTTGAAACCGAAACCGAAATGTATGCCGTCTTTGTCCAGTAACGGCAACTTGTCTACCACGTTGGTGGTCTCCACCCACGGTTGTCCGGCCACCAGACGGACAGTACGCGTCACCGAACGGCAGCCTTTCATCGTGGATTCCACTTTCAATTCCACCACCAAGCCGCCTTGCTCGGTCACCGTGACGGCCTGCACCTTGTCGGCCTCGGGCTTGTTTTCGTTGGCCGGCAGCCAACTGCACGAATTGGCACCCCCGTCCACCGACGCGTCGATATAATTGTAATCTTCTCCGGCACGGGTCAAGGCCGCGATATTTCCCGTCTTGCCGTCTATCGTGACACGCACGCAACCGTTGTCCAACGTGTAGCCTTCCACCCTACAGGCATCGCCCGGCACGGCATCGCCTTCCACCACACGATAATGACGCGAGCCCAGAGCGGGCACGTCCGAAGCCCAGAACACCAGTTCGCCGGTAGACAAACGTTGCGAAGGCACGGCGTTCCCCTCATCATCCACCACCTTGTTGCCTTTCTGGCTCTCGGAGGCCATCAGCGTCACCAACCCGCCGTGCGGCCACGACTGCGTGTTGAGTACGGCGATACCGCCGTTCGACGGCCCTTCGCGCGGCCCCAACGCTCCATTGGACTTGTCCGTGGCCAATCCCAATGCCTCGTCCAACAAGGCCATCGAACGGGCTTCCGCTTCTTGGAAATAAGATTGTTTCACCTTTCCGATGGCTTCATGGAAATAAGGCTCCCACGGATTCTCGAAGTCCCAAGTATGTTCCGAACCCATCATGATATAACGCCAACCTTCATCGAAATCGGCACGCGGGGCACAAGCTCCCCCTGCCAGCATCGACCACACGGTCTCCGCCTGCGTGATTCTCTCCTTGTTACGGCGGTTAATGGCCGTCAGCCTGGCAGCCGTACCCAACCCGTCGGTCCAGTATTCCGTATAGTCTCCCGTCACGGTCGGCAGGCGGTCGCCATAATCTTTTTCCAACCGCGCCATGATTTCATGCCCGCCGCTGATGACAATCTTCGGATAAGCATATTTCTTGTTCCATTCGTTCACGGCGTAGGGGACATCGGCATCCACCGGACTGTTGTCCCACAATGTCCAAGAGAGTACGATGAAATCGAGGGGGTAATGGTTACGTTCCAACTCCACGAGCTTGCCCGTAAAGTCTACATTGGCACTCCCCATCCGGATGCGCGCCGGAACCTTACGCGGGTCACGTTGGCCGAACCAAGGCCGCCCGGTCGTGTTCCCCTTGTCCATGCTGCCGCTGTTGGAATACTTGCCCGGTTGCAGGAACAACACTTTGGAATGGCCGTCGGGGCCTACCCACCAGAAAGGCATGCCGTCTATATTCCGAGAGTGTGCGTTGCCGCCCCGGTCGGTGTTCGGCCACGAGATGACGTACTTGATGCCCTCCTGTGCCATGACCGGAACCAGTCCCCAGGAAATGCCGGGGATGTCGAACTGTTGGAACACATCGGCAGGCACGCCGGACAACCGTTGCAACTCGCGCGAGAACTTGAATACATGAAACAATTCTTCATCCGAACAAATGCTCGTATTCAGGTTCACATAACTGGCATCCACACAAAGGTCGCCGCGCCTGATAGCCGCAATGACCTCATCCCGTTTCTCCGGTTCTGAAATCCACAGGCGTTCAATCGGCCAAGTCACCTCGGGATTCCACACGAAGCGTGCACCGTCCACATGTCCGGCTGTTTCCCGGGCCAGTTTCATGCCTTCCCACACGTTCGTCTTGTGCAACATCTCCACGTTTTTGTGCGTGTTCGTGTAACCGATGTCCACGTGCGAATGGTTGTAAAGGTACACCGTCCAATGCCGCATCGGCTCCACGGTGACTTTCGTCTTCACTTTCTTTTCCGTTCCGCACACCGTCAGCGAAACGTTCGCGGCCTTGTCCATAGGCAAGGCGGAAGGCAACATGATTTCCACCTCCGCCGAATCCTTCGCATCGACACGGAAGGTAGAAGTCTCCTTCAGTTTCTTGTACGCCACATCCACACGGACTTCACCTTTCAATTCGGGGCCTTTCAACCGCACGGCAACGATACGTCCCGGCGAACGGTCTTGTCTATACCCATACAAAGGCTTCACCACACAACTGACTTGTTCCGGCACGACATCGGCACTTGCCTGTCCGGCCGCCAGAACCGCCAGCATCCCACAAAAAAAATTTCTTTTCATCACATTGATTAGTTTTCATTGTATCGGTCACAAAGTGACAAAAAAAAGACGAAACGGGCAATCAGGCATAACGCAAAAAATGCCACATTCTCGCCACACCGTGCGAAAAGCCCCTGTAAAAACTTCCTTTATCGGCCGATTCTGCCTATCTTTGCCCGCACATATACAACATAACTCAAACATTACCTAATCATGAAACTCAAAAAACGAATGATGACCGGCATGTTAGCCGCCACCCTCGGAGCCATGACACCAGTGTTCGCACAAACGACCGAGCCTTCTCCTTACAGCAGTTACCTCTTCGCCTTCTTCTCCAACAATTCCCCTTACGGCGAACAAGTACGTTATGCCTTGAGCGACGACGGATATAACTACACGTCCCTCAACCAAGGGCGTCCGGTCGTGGCCTCGGACACCATCGCCCTGAAGAAAAGCATACGGGACCCGTACATCACAAGAGGCCGGGACGGGAAAACATTTTATATGGTCATGACGGACATGCGCTCGGACGAGGGTTGGCAAAGCAACGACGGACTCATCCTGATGAAGAGCACCGACCTCATCCATTGGCAACACACGGCCATCGACTTCCCCACCCGTTTCCCCGACCTGACGGGATTCGACCGCAAAAACCTGCACGCCGTTTGGGCGCCTCAAATCATCTGGGACGACGAGGCCGGGAAATATATGATTTATTACTCCATCGGACGGCACGACTGGGAGTATCCCACGGAAGACCCGAACTTCAAACAGCCTTACTTCAAACTGTTCTACTCTTACGTGAACGAAGACTTCACGGACATCACGGAGCCGAAACTGCTGTTCGACTTCGGTACGGCCGCCATAGACGGGGACATCGTGTATAACCCGAAAGCGAAAGAATACGTGCTGTTCTTCAAAGACGAGGGCCGCTCGGTCATGAACAAAGGATTCCGCACGCGGCAGGGCGTGATGCGTGCCACTGCACCCCGACCCACCGGCCCTTACACCATCGAATGGCGGCACCTACAAAAAGAGGGGCAATATCCGGTGGAAGGTTCCAGTGTGTTCCCCCTCATCGGTTCGGACGAGTATGTCCTGATGTACGATTGCTACGCACAGGGTTTCTACCAATTCTGCAAGAGCACGAACCTGAAAGACTTCACATTCGTGCAAAACACGAAGACCCACGGCGACTTCACCCCGCGCCACGGCTCTGTCATGCACATCACGCAGGCCGAACGGGAACGGTTGGAAGCATGGTCCGAGCTGAGCATTGCGGTGAATGACCTCCGTACGCGTCCCGTCCCTACACTGACGCTGAAACAACTTGAACACCGCCCGGCCTTGTTGGCCGAAGCCCAAAAAGTGCTTGACACCACATCCGACCCCAAAACCATGGCGGCAATGACGAAGAAATTGAAAAAGTTTAAATAAGAAGCAAGAAGCTACCGCGAATAAAAATAGCTGCACGAATATCCGAATCGTGCAGCTATTGGTATACCGGCTTATCTCATATACAGGAATGGTTATTACCTTATCGCCTTTTTTAGTATATTCAAACAAGAGTTATCTTCTGTTTCATAAGTCGTTTGGGCTATCACTTTATTTTTCTCATTCAATACCACAAAACTGGAAGCACCCATCTTATCGGCATCTATCCCTAAGAATTTTGTCAGATAATCGCTTGCTGCACTTATCGGATTGTAGAAATCAATAATGGCATACCATTTTCTCTTCCGGTTTTGATTAACCACATAAATGGGGCCTCCAACTTTATGGTTTTCCATGTAAGCTTCCACCTCCGCACTGCTCTGTGCACAAATAGGATAAAAGTCCACATCCTTGCGTCCCGAAAGCAGCTTATAGATTTGAGGATAAAGCACCAAAGAAGGCTCGCAATAGTCGCAAAGGATATATACTACTTTATAGGGCTTCGTAGATTTCTTGATTTTTGTAGCCAACTCTGCGTCTCCTAAATTCACAACCTGGCCATAAAGCTGAAAGCCGAACAAACTCAAAAATAAAATCAGACTTAACTTTCTCATCGCATTCTCTTTAATAGGTACTTTGCCTCAAGGTCTATCCACAGGTTTTCCTACAACTTCGATAACATACCCACCATGTTGACCTAAAGAATCAATAAAAGGAATATTACCGGCTCCTATTTGTCCTGTTTCAAATAAATATTCAATCCTCCGATTCATTTCCTCATACATTTTATCTGAATTCAACAAATCTTCCATATCCTGCACCGTTACGGGATCATTCACCCAATAAAGGTCATCATCAACTATCAAACAAGCATCATTCTTATCAAATCCATCAGGAAACTCTTCATCCAACAACAGCTCCATATAATAACGGGAATTCAACGTATCCTCCTTTAACTCTACCAAATATTCGCCTGGGAATATAGCTTTTTCGGCTACCTTCACAGTCGTATTTTTCCGAAAAATTCTTCTATAATCTGCTGAATAGCTTAAAATGAGCGATTTATAAGTGTTCAACCTCAATAGAGGTAATGATTTGGCAATAGTCACAACTTCTGCAATATGCATATGTTTGCTTTGCCTAACAACTCTTTACAGTTGCAAAAATACAAAATAAAAATGAAACCACACTATGTTGGTGCAAAAAAACAATAGTCATAAAACAAAGATTAACTTCGCCTTATGACTATTGTTGTCCACATTAAACTTATTTATCATTTAATTGGTTCCGCATGCACATAGTATTCACTGTTTATAGGGTCTTCCCCGTCAGTTTTAAGTATCAGTACCATGCGAGAATGTTTTGTACGCCAATATGCTTTAATATCAGCATCTTCGGGTAGTGCCTTAAACGTTTTACACAGCGAAGCCTTTTCTGTTTCTTTTATAGTACTATGTGCTTCATAGTACTGGTCCATAATCTTCAACAGACCTTCTCTTTCACGTTCAAGCACGCCTAACATATATTCCTTGTCGTTTTTGTCTTTTGCTCCTTTCAGTACAATACGTAACTCTGCATACGGTTTTGTAATGTCTTCTTTGTAGGCAGTAGGTGGAGTTAGGATAAACTCACGGCTCTTGTCCAGCAAGCAATATTCTGTTAGTTCGGGGTTCTTGGAATTATACCTTACGTTATCCCAATCGTAACCAAAGAATCCATCATTCACCAAATAGAGCCTCTTTCGGGCTTGATAGACAATACGGCCATCTTTATAGCCATTGGCATAGACAATAGTATTGTCATGAGGCGTGAAGAAGTATGTGCTCCACCAATAGGAAGTATTCAAACAGTTTGTCTTACGTTCCATGATTCCAAAGCTATCTGGCATATCACGACAATCACTCGTCCAAGTAATTGAATCGTAGTAGTTGTAATAGGCATTATCTGAAGAGTTGAAACCATATTCATCGGTAAGCTCAAATGTTACAAGGCAGAAGGTCTGAAACACAGGGTCTGTGTTGTCTTTGTCGTCTTCTGCATAGTATGCCTTAATCTTAAACTTGCAGTTGTCGGGAACAGAACGGTCAATATCCGTATCATACGTGTAACTTTTCTTCATCATTTCCAAATCGGTTTCGGTCATGCGTTTATATACAATCATGCCATATATAGACTTGTAACCATTGCTGCCATCACTCGTCGCTCCCAATTTTTGTATTGTGTACATTAAGGTCTTGCCATTCGACTCGTCAAGCTTAAGAATCTGCATGTATCTGCTGTCTGTTGTCTGCTTGTTGCTGCCAAACAGTATGAAGCCTTTGTCCATGTCATAAGTCCATGATACACGACTGAAACAAAAGGCTGGCAAGGCATCACTATAAAAATAACTAAAAGCTTGCTGTGATGTCTCAAACCAAAAGTGTGTAGGGCTGCCACCAAATCTGTCTTTCCAAAATTCCTCCTTGCTCAACTTTCCGTTTTCCTGTACCTCATAAGTGGCAATACTCTCCCAACCATAGCCCTTGACCTTACTCTGTATTTCTTCTGCTGCTATTGGCTTTCTCCCTTTTAGCACACAGCACCCCTCATCATTAACAGTATAGGTTTGGTTGAATAGATTCATATCCAACTTACATTGCTCAACACTCAATTCCTCAGACTTATCGCAACTGCCAAATACAACAGTGCAAGCTACGATGAGTGCTATTAACCAAAACTTCTTAGTCATAATAATCCAAATTTAAAGATTTTACATATAGA
>OMGU01002745.1_pt1 | contig 9470 bp, 8 predicted proteins | sample 1646121 | NCBI WGS metagenome assembly OMGU01 (sample SAMN05578581, study PRJEB25193) | human gut metagenome | biome: Human Microbiome; feature: human-associated habitat; material: feces | host: Homo sapiens | place: USA:Birmingham
ATGTTGCACTCAATATCAACACCCAGCTCTTTCAGGCCTTCCACTTCGTGCTGCACAATATCCTTGGGCAGACGGAACTCCGGAATGCCGTACATCAGAACGCCGCCTGCAACGTGCAGGGCTTCGTATACGGTAACCTTATAGCCCAGCTTGGCCAGGTCGCCGGCAACGGTCAGGCCGGAAGGACCTGCACCGATAACTGCCACCTTATGGCCGTTCGGCTCCGGCTTGGCAGCCGGGGTGTGGACGTTTTCACGGTGCCAGTCAGCCACAAAGCGCTCCAGGCGGCCAATGCCGACGGGTTCACCCTTGATGCCGCGCACGCACTTGCCCTCGCACTGGTTCTCCTGCGGGCAGACACGGCCACAGACAGCGGGCAGCGCGCTGGACTTTGCGATGACTTGGTAAGCAGCTTCAAAATCGCCTTTTGCCACTTCGGCAATAAAGGCGGGAATATCGATCTGAACAGGGCAGCCGGTGCGGCAGGCGGGCTTTTTGCACTGCAGGCAGCGCTTGGCTTCGTTCACAGCCATTTCAGCGGTATAGCCCAGGGCAACTTCCTTAAAGTTTTTGTTGCGGACGTTGGGGTCCTGGCTGGGCATGGGGCATTTTTTCGGGTCCATATTCGGCATGTTACTCAACCTCCTTTTTCAGCAGGTTGCATTCCGCTTCCCGCGCGTGGGCTTCAAAATCGCGGTACATGGTGCCGCGGTGCATGGCTTCATCAAAATCGACTTCAAAACCGTCGAAATCGGGGCCATCCACACAGGCAAACTTGGTTTTGCCGCCCACAGTCAGGCGGCAGCCGCCGCACATGCCGGTGCCGTCCACCATGATGGGATTCATGGAAACAACGGTCTTAACGTTATAAGGCTTGGTGGTCTTGACAACGAACTTCATCATGATCAGCGGGCCGATGGTGATGACCTCGTCAAAGTTGGCGCCAGCCTTGATCTTTTCTTCCAGCGGCATCGTCACAACGCCCTTCTGGCCGTAAGAACCGTCATCGGACATGATGATCAGCTCGTCACAGCAGGCGCGGAATTCGTCTTCCAGGATGACAAGGTCCTTATTGCGGAAGCCGATGATGCCGGTAACCTTGGTGCCCTGGGCCTTGAGGGCCTGGGCAACGGGCAGGGCAATGGCGCAGCCGACGCCGCCGCCGACCACACAGACATTTTTGAGCCCTTCAATTTCAGTTGCTTTGCCCAGCGGGCCGACAAAGTCATGCACATACTCGCCCTCTTTGAGGGAGTTCAGCTGCATGGTGCCTGCGCCGACGATCTGGAAAATGATGGCCACAGTGCCTGCTGCGGCATCATAATGGGCAATCGTCAGGGGGATGCGCTCAGAATCCTCCTTGGCGCGGATGATGATGAACTGGCCCGCTTTCGCCTTTTTAGCGATCAGCGGTGCTTCAATGACCATTTCGGTCACTGTGGGGTTCAATTCCCGCTTTTTAACGATCTTGAACACTTGTTCTAACCTCGCTTTTTCTCCGTTTTATCATTCCGTCCCCGCCTGCCAAATGCGCACAAGCAGGCAAAAGGGTAGATGGTATCATTATACCATACTTACTTTACCAGCTTTTTTCAGGATTGTAAAGCGGTAAAGTGTGGTGTTTTATCGTCGCAGTGTGTCAAAAAATGCTCTGTCGGGGCGAACATTGTTCGCCTGCAGTCTTTCTCCGTGTATGCTGTTTCCCGGAAAAGCCGCTGCATCATCAGGTTGGTGGGCACACAATGTGCGTACCTACGGCCTCCACAGAATATTTTGGCATGCCAAGTTATGACATGCGGTACCGTCCTGTCTGCGCTGTTCACACCGTCAAAGCGTCAATGGCGGCTTTGCATGCCTGCAGGGTCAGGTAGGTGACTGCACAGTCTGAGCCGATAAACCAGCGTTCTTCGCCGTTACAGACAATTTTGCGGATCAATTTTCCACGGTACTCCGCCTGGATATAAATGCCGTTTGCCATGTTGCTGCCCCCTTTTCCGGCCGGCTAAAAGTAGCCTTATTTTTTATTGTGCCATCTTTTGGAGCAGCTTACAAGGGCAGGCAGTGTAAAATTTCGCCCATGCTGCGCACAGAAAATTCAGCAGTTGCACCAAAACTTTATCCATGCGCGGCAAACTGATAATATTTGACAGCGTTTTCCAGTTTTTTCACTGGAAAACTGTAGCTTTTTATGCTATACTGTATCAAAATATCTGCCGTTTTATTTTTACAAAATTATTGCGTCCTTTTGCAGGGCGTGTATAATATAATAGTAGATAATACGGGTGCAGCTGCACCCGGCTGGAGGAATACGGATATGACAAAGCAAGAGATGCTGCAGTTAAAAATGACTGCGACCCGCGTGCGCATGGGCATTATTGAAGCGACCCATGGCGGCAAAAGCGGGCACCCGGGCGGCAGCCTTTCTGCTGCTGATGTGCTGACTTACTTATACTTTAAGGAAATGCAGATCGATCCGCAGAACCCGCAGGACCCTGACCGTGACCGTTTTGTGCTTTCCAAGGGCCATGCAGCGCCGGGTCTGTACTCGGTGCTGGCAGAGCGCGGGTTCTTCCCCGTGGCTGACCTGCCTACCCTGCGCCGCTCCGGCAGCTACCTGCAGGGCCACCCCAACATGAACACGGTTCCCGGTGTTGATATGAGCACCGGCAGCCTGGGCCAGGGTGTTTCCGCCGCAGCCGGCATGGCACTGGCCGCCAAGATGAAGAACCCCGACGTCAACGTGTACACCCTGCTGGGTGACGGCGAGATCGAAGAGGGCGAGTGCTGGGAAGCATTTATGTTTGCCAACCACTATAAGCTGGATAACCTCTGCATCATGATCGACGTGAACGGCCTGCAGATCGACGGCCCCACCGCCAAGGTCATGAACAGCGAACCGCTGGACCAGAAGATGGATGCCTTCGGCTTTAACACCATCATCTGCAACGGCAACAGCCTGGCTGATCTGGAGCAGGCATTCATCTTGTTTGACCGCTCCCATGGTTCCGGCAAGCCGACCTGCTTCCTGCTGCACACCACCAAGGGCCTGGGCGTGAGCTTTATGGAGAACGCTGTGGATTGGCACGGCAAAGCCCCCAACGATGCCGAGTATGACAAGGCGATGGCCGAGCTGCGCGCCAGCTATGAAGTGATGGAAAAGGAGGCTGAACGGATCAATGGCTGATAACAAGAGCATTGCCACGCGCGACAGCTACGGTGCTGCGCTGCTGGAACTGGCCGATGCAGGCCATGACGATATCGTGGTATTTGATGCGGATTTGTCCGCTTCGACCCGTACCTCAGTATTTGCAAAAAAATATTCTGAACGCTTTTTTGACTGCGGCATTGCCGAGTGCAACATGGTCGGTGTAGCCGCCGGCATGTCCACTTTTGGCTATGTGCCTTTTGTTTCCTCGTTTGCCATGTTTGCTGCGGGCCGCGCTTTTGAGCAGATCCGCAACAGCATCGGTTACCCCGAGCTGAACGTCAAGATTGCTGCCACCCACGGCGGCCTGTCCGTCGGCGAGGACGGTGCTTCCCACCAGTGCTGCGAGGACTTTGCGCTGATGCGCACCATCCCCGGCATGGTCGTGATCTGCCCCTCTGACGATCTGGAAGCCCGTGCCGCTGTGCGCGCCGCTTACGCCCACAAGGGCCCCGTTTACCTGCGTTTCAGCCGTCTGGCCACCCCTTCCCTGCATGATGCCAATAACTATACTTTTGAAATCGGCAAGGGCGAGGTTCTGTGCGACGGTTTTGATCTGGCCATCATCTCCACCGGTCTGATGACCAGCGAAGCTCTGAAGGCTGCTGTCACCCTGAAGCGTCAGGATGCCATCAGTGTGCGCGTGATCAACATGCCCACCATCAAGCCGCTGGACGAAGAGATCGTTCTGCGCGCTGCCCGCGAGTGCCACAAAATCATCACGGTGGAAGAGCACAGCGTGATCGGCGGCCTGGGCGAGGCTGTTTGCAGTCTGCTGAGCGAGAAGGCCCCCACGCCCGTGCGCCGCATTGGTGTGCAGGATAAATTCGGCCATTCCGGCCCCGCATGGGAGGTTCTGCGCGATTACGGCCTGACCGCCGACGCCATTGCCGATGCCGTGCGCAGCTTTGTGAAAGAGGACCAGTAAGCTCTTTTCCCCGCCCCATTTGATTCAATAAGCAACACCCCGCCATCCGGTTCAAACGCCGGGCGGCGGGGTGTTTTGGTTTGTATGGATTTAGGGCAATACCGCATAATTCTAAGTGCCGCTCCGGCGGGAATTGTGCGGTGTTTCCTTTGGTCAGAACTGATTGCACGCAAACACGCTGGCTCCGGTGGCGCGGGCGGCGGCAAGGCCGGTGGCGCTGTCCTCAAAGATCATGGTATGGGCGGCGTCCACGCCAAAGTGGGCCATGGCTTTCAGGTAGCCCTCCGGGTCCGGCTTATTGTTGACCACATCTTCCTGGGTCAGGATCAGGTCAAACCAGTCAGTGCAGTGAAAGTGGTCCAGCATTTCCGTTGCGTTCTGGCGGCTTCCTGTGGTAATCACGGCCAGGTAATGGGTGGGGCGCAGAGCTTCCAAGATGACAAACAGTGCCTCGTTTTTGCGGGCTATGTCCATGTTGGCGGCGTAATACTGCTTTTTCAGGTCATGCACCCGCTCCACATCCTCGGCAGAGGGGTTGCCGCCCATCAGCGGCTGCAAAAAGGCGCGGTAATGCCTGCCGTTGCAGTAAGCGGCATAGTAATCATAATCCAACGTAAAGCCGAACGACTCCAGCGCACGGCGGTAGCTTTCAGCGTTGACGGCAACCGTATCAATCAATGTGCCGTCCAGATCAACGGCGATCAGTCCTTGCTTTTTCATCAAACTTTCCCTCGTTTTCCCATGTGTTTAGGTCGTTGGCCACCATGACAAGCCCAGCATAGAACATGGGGGCACGCTTTTTATCTTTGTTGAGCTTGTAGGGCATCAGGCGCAGCCAGTGGATGAGCTCGTGCGCCAGGATACTGTGCAGCCCTGCCGCGCCGCAGCGGGTACGCAGGTCATCGCAGACCGCTTCAAACAGCGTATCATAGGCGGCGGAGCGGGTCAGCTGGAAGTCAATGTGGTTTTCCTGCACAGTGCAGCGCGGGGTCATCATCATGAACTCATAGCCGCCGTGCAGGCTTTGCAGCAGTTTGCCGTAATCCAGGTAGGGGCTGTCGTGCAGGTTGCCGGTGTTGGGGTCAATGATGTACCACGCTTTATCGGGGTTCTCCACATCGGTGCGGCAGATGATGTTTTCCACCGTCAGATCGCCGTGGATATCCGCCACGGGGTCTGCGGCAAACAGGGTACGCAGCGCATTGTGGTCAAACAGGCGGCCCAGCTCTTTCAGGTTGCGGTAGCTGCGGCCATTGATCCAGATGCTGTCATAGTTCCACAGTTCTTTCAGGATGCGGGCGTCCCGGATCTTTTCCAGATTGGCATCCATCTTTTTGTTCAGGTATTCCTCTATTTTTTCGGGATCCGCCGGGCGGGCTGTGGGGCGGTAGAGCTGTTCATCCAGTGCCCGCAGCACACTGCGCAGGATGGCTGCGCTTTTTCCCGGCGGGTTGGAATGGATATAGCGGAACAACCCCACCGCGCTGCCGGAATAGGTCATATCATACCAGCAGTAGCCTTCGCCGGTGCCCTCGCGCAGAATTTCGCACAGCGGCAGGCGGGCGGCATTGCGGCGCAGCCAAGCCAGCTGTTCGGCCAGTTTGGCACCGTCCGCGCCAAAGGCGTATTTGCGGTAAAAGGTCGCGGCACCATCGGTACACAGCATGGTAGTTGCGTTGGAACCGGCGGAATAATCCTGCAAAATGGTAATGTTCTGGTTGATCTCAATGAACTTGGCCACATAGGCTTTGTTCTGCAGGCTGAAATACTGGTTGAGGAATGCGCCGCGGTCCCGCGGGTCCACCTGTGGCAGCAGGTTCAGGTAGTTTTCCTGCCCGGCTTCCCGGTTGGCGATCGGCTCCGCTGCACCGTTCAGGGCGGCGCGCAGATGTTCCGGCAAAAGAGGTGCCGCAAACATAACCGCCAGCGGCAGCAGGAACCAGGCGATCACCAGCCCACGGGCGGCATCGCTCAAACCGAGGGAGCCCGCCACGCCAAGGCTGGTCACATCCACGCTCTTGACGCCGAACAGCATGTTGAACACTTCCACCAAGCCAAAGCTGCCGCCAGCGCCGCCGCAGGCAATGATTGCCTGCCCCAGCACCGCGTAAGAAGCAAGGTAGGCCCCCCACATGAGAACCGTATTGAGCAGCAGCCGCCACAGGTTGACGCGGCGCAGATCCTTGAAGGTATTGATGAGACTCCAGCAGAACACAAGGCCGTCCAGCTTGATGGTATCATTGAAAATGCTGCACACAGCCAGGCAACACCGCTTGAGCAGGTCCCGCAGCAGCACCACCAGCACCAGGGCGGCGGCCAGCAGCAGCGCAAAAACCAGATAATACCGCGTTGCGCCCAAAACCGCAGCGCCGCCCAGCCCGGCCAGCCGGAACCCGCCGAACAGCAGCGCCACCACCCACACATCCAGAAAGCGATCCATGATGACAGTGGCAAAAGCAAAGCCTGTTCCGGTTTTCATTTTGCGGCCAGCCAGAGCGGCGCGCAGAAAATCGCCCACATGGAATGGCAGCAGAAAGTTGACGGCATAGCCCCCGGCCATGGCGCGCAGCAGGCTGCGGCGCTGGGGGTATTCATAAATGCGGATGAACTGTTCCCACCGGAGCAGGCGGAACACATGCCCCAGCAGCACCAATGCCGCGGAGGAAAGCAGCAATAATAAAATGGTTCCGAAAGGTTGCATCGGCGGTCACCTGAATCAGTTAGTTTATTGGGTGGGAATTTTACATCAGCATTTCAAACGCGGCCTTGTTGGCTTCCTGTTCCGCCTGGGCATACTCCGCCGGGGTGCCAAAGGGCAGGTGCAGATCAGTTGCAAATCCGCGCAGGTCCGCCCCGCGGGCGGCCAGCACGTTGTAAATGCCGGAAACAAAAAATTCTTTATAATCGCAGTGGTGCAGGTACTCTGCACAGGCGGAAGCATAGAGCTGCTTATTTTTGAAGTAATACGCCCCGCAGATGGCATCATGGCTGACGACCTGCTTTTCCACCGTGTGGCACACCCTGCCGTCGGCCCCATATTGCAGGTAGCTGTAGGCCGGGGAGTCGCTGGCAAAGGTCAGCAGTGCGCCGTCCGGGCCGTTGGCAAAATCGCCCGCCTTGCAAAACTCATTGAACGGCTTGCAGAGGAACAGGTGGTCGCAGTCATTAAAGAGCAGCGGCTCATCATCCGGCAGGCTTTCCGCCCCGCGCAGGGCGGTGATGGCGGCGCCCTCCGTCACTTCGGGCAGGGCCACGATCTTGGCATCGGGGTAATAGGTTTTGATTTCCCGGTCAATGGCATGGTCGCGGATATGCTCCTCCAGCACCACAAAGGTGATATCGGCACAATCCACAAATTTGGCAATGCTCTGGGTTGCCCAATAGAAAAACGGGCGGTCGCTGATCTCGATCAGGGGCTTGGGCATCACAAAGCCGTTTTCAAAAAAGCGGCTGCCGCGCCCGGCCATCGGCATTACAAGGTGCAGCTTTGCCATGTTATTCCCCTTTCGCATCGCGGGCAGCCAGCATGGCGCACTCGTTCTCGATCACGCGGCGCAGGCCCTCGCGGATGTCGATCTTCGGTTCCCAGCCATAGCACTCTTTGGCGTGGGTGTTATCGCACAGGGAATACTTGTTGACCTCGTGGTCCAGAATTTCCGGCTTGATGCCGTAAGCGCCGCCGTACAGCTCCGGGTACTTGGCCCAGTAATGGCTGGACGGGCAGTATTTGGCTTCGATCTGCTTGTCCATCAGCTCGCAGGCCGTGGCGTACAGTTCGCGGACGGAATAGTTCTTGTTGCTGGAAACGTTGACGGCATCAAAGCCCGGCTGATCCCACACGCGCATGGCCAGGTCGATAAGGTCATCCACATAGATATAATCGCGGCGCTGGTTGCCGTCAGAGTGGAACTCCGGCACGCGGTCATAGTACAGCTCGCGGATCATATAGCCCACAAACGGCGGCTGCTTGCGCAGGCAGTCAATGTGCGGGCCGTAAACGTTGGCAAAGCGCAGGCAGGTGATGTTCATGCCGTAGGTATCGGCAAAGCTCTGGCAGAACCGCTCGCCGCAGTATTTGGTGTTGGGATAGATCAGCGTGGGCGGGTTGAACTTGGATTCCACGGTCGGGAACTCGGTTTCATTCTCGTACATCGCGTTGGTGGATGCCTGAATGACATGCTTAACGCCGGTGCGGCGGGCGTTTTCCAGCACGTTGACAAGGCCCAGCGTGTTGACGCTGACGGCCTCCACCGGGTCGCTCTGGCAGTCCGGCAGAGGGGCAATGCCCGCAATGTTATAGACGATATCAAACTTTTCCTGCTCAAACAGGGCTTTCATACCCTCTTTATCGCGGATATCCATCTTGATGACATCGGCGGAAAAATCATGGCCGTCAAAATGCAGGTTATCGGCGCTGCCATAGCTGTAGTTATCCACACCAATGGCGGTATGGCCGTTTTTCCACAATGCATGCATAAGCTGGCCGCCGATAAACCCGGCAGCACCCGTTACCAGAACCTTCATAATCAACATCCCCCTTTACAGATTGGAAGCAATGATGGTGCTTGTATATTCTTCGATTGGTTTTTCCCGCCATTCGCGGGTCACAAACTCGTTTTTGTTTTTCAGGTAGCGCCCGCACAGTTTGAGCAGGCTGACGCCAAAGCTGGTGAGCTTATTGTTGGATACCTGGTCTTCCTCCCGCCAGCTGATGGGGAAGAAAAGGACTTTCTGCTTGAGGTGGCAGAGAGCCAGGATCATGCAGTCATTAAAATACAACGTATCCGGAAATTTTTTATAATAACCGTTTGCCAGCGGCGGCACGGCGTACAGGTTCAGGCCGCTGCCCAGGTCGGTAATTTTATGCCCGGCCACCAGGCTGAACAGCCAGTTAAAGCCATAGTTGCCCACCACACGCAGAGTGCTGTAGCCCTTGATGCGGCTTTCCGGCATAAAACGGGAGCCAAGGCAGCACTCATACTTACGGTGGCGGCCGCTGTGTACCAGGGGCAGCACATCGCGGATATCGCCCTGGTCGTCGCCATGCAGCACAATCAAGTAGTCGAAGTTATGCTGAACGGCGTACTGGAATGCCACTTTATGGCTGCCGCCCAGGCCATAGTTCTGGTCGTTGCGCAGCAGGCGGACCGGAGCCTGCGGGTGGGCCTGCATCCAGCTTTGCACGGCGGCCTCGGTGCCGTCGGTGGAGCGGTTATTGACCACGATGCACTCGGTGACCATAGCGGCCACCTGACAGTCCAGCAGCTGGTTCAGCACACGGGGCACCTGTTTTTCACAGTTATAGGCAGGGATAAAAACTAGAAAGCGTTCCGGCAT
>OMGU01002760.1_pt1 | contig 9368 bp, 9 predicted proteins | sample 1646121 | NCBI WGS metagenome assembly OMGU01 (sample SAMN05578581, study PRJEB25193) | human gut metagenome | biome: Human Microbiome; feature: human-associated habitat; material: feces | host: Homo sapiens | place: USA:Birmingham
TGTCCATAACTGGACTAAAAAATCCAGAAATAATAAAAGTAGCTGCATAGCCGAAAGGTAAGCAGTATTGGTGTCATGGACGCACCCTGAAAAAAGGCGGTATCCCGCCAGAATTCAGATGCTCTGGTAACTTAGTTGCCGAGTAGTTCACAGAGATCTTCATCTGTAAAGTAAGGAGCAACATGTCCGCCTAATATAACGGTATGCTCCAGAACCATATGCAGGTTGTTGATCAGAATGGACAGATGTCTTAAATAATCCTCCCATCTTTCTATACAGCCGGTATCGCCGGCTGATTTTTTTCAAAAAATTCTTCCAGGTTATCGGAATCTCCGAGAAGAAAGTGCACGGCAACGGCATTTGCAGAGGCAGGAGCTGATGTGGCAATCGTTGACCTTGACATTGAAGAAGCAAAGAAGACGGCGAAAGAGCTCGCAGAAAAGTCATTGCAATCCAGACAGACTGCACAGACAAAGAGCAGGTAGATGTAGAAGAAGTTGTAAAAGAACTGGGAGGCCTGGATTTCTGCCATAATAATGCGGGAATCTGCATCAATGCACCGGCAGAAGAGATGACATATGAACAGTGGTTGAAAGTAATCAATATTAATCAATATTAATCTGAATGGAATCTTCTTAACGGATATTGCAGCAGGAAAATATATGCTGGAAAATGGCGGAGGTTCCATCATCAATACAGCTTCCCATGTCAGCACATATTGTAAATGTACCGCAGCCACAGTGTGCATATAATGCATCAAAGGTAGGAGTGATCCAGCTGACAAAATCACTTGCAATCGAATGGGCAAAACGCGGCGTGCGTGTAAACTGTATCAGCCCTGGATACATCGGAACAGAGTTAACACTGAACTCACCAACACTGATTCCACTGATTGAAAAATGGAATGAGATGGCACCAATGGGAAGAATGGGAAAACCAGAAGAACTTGAAGCAATCTGCGTATACCTTGCAGGAGATACAAGTTCATTTACAACAGGTTCAGACATCGTAGTTGACGGAGCATTTACCTGCTTCTAATATGAAAAAATGGGCAAAAAGAATCGGTTATGGAATCGGTGATCTGGGATGTAACCTGGTGTTCAGTACGATGGCTTCGTATCTGATGGTATTTTACACCGATGTATTTGGAATTACGGCGGCTGCGGCAGGTACGAAGATGCTGGTAACAAAATTTATCGATGCACTGACTGACACAGGAATGGGACTGATTGCTGCATTCCAGGGATTTTTCGTAAAAGGCGGAATGGGACTGACAAGTTTCATTATCGGAATCTTCCTGAAAAAAGGCGGCTATGTAGCTAATGCGGTACAGATCTCTCGTGCACTGACGCATATTGAAATCTGCTTTATCTGGATCCCGATCGTGCTGTGTGTGCTGATCGCAGTTCTGACATATTTTTATAAATTGGACAGTATCCGTGGTGAGATGACGGAGGAACTGGAAAAACGTAGATAAATTATGCATAAAAACCTGGACAAAAAAATCAACTTTTTGGTGAATCTTTATCTGCTGTAGGTGTTATAATACGACTGTAACAAAGGAAACCTACTTAACAAAACCTCTTTGTAGCGTTGAAACCGCAAAGCGAAGGCTGCTAAGCATCAGATTTTTGGAGGAAAAGATAAATGAATACTTTAAAAGCTGAAAAAAGAAGCATGGACATCAAAGCAAAGAAATTAAGAAGAGAAGGTTACGTTACTGGTAATGTCTTCGGAAGAGAGATGAAAGAGTCTGTTCCGGTTAAGATGGAAAAAGCAGCTGTTGACCGTTTACTTAAGGCTTGCCACAAAGGTAGTCAGGTAATGCTGGACATCGAAGGTGAGAAGATGAATGTTCTGATTAAAGATGTCGAGTTTAACCCATTAAAAGGTCAGGTAGATGAGATAGACTTCCAGGCACTTGTAAGTAATGAAAAAGTACATTCTGTAGCAGAGATCGTTCTGGTCGGACATGAGAAAGATGCAGGTGGTGTACTGGAGCAGTTACTGGAAGAAGTACAGTTCAAGGCATATCCGTCAGCATTGGTTGACAAGGTAGAAGTTGATGTAAGTAACATGAAAGTCGGAGATTCTATCAAGGTAAAAGATCTTACACTTTCAAGTGACAAAGATGTAGATGTCATGACTGATCCTGAGACTACAGTTGTTACATTGCAGTATGTACACAACAGTGAGGCGGATGATGATGCCGATGAGGAAGCCGCAGAAGCAACAGAATAAACAAAAGATAAAATTTATAAAAATACGGAAAAACCCGGATATCGAAGTATAGATGTCCGGGTTTTTTTGCTATACTACATCATATATAGAACCGCGGACAGAGTAGAATTGCGGATTGTGTATAGAAATAAGAGTAAGAAAACATGATGAAAATGAGGTGATCTTATGGCAAAAGAGCAGCTTGCAGTAATAGAGATGGTAACCAATATGATTCTGGGAAAGACAGAAGGAATCAGCAAGGTGGATTTTGTACCTCAGAAAACAAGGTGTCCGGAACCGGAAAATGGAATGCATATGCATGATAAAGTACCGGTAATACAGGATCAGGATATAGAAAAAACGAAAAATCAGCAACAGATATTTCCAAGAAAGACTCCGGAAAGCCAGGGGATAGTCTCAGATCATCTGAGATACCTGATACAGGAACTGGCAGATTCACCGAATACAGATATGCATCATTTTATGGTGCTGCGTCATGGAAATGTGATCTGTGAGGCAGACTTTGCGCCGTACAGAAAAGGAATCTGGCATATCACACATTCGATGTGCAAAAGTATTACCGGAATGGCAGTCGGTTTTCTGGTAGAAGAGGGAAAACTGGAATTGTCAGAAAACATTTATAAAATTTTTCACGATAAAGGAAGTACCTGGGCGAAAATATTCCGGCCGGAGGTCACGGTAGAGAACCTGATGACGATGACAAGCGGCGTAACATTTAATGAATCAGGAATCGTATCCGGAAATGACTGGCTGGAAAGTTATCTGAATGCACCGGTATCAGAAAAACCAGGCACAAAATTCCAGTACAACAGCCTGAATTCCTATGTGCTTTCCGCAATCATAACCGAACGGACCGGAATGCCGATGGATGAATATCTGAAGCCGAGACTGTTCGAGCCATTGGGGATCACGGATTATCTGTGGGAGAAATGTCCGAGAGGAATTACGAAAGGCGGCTGGGGACTTTTCATGCATACAGAGGATATGGCGAAGCTTGGACAGCTATATCTGAATAAGGGGAAATGGAATGGAAAACAGATCATTCCGGAAAGCTGGGCAGAGGCGTCTGTTACGAAAAAAGTAGATAGTATAGAAGGTACTTACGGATACGGATATCAGCTCTGGATGGAAGAACGTCCGGGAAGTTTTGAATATAATGGAATGCTTGGGCAGAATGTGCTGATCTATCCGGACGTTGATATGGTGATCGTAACGAATGCGGGAAATGAAGAACTATTCCAGGACAATGTGATGCTGAATATTATAAGAAAATATTTCCCGGTAGATTGGATGCCAAAAGAGACACTTCCGGAGAATCCAATTGCGTATGCAAAGCTGCAGGAACTGACCGAAAGGCTGGCTGGAAAAAGACTAAAGAATGATCAATATTATAACAGTCCCCTTATAATCGGAAAAGGCGGTTGGAAGAAGAATTCTTCAAAATATAGAGTCCGCGAAAGACAGACCGAAATAGAAAAAGTACAAAATCAACAGATTCATTTACTGACAGATCTGTTGGATGGTACATGTTATGAGATGGAACAGGCAAGTGTCGGACTTTTTCCGCTGGTTATGCAGGTCATGCACAACAATATGACGGATGGTATATCGAAGATCAATTTCTATAAAAAGAGAACGAAAGAATTGCAGCAGACTCTGATCCTCTGCTTTCAGGAGGGCGAAGAGTCTATAGAACTGGAAATGGGTTGGAATCAATATATAGAAAATAAACTGAGCATTCATGGAGAAACATATCTGGTTGCGGTGAAGGGAGAACTCTCTTCTGATGTGGATGACAATCCGGTCCTGAAAGTGGAAATAGTGTATCTGGAAGAAGCGATGAGGCGGAAGTTATATGTGACATTTGTTAAGGATACATCAGCATCAAAATTAATAACACCGGAATATATAGAAATAAAATGGTACGAATCACCCGGTAAGGCTCTGATCATGGAAGGAATGGAATCCATCACGACAGAAGTTACTAAGCATCCGATCTATTCCCGTATCAGGGAGAATGGAGGTATTGATCTGCTCCATCGCCTGATGGAACAGACGATAGAGCCGGTGATTAAAGGTAGAATCATAGATTCGTCCGAAGAAGCACAGCAAGATACAGAAGTACAGCATCCTGAAATTTCCGGGGATTAAGGCCGGTTATTTTATGAATACGGTTTAACTTATATTGAAGTGTATTTTTATGAAGATACAGTTTGTCACAAGTTCTGATAAGTGACATATCTTCAGAAAAATACACTTTTATTATGTCCAGATCCTGCGTAGAAAGACCACTGATCGTCTTCTGAAGAAAATGATTCCGGGTGTCGTCGGTTACAGAAGACAGAATTAACTGCAATGTCAGATCATCAAAAAGTGTAAAATTTTCAGATCCATTTGTCAGAGTATTTATAGCGGTAAGTGCAGATTCATAAGAATGATGAACTTGAAAAACAGGAGTGGATTTTCCCACGGCAACCTGCAGAATGGAAGCATTTTCATTTGCAAAGGTATGGAAAATAAATGCCTGTTTCTGATAAGTTTCTGTATTAATAAGTGCTACAAAATCTCTGGGATAGAAAAAAGTAAAAAGTGAAATGCCGGCCAGGGCGAACATTTCCTGCGTTTTCTGTTCAATCAGTGAAAGATTGGTAAGGTTGTAGCGGGAATTAATGCGGATTAAAATCAGTCTGTAGGACCGGTTCAGTCCGATATGAAAAGTTTCCAATGAATTGCTGAGATAATCACGGTTACTGGTATCATTCTGGATCAGAGACTGAAGAACAAAATGTTTTTTATCCGCTTCTCTGCGGCTGTACTGATTCAGTTCCTGTTCGCGGATCAAAAGATTGGTAATCCGTTCGGCGAGATAGGCATATTTCCGAATTTGATCAGGAACGCCGGTAATTCCGATAACAGCAAGAATACGTCCTTCATGGTAAAGAGGCATATTAATTCCTTTCTGTGTTCCTGAAAAACTATCGTCTTCGGTAACTTCAATTGAAGTGCCAGTCTGTGCGGCCTTTAATCCGATTTCATGAAAAGTACCAATCCGGGCAGGATTCGTGCTGGCAAGAATAATGCCGGAACAGTCAATAAAGTTGATATCGTAATTACACACGTCTTTAATCGTATTTACAATCTGTTCTGCAAGAGAACGGTTTACTGATGTGATCATAGGATACACTCCATTTCTAATAAAAGTCCAAATGTTAAAAATAAAAAAATCGGTCAAGAGATAGAATACAAGTATGAAATCAGTTTAGCCGATATATTTCGGAAATACAATAGAAATATGTTTTGTAGAATGAAAAAAGAATTATGATTTAAAAAAATATGTTATAAAGGACATATAAATGACTGAAAAAGTTTGTTATAGTATGAATAAATCCAAAAGACCTAGATGTAGGAAACAGTCAGTGAATAACACAAAACAAATAACAAAAATTTGTGAAAATGAGGAGGAAGCAAACTATGAAAATTGTAACAGCAATCGATTCATTTAAAGGAAGTATGACTTCGATGGAAGCAGGACTTGCAGTAACAGAAGGAGTACACAGAGTAGATTCAGATGTGGATGTGCAGATCAGACCGCTGGCAGACGGAGGCGAAGGAACGGTAGAAGCGCTTGTTGCCGGAATGAATGGCATGAAACAGGAGATTCAGGTGACGGGACCACTTGGAACACCGGTAGTCTGTGAATATGGAATCATTGAAAGCAGCAAGACGGCAGTAATTGAGATGGCAGGAGCAGCGGGAATTACACTGGTGCCGGATGAAAAGAAGAATCCACTTTACACAACGACTTACGGTGTCGGGGAAGTAATCAAAGATGCGATTGGAAAAGGCTGTAGAAGATTTATCATCGGAATCGGAGGCAGTGCAACGAATGACGGAGGTATCGGGATGCTGCAGGCACTTGGATTCGGATTCCTGAACAAGAATGGACAGCCGGTACCATTTGGTGCAAGAGGTCTGGAAGAACTGGAGACGATTACGGATACCTATGTGATACCAGAACTGAAAGAATGTGAGTTCCGGATTGCGTGTGATGTAACAAATACGCTGTGTGGAGAGCAGGGAGCAAGTGCTGTTTACGGACCGCAGAAAGGAGCAACGCCATCTATGATCATGCAGATGGACAAATGGCTGGCATATTATGCGGCACTGGCAAAAGAAAAATTCCCGAAAGCAAATGCAAAACAGGCCGGAACCGGAGCAGCCGGAGGACTGGGATTCGCATTTTTAACATTTACCAATGCAGTGCTGGAATCCGGGATCAAGATCGTACTGGAGGAGACACAGCTGGAAGAATATATCAAAGATGCGGATCTGGTAGTTACGGGAGAAGGAAGACTGGACAGACAGACGGCGATGGGAAAAGCACCGATCGGAGTAGCAAAGCTGGCTAAAAAATACGGAAAGACAGTGATCGCATTTGCAGGATCGGTAGAACGGGATGCAAGAGAATGTAACGAGCATGGAATTGACGCATTCTTCCCGGTTTTACGAGGCATTACCACGCTGGAAGAAGCCATGAAGAATGAAAATGCGAAGAGAAACCTGGCGGATACTGCGGAACAAGTATACCGTTTATGGAGATAAGGCAGAACAGGTAAAAAATGAAAAGAAATAAAGTCTGAAATAGATTTTTATATTTTATAAAAGATAACATACAGGAGAAAAAAGAGCACTTGCGATTGGAAAGAAGTCCGGATATCACAAAGAGGCGCTGCTTCTTGCGATGATCGGAGGAGGAAAGGCCGGAAATATCATATCACCGAATCCAAATACGATTGCGGTATCCGAGGCATTTAAAGTAGACCTTACATCACTTATGATGAAGAACTTTATTCCGGCAATCTGTGCAGTAGTTGTGACAATCTTATTATCTACGATGCTTTCTAAGAAACAGGGAGTTCAGGTTACGGAAAATGATCTGGAACAGAAAGAAGATAAGAATTTACCGTCAATGGATAATTTGAAAATGTGATTTTATTAGGGGAAATGACAAATCATAGATCCCTGTATCTTGCACGCCTTTATGATATAGACTTATAATAAAAGAAAAAGACCGAAAGGACTGATTCTATGAAACGTATTTTCTGGATCGTATTGGACAGTGCCGGCATCGGGGAAGCTCCGGATGCAGATAAGTTTGGTGATGTCGGAAGTAATACATGGAAGAGCTGCTATGACAGCGGGAAACTTCATATTCCGAATATGGAAAAGATAGGAATCTACCAGATTGATGGTATGGAATATGCAAAAAGTACAGAGAATCCGACCGGAAGTTTTGCAAAAATGCAGGAATTATCATGTGGAAAGGATACGACGACCGGACACTGGGAAATGGCGGGTATCGTAACACCGGATCCGCTTCCGAAATTCCCGGACGGATTTCCGAAAGTATTCATAGAGGAATTTTCAAAAAGGACGGGAAGAAAGATTCTGTGTAATCTGCCGTATTCGGGGACACAGGTCATTCATGATTATGGCCGGGAGCAGGAAGAGACAGGAGCACTGATCGTGTATACATCTGCGGACAGTGTATGCCAGATTGCAGCGCACGAGGAGATAATTCCGGTAGAGCAGTTATATGAATACTGTAAGATTGCCAGAGAGATGCTGACTGGAGATCTCGGAGTCGGAAGAGTGATCGCAAGACCATTCATCGGAACATGGCCAAATTACGAACGGACAATCAGACGGCATGACTTTTCACTTGCACCGCCGAGACAGACGGTGTTGGATGCATTAAAAGCAGAAGGAAAAGATGTGATCGGTGTCGGAAAGATCTATGATATCTTTGAAGGGCAGGGAGTGACGGAGACCTACCCGAATCAGGGAAATGAAAAGAATATGGAAAAGACGATCGAGATACAGAAGAAAGAGTTCGACGGACTTTGCTATGTGAACTTAGTAGATGGGGATATGATCTATGGACACCGGCGTGATATTGCAGGATATGCAGGAGCACTGACGAGATTTGATGAACAGTTAGGAGAATTCCTCGCAAATATGCGGGACGACGATATGCTGATGATTACGGCAGACCATGGCTGTGATCCGGGATATACCGGAACGGATCATACAAGAGAATATGTGCCTTGTCTTATATACGGAAAAGAGATCAAAGCAGGGGTGAATCTGCATACCAGAAAAGGTTTTGCAGATATGGCGGCGACGATTGCGGAAGCTCTTGGAAGTAAATACCGGGGAGATGGGGAGTCATTCTGGGATGAAATAAGAAATTGACATATTCATTAGATGATGTTAGTCTAGTTATAGAAAAAGGGTGTTGCCGATAGACGGTCAGTCCTGATAATTAATTTATGTATTAAAAATAGTCGCCTAGTTTACCAGACATGGGGCGGCTATTTTTGCGCATTTTTTATATCAATTCGAAATAATATACAATAAGAGGTGACATTATGAGTCTTCCACCATATAGAAAAATCGACCAGTCAACCTGGTCACGTCAGGATCACTATAAGTATTATACCGAAAAATTAAAAGTAAACTACAGTATGACAGCGCGCCTGGATGTAACAAGATTAAGAGCAGAATGCGACCGGTTCGGAGTGCATTTCTATGCGGCATTCATCTGGTGTACGTCAAATGTTGTGAACCGCCTGTCATTTATGAAGATGATGACGGACGAAGAAGGCAATCCGGGAGTGTGGGATGTTGTACATCCAAATTATACAATCTTCCACAAAGAAGATCACACATTTTCTGACTGTTGGAGCGAATATGATGCAGACTTTGCGACTTTTTATAAGAGAATCGAAACGGATATAGAAGCTGCAAAGAAAGTCCGGGGAGTCAAAGCAAAAGCCGGACAGCCGGTGAATTTCTACTGCATCTCTTGTGTGCCGTGGCTGGATTATACCGGATATGCGACATCGACAGTGTCGGATCATGTAGCGCTGTTTCCGATTATTACATTTGGTAAATATACAGAAGATAACGGGAAACTGACACTTCCACTGACGCTTACGATTGCTCATGCGGCAATGGATGGGTGGCATACGTCGGAATTCTTCCGGGAGATGCAGGAGGAGTTAGAGGCATTTTCTATTTAATGCATCATGGCGGCTGTCACCGACCGGAATAAAACTACAAGG
>OMGU01002777.1_pt1 | contig 9300 bp, 5 predicted proteins | sample 1646121 | NCBI WGS metagenome assembly OMGU01 (sample SAMN05578581, study PRJEB25193) | human gut metagenome | biome: Human Microbiome; feature: human-associated habitat; material: feces | host: Homo sapiens | place: USA:Birmingham
GATACGGCGACCACCGAGATCTACACTCTTCCCCTACACGACGCTCTTCCGATCTCCGTATCAAGCCAGTAGCCCTCGTCGGCGGGGAGGGTCTGAAGACGGATTTCGAGGTCGCGGGGATTAACCGGGGTGCCGTCCACGGCTTCAATTTCATTGACGGCGAGTTCCCCCTCGTCCCGTGACGCCGCGTTGGGCGCGTCCGCAAGATCCGCCACCGTGAAGGCGAGCTTCACCGTATAGGGCAGACGGTTCCGGGCGTTGTTCCGCGCGGCGGGCGCGGCGAAATCCATCATATAGAAGCGGGTGGTCGTCCAGCGCTCGGCCTCAATCTGCCGGAAGCCGATGGGGATTGGGCCGGAGAATTGGATGGCCTTGTGCAGTTCGCCGCCGGAGGGATTGTCCGTATCCGCTTCGAACCAGACCTGCGCTTGCCGGATCTGGCCGCCCGCGTCCATCGCGCCGATGAACCGGGCCGTGGACTTGAGGAACAGCGATCCCGTATCAAAGGAAAAGCCTTCGAGATGGCCTTCGGACAGGGCGCAGAGGATGGCCCCGACCACCACGGTCGTCTTGGGATCGGTGATCTCGCCCCGGTTGTCGGCAAAGGGGTACCAGCTTCCCACCCGGAAATCGCGCATGGGGATGATGCGGTCCGCCGGGACGGGGAGCTTGGCGAAGAAACTGGAAATGATCGCGTGCCATTTGGAAGGCCGCCCGGTGAGCAGGAGCAGGTCGCAGTTGTAGGCGTGGATGACCTCGCACAGGTTGGCGAGGATCTGGCCGAGCGTGTTGCGGATGGTCCTGTCGATGGCCCGGGGATCGATGCGCAAGGCCACATCCATGAGGCTGAACGGCTTTCCGGTCTGGCGCTCCACGGTCTCGTTGACGTACTGGATGAGCGCGGCGGAAGGCTGTTCCGGCAGGCCTTCCGTTTCGGGAGACGCGTGATCGGATTCCTGCGGGGCGTGCTCGGGCCGGAAGAACGCGGACAGCTTGCGTTCCTGCACGCCGCCCACGAGCAGATCCGCCTGTTCGTAGCCTTCAAGCATCCGGGTGACGACCGGGCCGGCGATCTGGCGGGCGAACTGGGTGCGCAGGGCCCGGTTGCGCTGCGAACCGCCCACGGTATCCCGCCCGAAAAGCTGGCCGAGGAGGTTGCGGGGATCGGAAAGGCCCGTGGCCTGACCGATGCAGGGCAGGACGTGCTGTTCGACGATCTCGCGGATCACGTCGTCGCCCGCGATGTTGAAGCCGTCGCGGAATGCCATGTGCGGCTTGATGCGGGCGGCGGTGGCCTCATCCCCGGTGACGGCGAAGGTGGTGATGCTCAGATCGATGGTTCCGCCGCCGATGTCCACGTTGGCGATGCGCAGGGAGGGCGCGTCCGCGCCGCGTTTGCGGCCCATGAGCGCGAAGAAGTGGCGGGCGTCGCCCTGAAACTTTTCGGTGATCTCGTTGTAGAGGTAGACGAGCTGGGTGCAGGTGGCCTCATCCCAGCTGCAGCGGACCTCAGGGCTGACCCGGTAGTCCGGGCGGGTGTCCCGCATCCCCTGTTTGGTCGTATACCACTGCCCCCATCCGAGGGTTTCCCAGATCATGCGCACTGCCCACGTCACCCAGCGGCGGTAGATCCGCTGTTCGGCGATGGGCATGGCGCTCGGCACGGTGAAGATGATCCGCTTGAGGCGGCGGGGCACGTCGGGCTGTTCGCGTTCGCCGCGCTGGGCCGGGGAGTTGATGGTGGCGAGCGCGTGCATGATGATCTCGCTGAGGAGGAACATCATGGTCGAGCTGCGGGTGAAATGGGCCTCGAACGCCACTTCGGGCTGCTGGGTGCGCAGGATTTTGGGGCGCGGGGAGAGGCCCGGATCGTCGAAGCAGCACAACGGCGTGCCTTCGCGGTTGATCTGCTGGATGAACACGCCCCGGGTGACGGGCGGCTCCAACTCGGAGCCTGTGCCCCACGCGTTGAAGCGCCATTGCTGGGCGCGGGGGGACTCGTCCCACAGGTAGCGTTTGGGGCTGGACATGCCGGTATTGCCTTCCGCGCCCACGGAATGCTGGGCGAGCCGGGCGGCTTCGGGGCCGACGCGTACCACCGAGGGCCAGACAAAGGCCGGGGTGCTGCGGCCGGAGCGGGCGCTCAGGCGCGGATTGCCGAAGGTGGCTTCCGCGAACTCGATGCGCGTGGCGAAGGGGCCGGTATAGGTGCGATCCGGCTGGCTCAGATCCCGGATCTGGAGCAGGTAGCTGTCGTTCAGGTTGGTCTGGCGCTGGGGGAGGGTTTCCACGAGCATCCCGGTGGAGCGGGAGTTGCCGAGATCGAGCACGAGATCCACGTCCACGGGCGTCAGGTGGGCGGGGTCCACCACGCGCACGGTGGGGACGGTTCCGCTTGCGGCGAGCGCCTCAAGGAGCGTCAGGTACGTGGCGAGGTGCTCCATGATGAACGGCGTATTCTCGCGCCATGTGGTCCGCCCGTTGTGGCGCGCGGTCTGGTGGGCATCGTAGATTTCGGCGATCCATTCGTCGACCCACAGCGTATTGAGGAACCACGCGTTGTCGCGGCTTTTGGGCGAAAGGGCGAAACGGGCGTTCTCCGCCACGTCGTCGTCGCACAGGGCGAAATACTGGCCCGTGGGCTGTTCGCGCTCCTCAATGGTCGTATCGAACAGGAAGGTCAGGCGGTAAGCGCCATCGGAATCCTCGCGGCTGACGTGCAGGCGGGCCCAGTTGCTCGGCCCCTTTTCGCATTTGAACGCGCCGTCCTTCCATTGCTCGTTGGAGAGCCGCAGGAAGGGCACGGGAACCCAGCGCCCCGTGAACGCTTCAAGAGCCCGGTTCGCGTCGATCTTGTAGTCGTAGTCGCCGGGCTGCCCGGTGTCGTCCAGCGGCACGGGGACGAGCTCCACTTGCCTGCGGGCCGAGGCGATGGCCGATTCCCCGGTTTGCGGGATTTCACGGAAATACGCCCAGAACCTGCCGAGGCTCTTCGCGTCGAGGCGGCAATCCAGAAACTGCGGGCAGCCGCCCGGTATGATGCTCACTGCTGACGTGTAGTTCATAGGGAGTCCTTACAAATGGGGGCGAGGAGGGGAATCTTTCCGGGGAAAGCGGAACATCCCCCACCTTTCCCCTTACCGTCCTCTCGAAACTTCACCGCGTTCCCCCAAAAGGCTTTCGGAAGCCGAAGGCGGGCAGGGCGGTATGAAAAAATGTCCGCGTGGCGTCCGTATCCCGGAGCCGCGCCGTAAAAGTTTCTCCTATGCGTCCCGGAATGGCAACCTGTTGCACTGAGAAATGGGCGGCCTTTCATTCTTTGTACCCAGCCTTTCAATGAAACTTTTCTCAGGGAACGCTGGGAATATGGATTCAATAAACACAAAAGTCTTTGGAAAAGGAGTGATGGGGTTTGGGGAAGGGAGGGAAAAGCTTTTCTTCAGAAAAGTTTTCCCTCCCTTCCCCAATGCCTTTGTGCCGTCTAATCCCTGAAAAACTTCGCGCTCCACGGGGAGTTGTCGCCCTTGTTGCGGCCGTAGCACATGGCGTCGTTGCCCGCGCCGGGGCTGCAATCGATGCGGAGGCCGTTGAAACTGCCCCGTGAATTGCGGCTGGTGGCGTCTCCGGTGTCGATGTGCAGCCTGCCGTTCTGCATCTGCGCGTCGGCCCGGCCCGTGTAGGTCTTGCCCTGGCGGTCGATGATGGTGATCTGCCCCTTGCCGTTCTTGCCGAAGCAGAAGCGGACCTTGATCGGGTTGCCCCGCGTGTCCGAAAGCCCGGTGCGGCAGTTCCAGCAGCCGTCGAGGAAGTCCATCGACTTGTCGTCCTTGTCCGGCAACTTCATGGGATCGCCCTTCTTCGGGGTTTCCTTGGGGGGTTCCGGCTTGGGCTCTTCCTTCTTCGGCGCGGGCTGTTCTTTCTTGGGTTCCGGTTTGGGCTCGGGCTTCGGCTCCTCCTTGGGAATGGTGGTCAGATCGCCGAGCAGATCGCCCAGATCCTTGGGCGGCTCGGCGGGCGTTTCCACTTTGGGTTCCTCGACGGCTGGCGGCGCGGGAGGCTGGCAGGCTTCGGCACGCTTCTGGGCCGCTTGGCGCAAAACTTCGAGTTCGGCGCGCAAAGCCGTCAAATCCGCTTCGGACGGGCCGGGGTCCGCTGGCTGCACGGCAGGCTGAGGGGTTTCAACGGCGGGCGTCCTCGCGCACCCTGCGGGCAGGGGGAGGGGAGGGACCCACGGGAAGAGGAAGTGCAGGCCCCAGAACAGCAACAGTGCGAGGAGCAGGCCGAGCAGGAGCATGAGGAGCTTTTTCCACCACGGCTCGCCTTCCACCACAACCGTGGGCGGGAGCGGGGCGACGATGGGGCGTTCCGTCACTTCGCCTTCGCGGACGATGCGATCCGGATCGCCGGATGCGCCGCTGGCGAGAGGCGTTTGCGGCGCGGGGGAGAACGGCGTGGCTCCCATTGCATAGATGCCTTCCTGTGCCGTGGCGGAGGAAAGGCTCATGCCCCAGCAGACCAGCACGGGCTGCGGCGGGCTTGCGGGCTCGCCCGAGGGGAGGGAGGCGTACAGGCATTCCTGCGTGGGGAAACGGGTAGCCAGATGCAGCATGGTGCCGCACAGGCTTTTATAGGGATCGCTGTCCGTCTGAAGGCTGGCGGCCAGCTCTTCAATATCCGAAAGGAGGCCCTGCAACCGCGTTTTAACGGCTTCCTGCGTTTCTGCGGGAAGCTCGGCGAGGGGCTGCACGGGGCCCGACGTGTACCAGTCCACCGCCGTTCCCTGCGGGTCCATGAGCGGCTCGGCCAGCAGACGGGCGTGGGCTTGCCCGAGATGGGTCCGCAGCAGCCCGCTCAGCTGGGCGTGGCAGGCATAGACCTGCGAGCCCTGGAACGCCAGTGCGCGGTAATCCCCCTTCCGGGTGGAGAGAATGAAATATCCGGCCATATCTGACTATCCTTGTTCAGGAACGGTTCATTGGTGTTCGGTGAAGGGGATGCCCTTCTCGCGCAGGAAGCCCATGATGGCGTCGCTGCCGAGCGCGGTCTGAGTCTGGCGGTTGGAGTCCGCGTCCAGCCTGATGAAGGTGTTGATGCCGATGACGTCGCCCTTCTCGTTGACCAGCGGGCCGCCGCTGTTGCCCTGCGAGACCACGGCGGAATGCACGATGTTGCGGGGCGAGGTCTGGAGGATGGCGTTGACCACGCCGTCGGTGAACACGACCTCGGGGACGGCGTTGAAGTCGCCCCTGAGGAGCCGCAGGTAGGCGGGGTCCTGTTCGGAAACGAGGGCGGGGAAGCCCCATGCGCTTACCTTGTCGGTCCGGTTGACGGTCGGGGACAACGGAAGGGCGGGAACCTGATCCCCTTCCACGAGCATCACCTTGATGACCGCGAAATCGTATCCCGGCATATCGCTGCGCGCGACGACCATGCCCCGGCGTGCTCCGCGCAGGTTGGCGTTGGTCACCATCACCATATCGTCGATGGCGTTTGCCACGACGTGGCGGTTGGTCAGCACATGATCGGGATTGATGAAAAAGCCGGTCCCCTGCTGCGCGCCGCCGGGGACCGGCGCGAGAATGAGTACCGTACCTTGTTCGAGGCGCTGCGGGATGGTGAGCGTAGACAGATCCACGGCCTTTGCCGGAACCGTGGCGTTGGCGGAAGGCAGGGGCGGGAGGGAGATGCCGGGGGTGGTTTCTCCGGCGTCCGGTTTCGCATCCGTCTTGCCGGCATTGCCGTCAAAGAAGGCTTTCAGCTCGCACGGCGTCAGTTCCAGCAAACCCTGCCAGAACGCTTTTTCGCGGAGCAGGTTGGCCCATTCCGCCTTGCGTGCCGCCTCTTCGGGGGACTCCGCCGCAACCGGGGGCGTTTCCGGGGCAACGGGCTGTTCCTGGGCCGTTTTTACGCAGGAACGCAGCAGGAAAAGCAGGAGTACGCCCAGCAGGATGCCGAGGAGCAGGGCTCCGAAGAGGCCCGCCTTGCTACGCCGGATGATGACGTTTACCGCCGTTGCCCCGGCAATACCTGCGGCGGTTCCGGCCGCCGTTCCGGTAGCGCCCGCTGTTCTTGTTCCGGCGGAAGGGCCAGCCGCACGGCCCGCACCGGCAACGGCATTGCGTGCCGCCGTCCCGGCAACCGCTGCGGCGGAAGCTCCCGTTGCAGCCGTTGCCGCTCCGGTCACACCGGAGGGCGTTTCCCCGTTTTCCGGCTCGCCCCAGAGTATCGGGGCCGTGGCTTCGTCCGTGCCTTGCGGGAGCAGGCCCCAGTTGACGAGCACGGGATGGCCGTTGACGACGAAGACATTGTCCGCCGAAGGGATGAACAGCGCCTTGCGGAGCAGGACGCCGCCGGGCGTGTCGTCGAGATGGGGGGTGACGGCTTCCCGCGCCCGGCGCAGGGCAGCCCGCGCCTGTTCGGCTTCTCCCGCGTCGAGGCGGGAGAGGGGGGTGCCGACGCCTTCCAGCGGCGTATACCAGGAAATGGAGGCGTAGCCCGCCGGTGTGGCCTGCCCGGTAACGGGTTCGGCCCACAGGGTGCCGAACCGCCCAAGGCCGATTTTTTTCAGATAGGCCTGCAACGCTTCATACTGCGAAGGGAGCGCGCCCTGTTCCGTATGCAGGGCGGCGAAAGCCGACGTATCCGAAGCCTGTATGAAATGAAGAGGATTACCCATAGTTGTACCTTCGGTGAAATGGCACGGAGGCGTTGGGGAAGGGAAGGAAAACTTTTATGTTATCGAATCCCTGCCCCTAACATTCCATAAAGCAAGGGATCTTGGGAATGATGGATGTTTTAAAACGCAATGTTCCGGAAACTCCCGCCGAGCAGCCTTCCTTCCCTCCCCCGATCCGTTCCCCACTAACCCTGAGCGAGCATCACCTTGTCCATCTGCAGCTGGATCTCGTCGAGATCCGACTTCACCGCGGTGAGCTGCGCCGTGGATTCCTTGTATGAGCCCACGCCGTTGGAAAGGTTCTGCAACTGGTCGCCCGTCTGCTTGCGCGTGACGGTTTTCGTGGTCTTGCTGGTCTTCTTGGATGTCGTGGCCACGGTCTGTACCGGGGGGATCGGGCGGCTGGCCTTCTTTGCCTCGACGGTCAGCACCTGCCGGTATTCGGCTTCGCGCTTGTCGGCCTCGCTGAGCGTGCTGCCCAGAATGGCGGACGCCTCGGCAAGCCCGCTCTTGATTTCGGCATAACGCTGATCGAGTTCGGCGCGGGTGATGCGCTTGGCCTTGTAGTCCTCAAGGGCGGCCCTGAACTTCGCGCTGTAGCAGTTGTAGGCCACCTGCCCGGCGGCGGTTACGCGGTTCAGGGAATTGACGTCGGCATTCAGGTCGCGGGCATAGCTGGCGAGGCGGACGCGGTCGTCCCTCTCGTTGTTGTACTTGGCGACGAGATAGCTCGCCCCGGCCCCGGCTCCCGCGCCGATGGCGGCCCCGGCCAGAGCGCCTTCCGCCTTCCCGGTCTGGCTCGCGCCGATGACCGCGCCGAGCAGGGCACCCATCGTCGTGCCCATGACCATTGTGGTGTTGAAGCTCTTTTCGGCGCTGCGCAGATCGGCGATGGGCTGGTAGCAGTCGGGATAGTAATGCACGTCCGTCGTCTGCGCGCCGTATTTGCTGGCGCAGCCCGTAGCCAGCAGGCTGCAAAGGCACGTCATGACGATGCAGTAAAGCGCTCCTTTCCGGGTGGTGAAGCTTCCCTTCATGCCTGTCTCCATGCGTTGCGGGTTATGTACAAAGAAAAATCTTTATTCATCAATGGTTCGGTGCCCGAAGTACTCGTCCCCTTCCGGCGTCAGTGCGATGTCGTTGGAGACGTGGTCGGTGACGCGGCAATAGCCGAAGTTCAGCCATTCGTCCACGACGTCGTTGAGCGTGGAATGAGAGAACCCCGCCTGTTCCGCTTCGTCCAGCAATTTGGGGAAGACTCCGGACGGAAGCGGCTTCGGGGCGTTTCTGAGCGCCTTTCTGAGCCATGATTCGGCGGATTGGAAATCGTGCACGGGGAATCCTTTCCGGGCCGGGCCCGGCATCTGTCGTATTTTTTGGGGAATGGTATGCCGTTTCACCAAAATCAGCAATGTGATGCCGTAAGGGGGGACGCCGGGGCGGTCGGGAACGTGCCGCGTATGCATGGCCGCTTCCCGTATTTTCGTTTACGGCGTGACGGGAGGGACCCGGAGCGGGAAGTCGCCGGGCCGCCGTTCTTTTGCGAACGGGACAACGCGGCATGAAAACGTAAAGAGCCCGGGCAGGGCCCAGGCTCTTCGCGTGGAGGAGGCAATCGAGAGGATATAGTGGAGAAGCGCAGAACGTGAAGGAGGCCGTTGGCCGGGAGGGGAACAGGGGAGGCCCCTGTTTCCTTCCCATGCTTCTTTTATTGATCTTCAGGATCGTCCACGGAGGCGACGCAGAGGGCATTGTCCCCTTCGTAGGGTGCGCAGCCTTCGATGGCGATTTCGGAATCGCGGTCGCCGAGCGCGGCGGCACCGGGCATCCGGAAGGCATTCACATCAATGCGCTCAATGGGCGTTTCTTCCTGCTTGCCGAGCTGCGGGACCCACTCGTAGGGCACGCGGTAGGCGCGGTAGACCATGTTCATGGGCAGCTTCTGGCCCCAGTAGGGCGAGATGAATTCCCAAACCAGCTCGTGATCCTTGGTGACTTCAAAGACGCGCCCGTCGGAGCCCTCGGTGATCAGGGTGTTGCCGTTGGGCAGGCGCTGCATACCGCTGATGAAGGGGCTGTAGAAACGGTTGCAGTCCATCGGGGCGAGGAAGCCCGCTTCGGTGGGGGTGTACTGCCATACGATCTTCATGGCCACGGGATCGATTTCCAGCACGCGGGAGTGGTCGCGCAGGGCGGCCTTCACGCCGGTGGGGGAACCGGGGTTGGGCACGTCGTAGCCGCCCCAGCCGCCGTTGTCGAAAATCAGGATATTGCCCTCTCCGGGCAGTCCGCGCGGGACCATGTGGCAGTGGTGCTGGCCGATGATCCAGCCGATGGCCTTGGCTTCGGGGCTGTTGTCGTAGTCGGGGCCGAGTTTCCAGACGATTTTCCCGGTAGCCTTGGAGATGATGAAAATGATGTTGGCTTCGCGGCCGTCCACGATGATGTTGTCGGGATGGAAGCGTTCGTCGCCCGCGTCATACCATTTGTTCGGGCCGAGCACGGACATGGAGTTGATGTGCATCCAGTCGCCCATGCCTTCGGGCTGCGTCTGGCGGTAGTTGGGGTCGCGGGCGAGGGTGTTCTTGGGGCCTTCGCGGAAGCCCATTTCGTCGAAATGCTCG